>JAEEGL012677502.1_pt1 | contig 21835 bp, 13 predicted proteins | sample 9134231 | NCBI WGS metagenome assembly JAEEGL01 (sample SAMN16246548, study PRJNA631951) | gut metagenome | biome: gut microbiome; feature: rumen; material: fiber-attached | host: Bos | place: Iran: Karaj | collected 2018-10 | reverse complement strand
GAATGCAGCTTCCCTATGATTCTGATAACAAACTTCTGGCGATGCTTGATTCCATTGAACAGACAGTATTCAGAAACGGTGCTTATTATTCTGAGGTTACAGGAGTTCAGAAAGAACTTTTAAATGCTTTAGATATTCCTTCGCCAACACCTGAACCATACGGAAAAGTCGCTAAAGAGGAAGAAGAAGCGGACGAGGATGATGACATCAGATCACTCGATGAGCTGGAGATCGTTCTAAACAAGATTGAAGAACAATCAAAATAAAAGCAGGAACTAAGTCCTGCTTCTACAAAAACCTAAACATATAAAAATTAACAAAGTTTAGGATCCTTAGCAAAACTATCAGTAAGAGTTACCTATATCACCTACGACACGCTCTTACAAAAAATCCAATTGACTTTCACTAACTAAAAAAGCCTCAGTCGTATGAAGAACTAAGGCTTTTGGAGTAGTATTTTTATTATCCTAGCAAAATTACTTTGTAGTTATACCGGTACATTCAACCGTACCGTTTCTTGTATTTCATTCCGTGTTTCCGTTCACCATCATAAAAACAGTAAAACCGAATACGCGATTATGATAGCAATTATAATACTGTATATAAAATATTTTATTGTCAAAATTTTGAGCTAAGTAACTACTTTAAACTCTTTTTAAGCATTTATATCATTATTTATTATAAATTATCAATAAATTATATTAATTATTATCAATTAAAAAAACGATTTCTGATGGATAAAACGAAAAAAAAACAAAAAATAAAACAATAAACACTAACTATACTGTTCTATTCTTAATTATCTTAAAATAAAAAACAAGTCACACAACACCATGGCAAAAAAGATTATAAATGCTAAAGTGATTTATACTCACTTCATGATTTCGTATTTCACCATGTTGTGTTTAATTATGCATGAGGGGGTGCAGAATGATTAGAACATCTCTAGCAGCAGTCTTTTTCATCAGTCTTACCGGTGTTTCACAGGCCGCACAGATGTATCCTGACGGAAGCTACGGGCCGGACGGAGACTATTCCTTAAGACCGGACGGGACGTACGGTCCCGGAAAAAGTTTTCAGATGTACCCTGACGGAACATACGGTCCGGAAGGAGAATACTCGATAAAACCGGACGGCACTTATGGTCCTGGACGCGGCTCATATATCCGTCCTGACGGGAGCTACGGCGGTACTCCGGCCTTTGAAATAGCCCCGGACGGCACATACATAGACAAAAAATAGCATCTGACGCCACTGCAGGCATTCGTGTATATGTAATACAGCTTTATTTCCTGCAGTTGGCTATGCCGCGCATTCTGGTAAGGATCTTCTGAAACAGAAGCGGCACGCTCTTTTTACCGCGGCGTCTGGCTTCATCTACAACGGCAAGAGCCATTCCCGGCTTACTGCGTTTTTTAATAGCCATATCAATGATTTTATTCTTATTTACACTTCTAGTGGAGGTCAGACCGCAGTTCTGCCTGTACACCTCAGCAAAGCCGTTTTCATAAAGAAAATGCTCTATATCCACTGACGGCAGCAGTGTCACACAATCATAACTGTCATTGGAACTGGCGTTTTTAGCGTATTTAACCCCGGCCTCATCACCGTCTGCCAGCAGGTGCCAGGCTATTCCCAGCTGATTAGCCAGTTTAATCAGCGGACCTGCCCCGCATTGGGCGTATTCCACCAGCCTGATACCTTCGGTCTGCAGACATATCCCGAGGATTGCGGCAAATTCATTAATCAGCCAGATTTCCGTCTCCCCCTCCACAAAAATCCAGGCCCTGGCAAAGAGACTCATCGGCCGGTTGATTCTGATATGAAAGGCTATCCTGCGCATCTCATCACTAGTGAACTTCTTTCCATCTATGCTCCTGCATTCAACAGACTTGACCGTACGCTGCATTCTACGGATATCATCAAGTGCCACGGACGATAATAAATCCCCGGAATTTGTAGTGATTATTTTCTGCATCGGCATCAGATCAACAAGGTTCCAGATACTGAGAAGCACAGTGGGATGAAGACGGCTTTCTATATCTTCAAGAACCAGTATCGGTCTTGCCTGGGGATCAATTCGGCGTCCGTCCAGATCATCCACGAATGATGCCATAATCAGAGTCAGAATAATTCTAGTGCTTCTTTTACCGGTATTTCTGATAATCTGGTGCAGAGAACTGAATGATTCGTTGGCAACAGGCCTCAGTACAATATCCTGAATATCCCGGCCCCCTGTTTTCTTGCGGACATTTCTTACAGGTCTGGTGAGCGGCGGAACTACAGAAAAATAGTGTTCCAGAAGAATATTTATCGAATCAATACTGTCCTTAAGCAGTTTTTCCGGAATCATCTCCCCGTCTGACATGACCATGCCTTTAAGAAACTTTGGCAGCTTCTTCTCAACCTGATGCAGATTACTGAAGTATCTGCCGTATCTGTTCCGGCCATATCTTGAATTCTGCTGTTTATGAAATGAATGTCCGGCCTTTCCATCAGTGATATTATCCTTATCATCCCGAATACCGCTGCTGTCCATAATATCATTGATGTTCACATCCTTTAACAAGGCATTATTGCTGCGCCGGCGATCTCTTATTCTAAAGAGAGGATTCAGGGCAAGCAGCTGCACCACCTGACGCATCATGGAATTCTGATTCCCAATGACATTGCCGTAACTGTCTAAAAAACAGTGTTCCGTGAAAACAGAACCGTTTTTATTCATGTGGCCGTGCAGATAGTAGTATACCCTGCTGTATGAATCGGAACACTGAACCCATGCCGGATAAAGACGTCTGAGTCGCTGTTCCCTGCCGGACGAGCCCAGAACCACCTCCCTGAATACCAGAACCACTCCGATATCCTTATCCCGGGGATATTTAGAAGAATTCTGACCTTCTCCGTAGCGTTCAAACTGATAATCAGCAGCATCCTTCCGGAAATCCTCCTCTAAAAATTCATAAGGCACCTCCCCGTTACCGAGGACGCACCACAGAAGACGGAGCAGCGAACTTTTACCCCAGGAGTTCTCCCCAATGAGCACAGTCTGGTTGTTAAGATTCATGGTTAATCTGGCAATACCGCGGTAACCGTTTACTTCAATTCTTTCTAAAAACATCCCCCAGTCCCCCGTTTATCTGAATAATCTCATCAGACAAAAATTCATCACACAGGTACGGATAAATCCGCCTACGGATGAATTAAATCAGCAGAAAATGGCAAAAAAACTGCCCAGAAATATAAAGGAGAGAGCTCCAAGGAGGAACATCCCTTCTTTGGACAGAAATAATTCCTTCAGCATATTTCCGTCAACCCTTCTGCCGGTAGTCTGTGCCAGTCTGTCAGCAAACATTGATAAAAAGCCTACGGATTTCCCCTCCGGCTGTTTAATCATCCGCAGTGATTTATCCTCCATAATCTGATAAACAAGAGGTTTTTCATAAATATTACCGCGCATGACCTTAACATAATAGACCACAACTAAAACAACAGTAAGACAGTACCAGGCGGCCCCGTAGCCGATATGGAACTTATCCCAGAAGCCTTCTCCTGACTCCATAGTAAGAAACCGGCACGGGACGGCACAGATTGCCGGCAGAAAAACCAGAACAAAGGACTGCACCAGAAAAACCATCAGTCTTACAGGAGAATAAAAGGTGATTTTGGCGGGAACCGGCCGGCCGTTTTCATCCTTTTCAATAAAAACCGGGGTATTGTCATACGGATTCTTCAGAATATTCTTTTCCTCGGTAACCTCCAGTCTGCCGTCCGTTCTTGCGGATTTTGCCACCTCGCTTTTTAAAACCACTCTTATCTTATTTACGCCCAGACTCTTTTCCATAGCCGCAAAAATAATGGCTCCGAATACTGCGGTTGAATAGAAGATGCTCTCAAATGTAAACCCGGCAAAGGCGCTGATTATAAGAGAAATAACTACTGTATATATTGTCGGCTCCAGAAAACGGATATAACTGTTTCTGATTCTTCCCGTAGACACGGCGATTCTGCCGGTCTGCCCGTTCATTACGGCAAGTCCCTTGTCGTTTTTTATAAAATAAACCGGAAGAAGAGCCGATACTGAACTGACATCACCGGTACTTACTTTTATCCCGACACCTGAGGTCTGCATGATTTTTTTAACAAGCGGCAGGAAATCCTCCTCTGTCTCCATTTCCGTACGTTCGTTAACAGCCTTATCCGACAGATCATTAAGTTTAACCGACTGACCGGCAATATAACCGAAATCAAAAGCCTTGAGAGCACTCCAGTCAAAAGGCTCTATATCATTGAGAATAAGATTATCAAGAGATGAGGTGCAGTTAATGGCTATACCTTCGAGAAAGCCTTCACATCTGTAGATTCTTTCCGTTCCCGGACGGTTGACTACCGCTCCGACAGGACCGCGGATTAATCGATAAGGAAGATATGCCCCCTTCAAACTGCCGATATTCTCGAGAACCATTTTTCCTTCAGGAGTTCCGCTGTTTCCCTCCGCCCATTTCTTTAAGCGCTCCTCCGCCTCTGAGCGTTCCAGAAAAAAGGGAATGATCACCTCCGGAAGCTGGGAAAGATTAGTAAATTCCTTTCTTACGAGTTTACTGCCGCAGAATATACAGTCGGCTGTTGCCTCCCCTTCCCCGAATGAATAGATGGCTCCGCATCCGGGACATGAATGCTCCTCACGTTTTCTTCCCGCAGCAGATACGGTGCAGTTCTCCTTCTGCAGTTTTTTCCATCTGGTTACGGCCCTATTCACTTCGGATATACCGGTAATCTCACCGCAGTGCTGACAGCGGTACGTCTGTTTTACAATATCAAAACCTGTCGGTGCACCGCAGTTCCGGCAGAAAATATGCAGTGGATTATCGCGCTGTTCCATAAATCATCCTTCAATAACAAAGTCGCACCATCAGCATATCTGCATCATCGAGAACAGAATGTCATCTCAGAGTCCGGGATAATAATCTACACAACTGCAGTAAAAGAAAGTTTCTGTAAAAATTATAAACATAAAAATAAACAAAACTGCAGAGACTGCAAAGTATTTATATACACCTGAACAGATTTAGAGAAATGACACTTGTATAAAGAACAGAGAATGGCGGACATGCATGTTTTAACGCCGCTCTCCGAAACTAAAGATACAGATCACCGGATACTGCATCTGCTTATAAAAGAACTGTCTGAACCGGCTGAATCAATAATTAAAGCCGGCCGTATCCGGTATATATTTCTTAAGTTCTTAAGAATTCAAAGAATGTAACCAACAGAAAGATTCGTGAGCAGGCAATATATGTTCTACTTTCATCGTATCATCTCTAGACTGACCTAAATAATAATTTCAGCCGGTCTTTAAAAAAAACATGAAAGTGATCAAACAAAGCCTGCCGGTCAGAATAAAACCATAAGGAACCGGAAAAATGAATTGTACCGGTCCCTTTAATTCAGTCAGGAAGAAGCCTTACTTCGGAAGGGGTTTTACTTCTTATAAACAGTTTCAAAGAAATTATCCACCCAATTGTTTTTCTTTGCTGCATCGGTCTGTATGTCTTTATCAGCAGGAACCGCTTCATAATATTTTTTACCATCAACAGATGTTTTTTCAATAAGAATTCCCTTTTGCAGCAAAGCTCCGGCTATTGATATACAGTCGGTTGCAAGTATCGGCATATCCCCCTCAAAAGCGTATGTCAGGTTTTGCACAGTCGGCTCCAGTACAGAAAGACAGCATTCCTTCTGCTGATAAGCCACCTGCATTAAAAGAATGGTCTTTAGAACGATCTTTTCATAATCTGAAAGAGAGCCGGCATACCGCTTATATGTATCCAGAACTGATTTTGCATCCTTAGAAATAAATATCTGGCTCTTATCGTAAATAACATCCCACAGCATATCAACAGTCAGCAGACGGCGATCCGATGCCGGACCATGATTGCTTATAAACCATCCAAATGTTTTCATGCCGAGATCTTTCGGTGTTGACATAAAGACAAACATACTTCGCTGATTTTCCTGAATAGCAGGTGAAATATTCTTAAGAACCAGCGCAGCTACAGGATGTATAGGCAGGATACTCCGCAGGATTTCCTTATTCTGTATATTCAGGGATTTAAGAACAGCAGCGCCGGATCTCTCAACTGATTTCATGAGATCATCCGTCGTAGTTTCCCAAGCCTTTACGGAGACACTCTTAGGTGAAAAAGCCCTGCCGATAAGCTCAAGTGCCGGAATATCCGGAAGAGAAACATCCTTCTTTATAAAAAACTGCTCCAGTGAAGAAGGAATGTTCTTACAATCCAGACGCCCGCAGGCCATGGCTTGTGAAACTATAGAACCTGTTACTATAACCGGATAAAAAGGAATCTTCCGGCAGAGTGCAACAAGTTTCTGGAATTCATCTGAAGCCGGGCTGTTTCGCAGAAAAATATCTAAAAACTCATCCAGTATTAAAACAATTCTGATGTTATTTCCGGTAATAACATCTGTAATCCAGTTTACGATAACATCTGATGTAAAATCCAGAATGTCTATAGACTCCGCATCCGCCATATCAAGTATGTTCTTCATTAGGAAAGTGACATCTTCACCTTTTCTTAACGAATCTAAAATGGAATCAGCGGATAATTGGGAAAACACAGCCTTCCACTCAGGTTTTTGCAGTTTATCATCTATAAGCTGTTTATGACACTCGTCCTCCTCCAGCCATGAAATTACAGACTCTTTAAGAGCATTTTCACCGGTATAGCCTGCATTACTCTTTATAAGTTCCTCTTTTATGCTCTCATAAACAGCCTTGAAAATCTGACCGATGGTGTAATCTCTGCTTGTCCCCCAAAGGTATGCTGCAATTGTTCCGCTCTTTTTATATTCGATAATTCTTTCTAGTAGTGTCTTTTCACATTTCAGTAGTTCGTATTTATCCCAGTATGCTCTTACCTCATTCTCGGGAGCATCTATGATTTTTTTCAAAGTGTAGGCACAGCGTGATTTTCCTGAACCGAAAACACCGGAAATCCATAAAGAATGCTGTGTCCGTCCTCCAAGCATACATTCAAAATTAGTTAGAAGCGAGATAAATGCGTTATTAGGATATGTTGTTTTCCATTCTTCGCTATTGTTTATGGCGGACTTATTTAAACAGGGATAGTAATACTTATCTACATCAATATAATCAGAATAATTCATAATTATGCAGGAGTTCCTTTTTTAAACCTTCACCGGCAGCATTGACAGAAAGCCTCTTTTAGCCGCTTTTATTATAAATATAAAGAATATTTTTAATTCGCACTAATTATAACACATGAATTTCCACAAGCAAACAAAAGCATTAATTACTACTGTAATTTACGCTGTATGACCTGATAAGATATATCATTCTGTATTCACTGTTTCTTTGTAACAATTTCTTCAGTAATCCGGCTTTATCTCTGAAAACACATAAAAAATATAAATCCTTTTTTTATACATCACCCCCAAAACGCGGAGTAAAACCTGATACAAAAGAACCAATAACAGTTATAATGACTGATAGAGGTTATAATTGATAATAACGACAACCGGAATTATAAAAATAGAATTAAGAATAACGTCATCAGGACAGTAAAGTAATATATACCAACAGGAAAAACGGTACATTATTATGGAAGAATTAAAATATCAGGAGCTTCTCCCGGATTTTCAGAATCTTGTAACAGTTGATTCAGTACCGGAGGAAAAAAAGAAAGAAATTACATTTGCATCTTTTCAGGACAGAGCCAAAAACACCCTGCAGGAACTGGTCTTCACCTCTAAACCAAATCCGATAATGCTACTTACCTGCGCAGAAAACTGTGACATTGAAAAATGCATAAAGGATCTGCTGTTAAGCTGTGAGCATCCGGAAAGAGAACTCCATGACATTATTTATGCTGAAAATCTTGATAATGCCCTGGCTCCGACCTATTTAACCATCCGCAGCGGTACCGCCGCAGAATTCAACAAGCAGATAATGGATCTGCTTAAGAAGATTGAGCATAAGCTTAATGCTGAGGATGACTTCCTGAGCATCATGAAGAAACAGCCGGGTAACACCAAGCTCGAGAATTATCTCTCTGATTTATCCATATTCATGGCCAAGGACGGGGAACTAACCTACCCGGTTCTTATGAATCTGATGGTCTGCCATGAAAAGAACCAGCAGCCGGTCATCTACGCGAGAGACCTTACCTGGAAAAAACTGTTCGGCGGTGTAAACTATCTTACTGAAAACGGCACCACCTACTCGCATCATCATCTCCTTGAAGCAGGTCTTCTCCGTCGTGCCGACGGCGGCTTCCTGATTCTTCCGGTATCCGAACTCATCCATAATCCGATGCTCTGGTTCAAGCTGAAAAACACCCTCGATTCCGGGCAGCTTGACTGGGAGAACCCTATAGAGCTCTCCACCAATCTGGTGCCGTTCTTCAATCCGGAGGAAACCCCTATCAATGTCAAGGTTATTCTGGTCGGCACCTATATCGAAATAGCCTCTCTATATAATATAGACCCGCTGTGCAACAAGGCTTTCTACCTGCGCACCGACATCACCACCTTCTTCCCGGTAAAGGAACAGGGAGCGAACTTCCTCGGTTATCTGGAGTCTCTGGCGGAGTTCCACAAATATCTGCCGCTTAATCAGGAGGCAACCACCAGACTTCTCCGTTTCAGCTGCCGTCTTGCGGAAAATCAGAATGAGTTTGTTCTTGATGAAAAAGAACTGACAAACCTTATATGCGAAGCTTCCGGTCTTGCCGGAAGACGGGGCCTTCAGGAAATCACCGGGGAAATCATTGAAACAACCTTAAAGAACCGGGAATACCGCATTAATCTCTCCGAGGAAAGCTCAACCAATTTCTTTAGAGACAAGCAGATGCTACTGCAGACCAATGGTGAGGTTATAGGCCAGATCAACGGTCTTTCCGTAATCAGCACCTTCACTGAAGATTTTGAATACGGTGAACCGACACGTATTACCGCTACCATCCATTCAGGTGGCGATGGCGACATTTCCGATGTGGAACACAAAGCGGATCTTGCAGGACAGATACATACCAAGGCCATGATGATTATCAACGGCTATCTCACAAATACCTTCGGCCGTGATGAATCCATTCCGGTAAGTGCCAATCTGGTATTTGAACAGTCATACAACGAAATCGACGGTGACAGTGCCTCCCTTACCGGACTCTGTGCCATTCTGTCAGCCATGGCTCATAAACCGATACGCCAGACACTCTCCTTAACCGGATCTCTTGACCAGCTGGGAAATGTTCAGCCTGTCGGCGGACTTAATGAAAAAATCGAAGGTTTCTACCGCATCTGTAAGATTCAGGGATTCACCGGCACTCAGGGTGTCATCATCCCGGCCAGCAATAAAAACTCACTGATATTAAGCGATGAAGTGGTTGAAGCGGTAAAGAACGGCCAGTTCCATATATACACTGTGACCAAGGTTGATGAAGCCATTGAACTTCTTACCGGGGTAAAAGCAGGACTTATTGAAGGCAGAACCCTGGCAAACAATCTGCAGGAGGAAGGTAACGCTCCGGAAAACCAGGAGAATGGATCTCAGGAAACCATCTATAACATCATCAGAAACTATCTTGACGATCTCAGTGAAAACAATGAAATAAAGATTAGAAAAAGCGGCTTCTTTGCGAGAATATTCGGTAAGAACTGATGATTAGCTTCCGGTATTCACCTTTATCTGAATAACCGGTTATCCTCTTTTTATGCAGAATCAGTCATCACCTGAATAGTGATGACTGATTTTTCTTTTTCATACCTGCTATAAGGAATAAATATAAATTCAGCCTGAATTACGACCTGCCCGGTAACGGAAACTCTGTATAAACCCCCGACCGTTACCTGATAAACAGCAGATACAGAAGAATACCTGAGCTAATTCGTTCCGATCTTCATGGCTATTTCATCAGCTTTCCTGCTGAGGCTCATGGTTTTCTCCTTGTTTTCCGAAATAGTTTTAATGATATTCGTATTTGAATCATTTACCCGCATGATCTTGCTGTTTGTATCATCAATCAGTCCGGACTGATCACAGGTGGCATTGCGTATAGCTTCGGTATTATCACTGATGCGCTCAACAGTACTTATTATTGAATTGATAGATTCATTCATGCTGTTAACACAGGACATTGTGCTTTGACAGTCATTCATACTCTGTTTCATAAGAGATACCGTGACACCGACATTATCCTGCAGAGTCTTGATTGACTGCTGAACCAGAACGGCAGACTCACCTGTTTTAACGGACAGACTGCGTACTTCATCTGCTACTACAGCGAATCCCCTGCCGTGCTCACCGGCACGGGCTGATTCTATGGCTGCGTTAAGAGCAAGAAGATTGGTCTGATCGGCTATATCCTTGATTGACCCCACCACTGAAAATATGCTGGTGGCGCATTCAGACACAGTGGCTATAGCTTCACTTGTCTTACTGATACTGTCGGACAGTTCTCTGATGGAAACACCGCTCTGCTCAACCATCTCCTTGCCCTTCATGGATGAACTGGTTATATTGTCAGCAATTTTTTCAGTTTCACCGATACAGTTTTCTATGTTGCTGATGGAGGTACCGAGGTGATCAACTGAGATAATTACCTCTTCAAGTTCATTCTGCTGTTCGTTAATCTGATCTGAGATTTTTTCATTACTGTCAATTGAATCTCTGGTGGATTTTTTCAAGAAGCCGTTGATTTCATTGAACAGCTGTTTCTGATTATCAAGTAGCAGATTAAAGTTATATGCCAGCTCCCCTATTTCATCATCAGTCCGGACTTCTATTTTATTATTGAAATTCGGTTCTTTCTCGGCCAGTTCCCTAAGCATGCTTCCTACATGATGGACCGGTTTTACTATATTCGCATCGACAGCCCGGGCTATATACAGAATCGTTCCGGTAAGAATCAGCAGGGAGATTACGAAAATCACGCCTATATAAATATAGGACATTCCCATATAACTATTTCTATCAAGAATAACAACAAGTTTCCATGGAGCCTCCTTTAATCTTTCAGACAGAATAAAAAAATCTCCATGATTAAGTTTTACAGAGGAAAAAGAATTACTGGCCTGTTCTTTTTTCATCAGTTCGTTTATTGCATCCGGTGAAAGTTCCGGATAAACTGAACCAAGTGGCTGGTTGAAAAGAGACTTTTCAGTGCTGGAGACGATAATCTTATTATCGTCGTCATAAACAAGATAGGCCTCCCCTTCGTGAGGCAGATTCAGATTGCTGATCGTATCAGTTATATCATCTATTAACAAATCAAGACCCAGAACCCCCTTATCTGATGCGGAGTATCCCTCGGAAATGGTAACCACCAGTTTATCTAAGGTTACATCAATATACGGTTTAGAAACTATTATTTTACCAGGTTCTGACTTACTCAAAATATACCAGTCACGTTTGCGCGGGTCGTATCCCGACTGCTGATATTCCTCCGGAGTACCGAGACCGGAATATGTTTTTCCGTCAGCATCGCCATAGAAGAGATCACTGATATCATTCACTTTGATATGAAGCTTTGTCTGCATGGCTGCTTTAAGAGGTTCCGGTTCAAGTTCAAAGTATCCGGAAATAATGTTTTTCTTGATCTTTAACCACGAATCAATATTCTTAGTCGAAATGTGAGCAAATGAGACAGCCGACCTGTAGCCTGCAGTATTAATCTGATATATGTCACATATCACAAAAATAGCTAATGAGCATAACGTTAAAAAAACTACAGGGACAACAACCACCAGCAGCAGTTTCGATTTAATTGTTCTCATTATCATGGTCTCTCTATTACCGATATAACTTTATGTTAGCACATAACAAATAATAAAGATTTTGAATATGTCTTAAAATAAACAATTAATATTAGCTAATCTGCATAGATAAAAAAATAATTATTCAGTTGAATTTATAAACTGAGAATATACGGAGTCAGTCCGGTGACAATGTAGTGTTAAATCATGCGGAATGCACAGTTTGTAACCGGATTTTTCAATTTATAATAAAGACCAATAAGACGAATTGTAAACCAATATCATAACTTTTACGTTCTTTCACTGTAAATATGACCTCAAATAAGATAAAATAAGTCGGGTGCAGGTTGTTAGCATCTATCGGACAACCTTAGAATTTTTCTAAAAAAGGATTAGGTATTTTGGAAAACACTTCAATAAAGCAGTCTCTGTGTGACAGAGGCGTTCACTCCTTCTCAAAAGAAGATCTTTTAGCTTGTAGCCGCGGCGAATTGTTCGGACCGGGCAACAGTCAGCTTCCGGCTCCAAACATGTTAATGATGGATCGTATTGTAAATATCAGTGATACCGGCGGTGAATTTGACAAAGGTGTAATTGTTGCCGAACTGGACATTGATCCTAGCTTATGGTTCTTCCAGTGTCACTTTCCCGGAGATCCGGTAATGCCGGGATGTTTAGGTCTTGATGCCATGTGGCAGCTGGTAGGATTCTTTTTAGGTTGGAAAGGCGGTCCTGGAAAAGGACGTGCTTTAGGTGTAGGTGAAGTTAAATTCACCGGCCAGATTCTTCCAACCGCTAAAAAGGTAACATATACCATTAATCTTAAGCGTGTAATCATGCGCAAGCTTATCATGGGTATAGGCGACGGTATAGTATCAGTTGATGGAACCCCTATTTATCACGCAACTGATTTAAAGGTTGGTCTGTTCACAGACTAATCATTTTTCGATACATCAACTGCAGATGATATCAAATGAGAAGACCGGCTGATGCCGGTCTTCTTTGTCTTTTAACAAACTAAACTGAATATTCTCTACAGCACTTATCAGAATGTGCTACTTGGAATTATAATATCTGATACCGTTATTCGGCTTAAAATAGGTTCTGATGTAACCGTCTCTGGAAACAATTACTATTTCATTTGATGTCTCCAGATAATAAACATCATCTCCATCATCCTTTTCGTACTTATGCAGCGATTTAGGGTTGTTTAACACCAGAACTGCCGCCAACTGGTAATCATCTGCGGAAGCAAACCCCATATTTCTGCCATGCTTTTCAAAATGCTCATCCAGTAATCTTTTGTTTCTAAATTTATAGACGGCATGTCTATAGTCTGTTCCATACTGTTGTTGCTGATACTGATAAGGCCCTTCATTACCGGTATGCTGTTTGTGTCCGCCACCGAAAATATAAAGAACAGCAGCAATAATCAAACAGAGAACAATAGAAACTGGACTTCTGCGCCTCCCGTATCCTCTGGTGTTAGAGCGCAACAACATCCGCAATATAGTATTTAACATTTGAAATCAGACTCCCGATACAACTCCGTTATTTAAACATTCCTGAAAATAACAGACGAATTTACATTATCTTAACTATCAGAACATTTTAGCACAATACACCGGAGGCATAATAAACCTGCGATTATCACAATCACTGCAATCATCTTTATTCATTCCTGCAGGTGTATTATTACTGCATTTTTGCAGGCTTGAGATTAATTCTGATTTTTAGAACATACAGTTTGTTTCAGCACAAGCACCATAATTCAAAATCAGCATCCGGTTTTACTAATGTAAAAGTTCCAGTTCCTTCTTCATTCTGGCCGCCATATCTGCATTAACGGTAAACCTGAAATTACATGATACACCTGTAAAATCTCTTGATATTATTCTGCCTTTATACTTTCTTACAAGTTCCTCAAGTAAATGCATCCGGGCCACATCAACTGTGAAACTTAGTTCTGCAATATTTTCCGGATCCTTTAACGGCAGAGTAGTAAGAATTTCCTTAACACTGTCCTGATAAGCTCTTACGAGACCTCCGGTTCCTAATAGAATACCGCCAAAATATCTGGTAACCACCAGAGTAATTTCACCGATACCGGAATGAACCAGAACGTTAAGCATGGGACGACCTGCTGTTCCCTTAGGTTCTCCATCATCGGAACAGCCTATAAAGGCGGTTTCATTTCCCTTTCCGGCATTGAAGGCATAGCAGTTATGTCTGGCATCAGCAAACTCCTGTCTGATTTTTGCCAGAAAATTCTCAGCCTCGGTCACCCCTCTGGTGTGACCGGCACTGCAGATAAATCTGCTTTTTTTAATCACCAACTCATTACGGTAGATTTCTCCATCATTGAGAGCCGGAATTTTATAACTGGCGTCAGACACTAATCATTCTCCATATAAAACAACCGGAAATAAAACCTTTAGTATTACTCCGTAAACCTGAAAGGTCGATCTAAGAGCAACTCGTTTCTGCCTGAAGAAATCTCCCGAAGTCTCCAGAATATATCATGGAACGAAAGAGTAAAATAATCCGGCTTAAATGCCCAGCTCCTCAAGAACCTTAAAATAGCCAGTCATCACCGGATTGTCCTGAATCTTCTCCATAAAACCGGGATTCTTCCTTAAATTAAGATACGATCTGACTACCGCTTCCTTATTGATAATATCCAGTGCCTTGCGGGTCATTTCATAGCTGTTTTCAGCTGATGACTTTAATCTGTCGTCTAGAGCCTCTTTAATTCTGGCAATTTTCTGCATTGCCGCCTGTACTTCAGCATCAGAAACTTCCACCATATCTTCATTGTCGTTAAGAAAATCATCCATTGTCTTATGACTCCGTTTTTTTAAATTCAAAAATAAATCCTGGCCGCATCGCAGGAGACCGGACTGTCAGGAATGCGTCTAATTTTATCCCATAGAAGTTAATTAACCAAGTATTCTTTTACTGACATTTTTTATTGAAAAAGCTGAGATTCCTCTGTCACGAAAATATTCATCACTCTGACCGTCAAACTCAATAAGTCTCACCCAAAAAAATCTCCATACTGTACAAAAACCCCCTATCCGCATTGTACGGATAATCCGGGGCGAACCATCAAATATACAAAAAAAAGCCACGCACTTTTATATGCATGGCTTTTCATTTAGTCTACTGTTTTAGACAGTTTTATGTATTTCTTTCATTCCTTACAGGATTACTTGGCGAATACACAAACTGACCATGGAGCAGCACTGAGCTTACCGTCAGAGATACCGCAACCGTCTTCATAGAGAGCACCGGTGTCAAGTGTAGAAGCATCTTCAACATTGCCGGCAGCGAATTCTCTAGCTTCAGGAGCTGCGTTAATCATTACGTAAAGTTCGTTATCAGAAGACTTATAACCTTCTGGCTTGGTTACCTTCATTACGATTAAACCAGGAACCTGCTTTGAACCTACGTTAAGGAACTCAACATTCTGCTTAATAAGATCGGCATCACCGAGGTATAACAGATTATGATCCTTTCTGATTGTAGCAAGAGCCTTGTAAGTATCTACCATCTTAGCCTTGAGTTCAGGACCTACATCAGTGTTGTAGTCAGAAACTTCCTTGATAGCACCCCAGTCTGATTCATCCTTAGACTTGTTAACGATAGCACCTGGGATGAATTCATTACCTTCATCTTCAGCATAGTTAACCTTGTTAGAGAAATCACCGGTGTTGAAGCTGTCGTTCTGGAAGTACTTGGTTCTCAGGAGATCTGAACCCTGCTGATCAAATACTGGAGACTGACCTAACATTGCTGTAGCAATGGCAATACCCTGCATCTTAACCTTGTTTTCCATAGTATTGCTCTTTTTAGCCTTATACATGATAAGGTCGAATACTGTCTGGTTGTCGTGCTTAGATACGTAGTTAATGGTATTGATTGGCTGATCACCGTAACCGGAAATTGCACCCCAGTAAGAGATATCCTTACCGGCCTTAACTTCATCAGTGTAGGTTAATAATTCATAATCTCTTAAGTTACCGGCCATGCTGATTCTGATAACATCCTGCCAGTTAAGAGGATGCATACCGTAATCTGATTCGTTGGTAGCAGTTGGATCACATGAATATCCTGGATCAAGTTCATTGCGCTTGTCGTTGATTTCAGTACAACGACCGGTAGCAAAGCCCTGAAGCTTGATTAAGGCATCACCGTGGTCGAATGGACCTGAACCTCTTACAGCATCACGGATACGGTCATTGAATGTACCGATCAGAGTGTCGTGCATGTTGATCTGGGTGGCATTGTTTTCGCCACCTACAACATTAGAGGCAGAACCTGCATCCCAGCCTTCACCGAAGAAATACATTTCTTCATTATTGGATCTAGACTTAACATTAGCAAGGGTATCAACCATAACCTGCTTTGGAATGTAACCCATGAGGTCGAAACGGAATGAGTCGATCTTGTATTCCTGAGCCCAGGTAACAAGGGTATCTTCCATCAGCTTGGCGAACATCTTGTGTTCAGAAGCAGAGTCTGAACAGCAGGTATCAGAAAGAACATTACCGGTTTCTGGGTTGAGACGATTGTAGTACCAAGGAACAATCTTATCAAGAACAGAGCTTTCCTTTTCTACACCGGCACCGTCAGTGTGATTGTATACTACGTCAAGAACAACGTTCATGCCGTATTCATTCTTGATTGTACTGATCATCTGACGAATTTCTTTGATACGTGCGTAAGGGTCGGCTATTGATGTAGCATATGATCCTTCTGGTACCTGATAATGAACCGGATCGTAACCCCAGTTGAATGCATCATTATCCTTCACGTATTTATCAAGGAAGTTAGATACCTTGGCTTCTTCAACGCTGTCGTTTGCAGATGCTTCAGCAAGAATATCGTAAACCATGCGTGAATCACCGCATACATCGATATCTTCAGTTGAATCTAATCCCAGTCTGCTACAGAACTCTGCACCGGAGATCATTTCATCAGCTACCTGGTTATTGATAACAGCATCAGCATTGATTGAAGCGATGTCATACATAGGTAACAGTTCCATATGGGTAACACCGGCTTTGCCGAGTTCCTTAAGATGCTTACCTACATTAGAATCTGTTTCGGTGAGACCGAGATACTTACCCTGATACTCATCTGAAACTCCCTTATCGTCACCTACAGTCAAATCTCTGATATGAGATTCGGTGATAACCATTGAAGAGATATCTGCAGGAGTCTTCTGTGAATGAGGAGCCTTTAATGAATCCCAGCCTTCTGGCTTTGATGCAGGATCTTCAAGGTCAACGACTGCTGAATTTCCGCTCAGGAGACTGAGAGAGTATGGGTCAGTTACCCAGAGATCTTCAATCTTTCTGGTTGCAGGATGGTAAACAGAAAGCTCAAACTTATATGCTGTAGTACCGTCAGTGTGAGCATCAGCAGAAGTGAATGACCATACACCGGTTTCTTCGTCATATTCCATCACATCACCGACGTCAGCCCATTCACCAGTACCGGCATCAGGCCAGATGTGAATCTTGACATTCTGAGCGGTAGGAGCCCAGAGCTTGAAGGTTACACCATCAGAACCGATAGTGGTGCCGAGATCTTCAACCTTAAGAGCCTTATCAGCATACAATGCATCAATTACCATTGCAGTCTGAATACGGGCAGCCTTCTTAACCTTGTTGTTATCATCAAGACCTACTACCAAGGCTTCGCCTTTCAGAACCTTCTTGATATCAAGAGTTACACCGGTAGGAATCTTATATGCCTGATAATCCTTAAGGTTATAGTTCTGCTTAATGATATCTTCAGGTAATGTTGTCTTTTCAAGATTTACAAACTCACCGTTTAACTGACCGTCAGCAGGTTCTATGATGCCGTCAGTTTTGTACTGGATACGAACGTGCAAATCGCCGCCGTTCTTCCATGCGATGATGTCTTCTGAAACCCAGTGTGCTGAAGCATCACTTGTATCGAAGTCGGAAGTAGCGTACATGTCGTTGAAAGCTTCTTCACGGCTGGCTCTTGAAACATCCTTATTGGTTGCAATACTGATTTCGTGGTCATCAGCAGTCCATTCAAGCTTCTGATCGCCGTCATATACTTTATTTAAATCTTTGTCTCTCAGAATAAAGCCTGAACAGCCGTCAACTGTGGTGTCACTGACATCAAATTCAAAAACCAGGCCGTATTCATTCTGTGCAACCGGAGTAAGAGACTGGTCATTCCAGTCGGCTGAAGTACCGATATCTGCAGGACAATCGCCGGCCCAGCGGTGAACTGAGTAATCCTGAGGATTTACAACTGCACCACTTGCCTTTGCAGGAGCACCGTTAGAGCCTAATCTTTCATCCATAACCTGCACAATCAACTTGCCGCTCTTTGCCGGAAGTTCGGTTGTAGGAGCAGATAATCCGCCTGGAGACACAGCACCGCCTGAAGATGTTTCAACCTTACTTGGTGCTGCCGGATCAAAATTTGAAGAAGGAGATGGAGACGGAGATGAAGATGATGATGAGCCGCCACAGGCTGCTACAGCAAACATCACCATGGTAGGCATGGTGAGCATTGCAAGTTTCTTAATATTAAAACTCATTCAATAGTCCTTATAGTTACTTATTTTTCGTCTTTCACTCATGAAAGACTTAACTAAAACAGCGCAGTTGTTTAAAAACGCTAGCTGATATTCTAGTGCAAGACCAAGGAAATACCACATACAAATGAACAACAGAAATTGTTTTTGCAATACATCTCACAATAAGATTTTTATTGCACTGAAATACAACAGCAAGGCACACCAAGTACCGGCTGTTTTCATAGTGTGACAACGTTATCATAAATCATGAATATCAGCACTGCAATGATACAGAAATGTACAAAAAAAGACCTGTTGTCAGCAGTCTTAAAACCGGGCCGGCACACCATAAATTTTTACTTCAATAAGAAAACCATACCGGAGGATTTTAAACAGTGCCAGCAGAATATTTATTCTTCACAGATACCAGAAGTCTGCGCTTAAATCTGAAATAGGCCGCAATTATAACGGTAGTGGTGATAACCCAGCTTATCGGATAACAGGCCATTATTACAGGAAAATCGTGATAGCTTTGAAAAGCCGTGGTCACCCAGATAATTCTCACCCCGCATATTCCCACAAGGGATATCATCGCCGGGGTAAGTGATCTGCCGTAGCCGCGCAACGAACCGGACATTACCTCCAAAAGAACATTCACCCCTTCAGGAATAAGAATAAACCAGAGTCGCATCTGCCCAATATCAAGAATCACCGGGTCACTGTTAAAGAAGCCGAGAAAAAATCTGGCAAAAACCAACAGAATAGCTGATAAAAACAGAGTCAGCCCCATATTCTGATACAGACAGATTCTGGTGACGGCAAAGCAGCGTTCATAGTTTCCCACGGCATAATTCTGCCCGATAAACGTAGTGGCTGCCTGTCCGAAGGAGTTAAGCAGAAAAAACACCAGAATCTCTATGTATAGCGCAGCTGCTGAAGCTGCCATGTAATCCGCACCAAGACTGTTTATACCGGACTGAATACAGATGTTTGAGAGAGAAAAAACCATCCCCTGCATACCTGCAGGAAGCCCAAGTCTGAGAATTTTCCTGAGTATAGCCGGATCGATTGTCAGTTTTTTTAAGGAAATCCTGAACTCCTCGTGCGGACTGCGACACAGAAAGAAAAAAAGGAGTCCCGCACTGCAGGCATTGGAAATGGTGGTGGCAATTGCCACCCCCTCAACATCCATATTTAGTATCAGGATAAAAAACAGATTCAGAAAGACATTGATAAATCCGGCAATAGTTAAACAGAGAAGAGGTGTTCTGGTATCCCCGTGACTCGAAAAAACTGCTGACTCACAGTTGTAGACTGCCATGAGAGGCAGACCGCCGATGATAATCATAAAGTATGTTTTGGTGGCTTCAAAAACATCCTCTGGAACGGCAAGAAGATTAAGAATCCATGGAGCCAAGGCAATTGCCGCACCGGCCACTGCGATGCTTAAGAGAACAACCGTTATACACGCGGTATGAACAGCCCTGCCTATTCCCTCTTTATCGTTTATTCCTATAAACCCGGCTATGGTGACATTGACACCTATGGCCACACCCATAAAAAGATTAACCACCAGGGCCACAACCGGAGCATTGCAGCCCACCGCCGCCATGGCATGCTTGCCCACATACTGCCCGACAATAGCCACATCAGTTGCATTAAATACCTGCTGCAGAATTCCTGTTAATGCCAGCGGAATGGCAAAGATAAGAATCTTGTCCCATAAAGATCCGTTAAGCATATCCATTTTCTTATCTGACATGGACCGAACTCCTTAGCCTGTAATACGTTCCTCTCATACCATTTTATAGGTTAGAGCATCATTTGTTAAGGATAAATCTTAGAATCAGAGTATTATCAGACTCCGTAGACAGACTGCACCATGTACTCCCTCATAAAATAACTCACTATCATCAGAAATCACCGGTATACTGCGTCCTGAACTCAAGATCAGTATTCTTCATCAAATAGAGTTTTTATCCTTACTAATTTACTGACATAAACCTGTATCACACTGTCTGCTGCAACATTTTCTTTAAAGTTTCACCGCATCTCACTCAAAATATTCATAGGATGCGATAGACTAGCATAAGAATATATGTATTCAAGGCATGCTCTAAGCGGGGAATTAAAATATTGAAACCTATCGGCATTGGCACAGAACTTTTTCACAAACTCATTGAGAAAAACCACTATTATGTCGATAAAACCCCTTTTATCAAAACCATCTTTGAAGATAATGATGTTGATGTAATGCTTATTACGAGACCGGGACGTTTTGGTAAAACTCTCACCATGTCAACCTTCTACGACTTTCTTTCTCTTGATCCGGAAAACCCCGGAGATACCTCCAGACAGGAAAAATGGTTTAAGGATACTGATATCCTTAAGGAAGATAAATACAAGGATTTCCGCAATAAATATATGGGGAAGTTTCCGGTAGTTTTTATCACTCTTAAACAGGTTGATGGTGACGATTTTATCAGTGCATACGGACGCTTAGCAACTGTCGTTTATGAAATGTACTCCCAGTTTAGATACCTTGCTGACAGTAATAAACTTTACGATGATGAAATTTCTAGCATCCGAAAATACCTGGATGAAGAGTATTTACAGGATATAAATAACAATAATGCTATTAAAGATTCTCTGACTAGACTATTAAAATACCTTAACAAACATCACGGAATAAAACCTATTCTGCTGATAGACGAATATGACGTTCCCATTGCCAAAGCAGCCAGCAAGAACTACTACAAAGAAATGATAGATGTGATCAGCCCGTTCCTTGGTAATGCCTTAAAGACCAATCTGGATCTCGACCGTGCCGTACTTACCGGATGTTTAATAGCTGCCAAAGAAAGTATTTTTACGGGGCTTAATAATTTTTTAGTCTGTTCAGTTATTGACAGGGATGACGATGATATATCTAAGGGGATAGGCTTTACTAAAGAAGAAGCTGAAGCAGTACTTACCTATTACGGTCTTGAAGCCTGGCAGGAAACAGCACAAAAAAATTACGACGGTTATTATTTTGGAGACATCCATATGTTCTGTCCATGGGACGTGATGCACTTCTGTTATAAGAACTATAAAAAAGCAGGCAGAAATAATAATGAAATTACTGCCGGAAACTACTGGATAAACACCAGCGGTAACGACATTATTGAAGAATTTATGGGGTTTATAGGTTCTGAAGACATTAAAAAGATGCAGAGTCTTATGGATGGGGAATCAATTGAAGTTGAGGTAAGAGAAACCCTATGCCACGGAGATCTGAAAAATCATGATATAAATGATTTCTGGACTCTGCTGCTCTACACCGGATATCTCACTTTTAATCCGCAATACAGAAGTCCGGAAAAAGGCAAGTACAGACTGTATATTCCAAATGAAGAGATTAAAGAATGCTTTAAATCAAAGATTCTTAATTTCTATAAGAATAATACCGTTATAAAAAACCGCACCGATGATCTG
>JAEEGL011058251.1_pt1 | contig 21835 bp, 15 predicted proteins | sample 9134231 | NCBI WGS metagenome assembly JAEEGL01 (sample SAMN16246548, study PRJNA631951) | gut metagenome | biome: gut microbiome; feature: rumen; material: fiber-attached | host: Bos | place: Iran: Karaj | collected 2018-10 | reverse complement strand
TCCTTCTTTTACTTTGAAGATTGAGATTGGGAATATTGGAGTTTCTCCATGTCCTAATCCTTCATCTGTAGCTAATAAGTAGTTTTTAATAACCATTCTTCCTTCAGGAGAAGTATCTGTACCAAAGTTAACAGAACTAAATGGTACTTGTGCTCCTGCTCTAGAATGCATTGTATTTAAATTGTGAATAAATGCTTCCATAGCTTGGAAAGTAGCTCTATCTGTTTTATTATGAGCATTTTGATAAGCTGTTTTAACAATTTCCTCTACTTTAGAACTCTTTGTAGTGAAATCGTCAAATACATTTAAATCAAATTCAATACTTTCTAATCTATCAACAACTTCAAGCATCTTATCAAAATTAACTAATTCTTTAATTCCTTCAAAGTCTAGTAATTCAGATAGCTCTTGTTTAAATTCTTTCTTAAATGTTTTAAGTACTCCAGGAGCCATATAATAATCAAATGCTGGAATACTTTGTCCACCATGCTGTTCATTTTGATTAGATTGAATAGCAATAGCAGCAAGTGCTGAATAAGAAGCAATAGAATTTGGTGTTCTCAAATATCCATGTCCTGTGGAAAAACCATTTTTAAATAATTTATTTAGATCAATCTGTGTACAAGTAGTAGTACCCATAGCCCAGAAGTCTAAGTCATGAATATGAATAGCACCTTCATCATGAGCTCTTGCATATTTAGCATCCATTAAATAAGCTTTTGCAAATTCTTTTGATACTGTAGATCCAAAGTGTAACATAGTACCCATTGGTCCATCTCCATCAACATTTGCATTTTCTCTTTTAGCATTCTCTTCAGCAGCACTCTTTAACCCAAGAGATTCAATTGCTTTAACAAACTTATGTTGTTGCTTCTCAACAAATGCTTCTCTTGATGCGGCTCTTCTCTCTCTATAGTCTTTATAAGACTCATAAACCTCATCATATTTTAATTTCTTTAAAACTGTTTCAATAACATCTTGAACATCTTCTACTCCGATTGTCTTACGATCTTTGTACTCTTTCTCGATGTAATCTAACACTTTCTCTTTAACTTGATTTACTTTTTTCTCGTCATAGTCTTCATATACACTATCAAATCCCTTTTTAATTGCAATCGCAACTTTAGTAGGATTGAAAGCTACACGTTGACCACTACGCTTAACGACAACGATATCGTTAAAAAAATCTCTCTCCATAATTTTTTATTCACCTTTCTTTTTATTTTTCTTCGACCTAAATCAATCGTACTTTATTATTGATAAATTGTAAATGTTTTTTAGGAATATTTTTTTCTTTTTGACGAATATTAGACACATTATTTTTTAAAAAAAGTTCCAAAAAAAACATTTGGCCTTTATAGGACAATGTTTTCACTTTTTTTGTTCGATTTACACTTAAAAATGTCTATTTTTTTCATCTTCATAAAAAGGTGTTTCTACTACATTATTTCCCCTTTATATAAAGGTAAATCCTTATAGTATCAATATAATGAACTTTTTTATAAACAATAATAGACATTTGTGGTATAATAAATAACAAAACTTTATGGGGGTTATTATGGAAAGAATCATAGTAAAAGAAAACAATCAAAACTATCATTTGTTTTTTTTGAATAAAAATTTAAAAGTCTTAAGATTTGATTCAAGAGATATTAAAAACCCTCTTGCTTTTTTAAATAGTCTGTATCCATCATCTAAAAGCTATAAAATACAAGAAAATAATGAGGAAATAATCTTATACGACCCAGATACCAATCTATATCATAAATTAGTAAACGGAAAAGAAGATTGGACTTACTTCTTCTATCATAATGGAGAATCTACTGCTTGTGGAAAAGAAAAATCACCAAATATCGGTAGTAGAATCTTTCGAATCAAAAACTTTATTATTTGCTTATCTTTATCAGCATTATTATTTTGTACAGGTTGCAATTTCCCAATCAGCATAGATTCTGAATACTATAGTACCGCAACCATTACAGTAGATTATTTAAAAGAAGCCATTTACTCATCAAATGAATTAACAGAAGAAGAAAAAGAATATTTATTTAACGAAGACTTCTTAACAGATATTCTTCCTTTTATAAATGATACAAACTATTTAAAATGGAAAGCCAAAACTAGTTTTAAGGATATGGCTATTATTAGTTTTGAAACATTAGAAGATGAACCAAATACCAAAGGGTATTATCAACCAGATAATCCAAATAGATTGTATATGAGAAACTATCAAAGTCTAAATCGTTTCAATGAAGATGTCTTATCTCATGAATTTGTTCATCTATGTCAAGATACAAGAGGATATAACTTAATCATAGAAGCCTGTGCAGAAATCATTTCTAGTGAATATTTTGCTCATACTCAATTAAATACTTATCCAGAAGCCACTAAGTTAGTAAAAATATTAATGGAAATCATAGGTCCAGAAGTAATATGGAATTATAATTTTACAAATGATTTTAAACCAATCGAAGAAAAAGTAAAACCCTATTTATCCGAACAAGAATATCAAGAATTTATCAAAGATTTAACTTTTGATACGACAAATAATGATCTAAATCTAAAAAAATATGATAGTTTCTTAGAGTTATTAGAAAAACTATATGAAAGAAAATTCCAAAGTAAAATGGAAGATAATGAAGTAATTGCTCTAATTAAAAAGAATTATCCTTATCTAACAAGATATTACTTCAATCATAGATTAATGGATCAAGAGCATTCTTACTATACTGTTCCAAAAGAAGGAGAATATGAAACAATCTCTTATGAAGAGGCAATTTCTGAAGGATTATTAATAATTACTGCAATAGATAAAAGACCAGTAACCCATGAAGAAGCAATGAAATTATTAGAGCAAGGAGAAGGAATTACTAGAGAGATTGATTATTCTAATTCAGAAGCCAGTATTATAAGCACTTCAACATCCCAAACAAATCCATTAATAACCTTTATATATGATCATAAAAGATATACCAATATGAATATGGATGAAGCTTTTGAAAAAGGATATATAAAAATAAACTATTATCATATTGTAAGTATAAAAGAATGTACTTATGAAGAATATATCAATCATGATTTCAATGAAACAACAAGTGTTTATTTAAGCTATAATGGAGATTCTATTCTTCAAGATGATGGATTCTACTGTTTCTTACTAACAAAGCACTACCTTCCACCTGTAAAGACAGAAGAAAATAATTACCAATACATAAAAAAATAACTTAGATATCTAAGTTATTTTTATTTATAAGAATTCTTATCTTGTTCCTTAATAAAATATAAAGGTCTATTCTTAGTTTCTAAATAAGCTTTTGATAAATACATACCAAATATTCCTAAGCAAAATAACTGTACTCCAGAAACAAAGAAAATAATACATATCGTAGAAGGCCATCCACTAACAGGATCTCCAAAGATTAAAGTTTTTATAATGATAACAAAAATCATAATAAAACTAACAATAAAGAAAAGAAATCCTATAATAGCAGATATCATTAATGGTTTTGTAGAAAAAGCAATAATACCTTCTAAAGCATAGGTAAATAATCCAAAGAAACTCCATTTCGTTTTACCAGCTTTTCTCTCAACATTTTCAAACTCTAACCATTTTGTTTCAAATCCAACAAATCCAAATAAACCTTTGGTATAACGATTATACTCCTTCATTTCCAAAATAGCATCAACCATCTGTCTTGTCATCAAACGAAAATCTCTTGCTCCATCAACCATTTCAATATCCGCAATACGATTAATAATTTTATAAAACATCTTGGCAAAAAAACTACGTATTTTAGGTTCTCCTTTCCGTGTAACTCTTCTTGTTCCTACACAATCATATCCTTCTGTTACAATCCCATAATACATTTCAGGAAGTAAAGATGGAGGATCTTGTAAATCTGCATCCATCACAGTAACAAAATCTCCTGTTGATTTTTGAAGTCCTGCATACATAGCAGCTTCTTTTCCAAAGTTACGAGAAAAGGATAAATAATGAACACTTTTATCTTTATTAGATAACTTCTTTAATTCTTTTAATGTTTTATCACGACTACCATCGTTCACAAAAATATATTCAAAAGAAACTTCTTTCATTTCTTTTTCTATCTTTTTCATTTCCTTATAAAAATAAGGCAATACTTCTTCTTCATTATAGCAAGGTACTACAATACTAATTTTCTTCTTCCTCATAGAATCAACCTACCCTATATCTCTAAAAAAAGTATACTATACTTTTTTTATAATTTCCATAAAACTAACGATTATAAATAAATCGATTAACTCCATAATAACACATTGTTTTTACAATATTCGCTATTTCAGGAATACTCTCATCAAAATCATTTTGAATCCAATAATTAACAATTCCTAATGTACCATTAAACATATAAACGGTAGCATACTCTTCTCTTTGTTCCTCAATGTTTGGAATATCATGATCCCATTTCTCTTTGCAACGAGTATAAGCATCCTCTAATAAATCATTTAATACATTCAAACCTCTTGTTGTTTGAAATAATATTTTCACAAATCTTTTATGTTGAAAACAAACTTGTAATAAAGAATAAACATAATCATATAATTCATTCTTCTCATAACTAAAATCTTTATAAGATTCTTTATATTCCATAACAAAATCATCTTCCATTTGTTTTAATAGATCAAAAATATCCATATAGTAACGATAAAAAGTTGCTCGATTAATATCTGCTCTACTACATAATTCCATTACAGTTACTTTCGTAATATCTTTTTCTTCTAATAAATCTAATAAAGTTTCTTGTATTATTTTCTTCGTATATTGTACTCTTCTATCCATAACAATTCCTTTTCTAAACAGTTTTTTTTAGTTTGTCGCAAAAACAACAATTCCAATAGAATTGATGATTGAATGACTTTCTTATGAAATATTATAATACATTTGTAACTTATTAAACAAGTGTATAAAAAAGGAGACTATTATGAATATAATAAGTAAAATAAAAGAAAAGGTAAAAAGAGAAAAACACCTATGGGATAAATTCTATCCAAAAGAGAAAAGAAAAATAGAAGTACCAAATAAATCTTTATATGAATTTATTTATGATAACAATAAGAATCGTTTAAATAATATCGCAATAAACTACTTTACAAAGAAAACATCTTATAAAGATCTATTCCAACAAATAGACTTATGTGCAAGAGCAATGAGAAGTCAAGGTATTAGAGAAGGAGATGTTGTTTCTATCTGTATGGCAAATACCCCAGAAGCTGTTATTGCTTTTTATGCCATTAATAAAATAGGAGCAATTGTAAATATGATACATCCCCTATCTGCAGAAGAAGAAATAAAAAGTTCCCTACTAGAAACAAATAGTGTTATGTTAGTTGCTATTAACTTAACGTATAAGAATATCAAAAACATTATAGAAAACACCAATGTCTATAAAACAGTAATTGTCTCTCCGAGAGATTCTATGCCACCTCTTTTAGGACTAGGATATTATTTATTAGAAGATAGAAAAATAGAAGTACCAAAAAGTGATGAAAAATTTATTCATTGGGCAGACTTTATAGAGAAAGGAAATCACTATAAATCAGATGTCTTAGTACGTACCACAAAAAATCAACCAGCAGTTATTCTTCATAGTGGTGGAACAACAGGTATTCCAAAACACATTGTTTTATCAAACGGTAATATCAATGTCGTAGTAGGTCAAGCTCAAGTCTCACTTCCGGATTTAGACGAAACCGATAGAATGCTAAGTATTCTTCCCCTATTCCATTGTTTTGGTTTAGTAGAAACTTTGCACTTTCCATTAGGTACTGGAGGTTGTGTCATATTAGTTCCAAAATTTGATTCTACTAGATTTGATAAATTACTAACAAGATATAAACCAACAGTAATTCCAGGAGTTCCTACTCTATTTGAAGCTTTAATAAAAAACAAACATATGAATAAAGTAGATTTATCTAATGTAAAATATGTAGTATCAGGAGGAGATACTCTTCCAGAAGAAAAAAACTTAGAAGTAAATGAATTTTTAAAGAAACATCATTATAAAGATACTATTGTTCAAGGATATGGTATGACCGAAACAAGTGGAGGATGTATTTTCGCAACGAAAGGAGCAGATCAATTAGGAAGTTCTGGAATTCCACTAGTAGGAAATGATTTAAAAATAATAGATGTTGATACCAAAGAAACTCTTCCTCCAAATCATCCTGGAGAAATCCTTATTAGTGGGCCATCTGTTATGATGGGATATTTAAATAATGAAGAAGAAACCAACAAAGTATTAGAAAAAGATAAAAAAGGAAAAATATGGGTACATACAGGAGATATGGGATATATGAATGAAGATGGTTTATTGTTCTTTGTTCAAAGATTAAAGAGATTAATCATTGTTTCTGGATACAACGTATTCCCATCTCACATAGAAGACGTATTAAATAAGCATGAAGCCATATTAAACTCTTGTGTAGTAGGAATACCTCATCCATATAAAATGCAAGTTCCTAAGGCATTTATCGTATTAAAAAGCGATTATAAACCAACTCATAAATTAAAAAAAGAAATAGAAGAGTATTGTGAAAAGAATTTATCAAAATATATGATACCAAAAGAATTTGTTTATCGAGAATCCCTACCAAAAACAATGATAGGAAAAGTAGATTATTTAAAATTACAAAATGAATAAAAAAAACACTTTTAAGTGTTTTTTTATTGTTCATATTTTTTCTTAGAATTTTCCATATATTCATGAAAAAACTCTATATCAACAAATTTCTCTTGAAAAATGGGATTCTTTAGAATCTGATATAAATCATAATTCAAATAATTATCAATGATTAAACATTTATCAAGATATTCTTCCTCTGTCATAGTACCCCAATTATTTAATTTTGTAAATTGTAGTTTATCAACAAAATGATCCTTTGCAAATTTTACAAAATCAATCATCTCATTCATATTTTCTTTTTGAACAACGAAGTTAAACCATAATTGTTCAATCTTACCTTCTTTTCTTAGCTTTCCTAACATATCAAGATTCTTCATTAAATCATCATAATTCCCATGTCTTAATTTAATATAGGTATCTTTACTTAAAGCATCAATAGAAATAGATACATGTATCTCTTGAAACTTAGGATATAATAAATTCCATTTTTCTTCATTAAATAATGTTCCATTCGATAATATCTTAATCTTATCTGTCTTAGTAAGACTCTTTAAAATCTTATCATAGTTTTCACTATAAAATACTTCTCCTTGTCCAGCAAGTAACACATCAGTATGATTTAAAATATCACTTTCTATTAAACGATCAGTAATATCTCTAGTAAACTTTTCTCTCTCAGGAGAAGCTACATAAAACTCTTTTCGACAACTATTACATCTTAAATTACACTTTCTATCAATCGATACCGTTAATTGTAAAGGAAACTTAGGAATATTAAAATCTAAGTCTTTATAATCTATTTCAGGTTTCCCATAATATCTACACTGTGTTAAATCACAAAAACAAAATGTTTTATTAATTTGAGATAACTTAATAATTCTCGCAAAATAATTATCATCAATATTATCATAATCAAATAAAAAATTACCAAAAGGCTTTTGTATCCATCCTGGACAACATCCCCATAAATTACCATTTTCATCTAAATTATATTTTGTAGTAATTTCATGACAATTAATATCTTTTGGTTTACTAAATAATACTTTAATAAGCATCTCAGTTAAATATAAATGACCATTATAGATTTGATTAATCTTTTCAAAATCTCTAGTTCTAGGATATTTTCTTCCAATGATTTCTATTTCTCTAACAAACTGATCCATATAATCATATAACTCATCAAAAGAAATAAAATCTTCTCCGCGAACAAGTCCCTTTTTTAAAGCAAGTTCTATATCTTTCTCTTCTTGTATAAATAAACATTTATTCTCTACTTTTTCTATTTTTGAAACAAACTGATAATTGATTCCCAATACAAAAGCAATTTCTTTTCCAATAATAGTATCTAAATAAAAGATTAAGTTATCCATAATAAGTCACCTATAATAACTATAACATAAAAAAAGAAGAATTAAACAGAAACTGTTTCTTCCTCTTTTCTTAACATTTCATTTACTTGATTTGTTGCAGATTCTATTTTCTGGGAATAAGAATTTGCATTTTGTGAAATAGTATTTAATGTTTTAGCCATCTCTTCTAATTTTGCTTGAGCTATTTGTAATGCTTGATCCGTAGAAGTACCTAAAGAAGTACTAATAGATTGAACATCATTACTAATACTAGATAAATCAGAAGAAATTGATTTCATTTTAGATATTTGAGATTGAGAATTAATACTCATCGTCATATTCCTCCTCTTCTTCAAATTCATACTCTTCTTCTGTAGAATCTTCACGATTCTTTTTTACTTTCTGAGAAAGATAATAAGCTCCTCCAGCTCCTGCTCCAACACCTAGAGTTGTTAATAATATTTTACCAAAATTAGAAGACTTAGGTGGTACAGTAGGATTCACATCAGGAGGAATCACTTGCACTGGATTAGAAACTGTAGGAATTGGTATTTCTTGTGGTCTAGCAACACTAGGTAAATTATCCGGTGCATAGATTACTTCTTCCGGAACAAAAACAGGACTCTCTGTAACAGAAACAACTGGAATAGAAGGAATTTCCTCTACTACAGGCACATTTACTGGAGAAGGCACATATGGTGTCTCTACAGTTACTGGTGTTTGTGAAGCAACTACTGGTTGTTGAACAACTGGTTGTGCAACCACTTGTGTAGCAACAGGAGCTTGTTCCTGATATACGAAAACAGTTTTAACTTCAGGAGTACTAACTGTCTCTACAGAAGTCTCTGGAGTACTAACCTTAGCAGTTTTAGAATTAATATAGCTTGAACTACCACTATTAGGATAATAGCTTCTTCCACCAGATACAGTATTATTGTAACTACTATAATTATTATAATTATTATTATATGTATAAGTTCCCGTATTTGTATTTGTATAAGTAACTTGAGGTTGAGATGTTGCGACAGGATCTTGTACTCTCATAGATAAATTAGCAATCTGTCCTTCAACATCTTTTGTAGTTAATACTAAATTTTGAGTTTCAGCTTTATCAATATGATTTGCTAAATTCACTAAATAATTTCCTCTAAGATCACCATTCTTAAGAGCTAATAAATGCTGTGACATAGATCCAGCTGTTGCTTTACTAGCATTAGTATCTACTCCTGTTGCAAGCATTTGTTGAATTGCATTTTTATCTGATTCAAACTTCTCATAATCAATATGTCCATATCCAACTAAATAAGGATCATCAATTCTAAATGATCTTACTTGTACATCATTCGATACATTTCCTTCAACAGTATCTACATAAGTAATTCCATCTACTTGTCGAGTTCCTAAAACAAAACCAATGTGAGTATAAGAACCTGGATCATTTGGATAATCACGAGATTTACTATTCGCAATAAAACTTGCTTTATTGTAATCTACACTTTTATTATAATCTTCTAAAGAAGCATTTCTTCCAACACTTGAATAACGATTTGATTGATTAAAAACCAAAATATCTCCTGGTTGTGGAATATATCCATCATTAATCCAATCCGTTACTTTTATATTTGTTCCATGCTTACTATTATAAGCCGCTAAATTAGATTCCCATCCAGATATTCCACAAGAACCATCTGGTTGTAAAGTAGCTTTGTATTTATCAACCAAAGCTTGACTAACATAATAATGAATTCTATCATCTGTTTCAAATGCTATACCAGTTTGATTTCCATAATTACCAATTATTTTCCAAACAGATGCGTAAGATGGATCAATAATACTTTTATTTCCATAGAAATAATTAATAATACTACCTACGAACATAGCACACCATGCATGAGAAGTATCTCCAACAAATTGACTAGAAGCAAATTGAGAAGTAAAGTTTCTAGCATAACTCATTTGATTACCTTTCAATCCCAAATAACGCAAACAGCTTAATACAATAGCTTTTCTTTCATCAGATAAATCTTTAAAGTACGGATAAAGATACTCTAAATAATCCACACTTAAAGCGCTAGATAAGTCAATATCCGCTCCTGAGTATACTCTTTTTACTTCTTCTAAAAATGATTTTGTTTTTTCTAGTCTTGTTTTAATATTTTCTAATTCTGCAGTATCAAATTCTCCCCCTAATTGGGTCTTAACACGTCCATCTAAACTAGAATAACAATTACGAATTTCATTGATTTTTAATTGAATTAAATCAACTTCTTGTGCAATACGACTAGCACAAGAATCTATTGTTGAAAAATCAATGTTAATTACCCCATTAGCCATATTCCACCTCTTTTAAAAGGGAAAAGTTTATTTTCCCTCTTGAGCTAATCTTTCATCATCAGCACGATATTTATTAACAGCTTCACGAATATATGCATCAAATCCCAAAATCTTATCTGGGCATTTTTCCATATCAGAATCAATTAAAGCATAAGTATCCGCAACTTGATCAGCACCTCTACTCTTTAATACTTCATTTAAACTATTCATTTCCGTTTTTAAACTTGTAAGATGAAGTCTTAAATCTTCTGCATTTTTCTGAAGTCTATCTGCACATCCTAAAGCTTCATCATATGACATTTTTCCTAAACCCATAAATCCTCCTATAGATCCTCTGCTTGACTAACAAGAGATTCTTGATCTTCCATTAATCGATAACCATGACGAACCAAAGTATCACCAAGTTTTTCTTCAATACCTTGTTGTAATTTTTCAAACTTTGGAACGTACTCTTTTATTTGTTGAACAAAAACATTACTAACAGAATCATCCCAAGCTGTTTTTATTCTCTCTGATTCACTTGATACAGCATTGATTTCCTCTAAACACAATCTAGCCAATCTTTTAATGTTTTCCCCTTTTTCTACAATACCAGAAGGGTCTGCATACATTTCATCCTTCATTTAAACACACTCACTTTCTATCGTTTACACTTTTATTATATCTTTTTTAAAAAAACAAATCAAATGAAAAAGTCCTTTTTAGGACCTTTCTGTCAATTAAACATTTTTAAAATGACTTCTTTATATAGTGGTTTTATCTTTTCATAAAGCATAACTCCACTATTCATCTCTAATATTAAATGCTCATCATTTTCCGTAACAATAATATCAACACTACCAAATCGAAGTCCAATAGAATTTGCCGCAACAAGTGCAATACTCTCTAATTCTTTTTTTAAATTAGAATCTGTTATCAAAGAAGCAATAGAACCTTGAGTCAAATTATATTTCCAATTATATTCAAATTCTTCTCCAACATCTAATACTCTATTATATTTAGAATCCTCTAATAGATTTTCAAAATAATCTTTATTAAACTGTATTAATAATTCTCGAATAGAATCATGTCCATTTCCATAGACAACAGGTCTATTCTTTTTAAAACAACTTCTAACTTCTCCATCTAATACAATAAAACGATATTCATTTTGAATATGATAAAAAGGTCCCATATTAATAGAATCATATCGACTTGTTAATTGATGATAAATCCTATCTAATTCAGAAATACTATTTATTCTATAAACATCTGTTCCACAAGTACCGTTATTTGGTTTTAATACAATATCACAATTATGTTGATTAAAATAATCAAGAACATACTCAAATGTATTACATCCAACTGCATAATCTTCCTTTACTCTTTCACTATAAACAATTCTATATTCCGCAACAGGTAATCCTTTTTCTTTTAAAACTTCATATAAAGCATATTTATCATCTATTATTTTACCCAAAGCATGATCATTTAAAGAAGACTTAGAGCCAACAAAAAAACGTGTAACACCATCTTTTTCTAACATAAAAACCCAATCTTTAGATAGTAATGTACACTGAATTCCTAGTTCTTTGCATATATCAAGAAACATCTGTTTTGTAGCATTATCCATAGTTATCACCTGTTCCTATATTATAACATAAAAAAAGAGAACCAAAAGATTCTCTTTTATTGATGATTAAAACAATATTCAAATAAATCGTCATGAGAATAATTCTTATTCTTCACAATATGAAAGTTATTTCCACATTTAATAACATCATAAAATAATGTATCGTAATAAAGAACTTCTCCATCATCACTACCAACATATGCTGTTGTTTCTCTAAACATAGGAGCAACATTATTTCTTTTAACATTAATATAATCTGTAAAGATTAATATACCCAAAGTTCCCAAGAAGATTACCAATATTAATAATAATCTTTTCCATAGCTTTATCTTATTTGTTATTTTTGAAATACCTATTACAAATATAACTACTCCAAAAACAGAATAAATAGATCCCCAACTACTTTCACTTGGAAAGATCATAATAGCAGACATAGAGATAAATAATCCAAATATAACAAGTAATAGTCCTATTACACTACTATATCGATTGATTTTTTTAGTAGAATAATCAATGGTATTTACAATATTCTCTTCAAACTTTTCTTGGTATTTTTCCTTACTTATTTTTTCTCCACTCATTAAATCATTAATCGCAATATCTAATTCATCACATAATGGTTTAAATAAAGATAAATCTGGCATATTTCTACCATTTTCCCAATTACCAATAGATTTATCAGTTACTCCTAATTTTTCCGCTAATTCTGATTGTGTCATTTTCTTTTCTTTACGACACTTTGCTATAAATTTACCAATTCTTTCTTGATTCATAATTTTTCTCCCTTCACACCTAAATCATATAAGAATAAACATCCATTTAACAGGAAATGATTCTAGGGTTATATAAATTAATCAATCAGAAATTCAATTTCCACCTATAAACTTCTTCCATATCATTATAACATACGTATAGGAAAAATATGATTCTATAAAAAAAGTGAGACTAGTCTCACGACTAGCCTCTTCAGGGGGTTCGGTTGAATATACTCTAACATTAAACCGTTAGAGAATATCGGCACGGTATCATCTACCATGCAACTTAATCATAAAGGAAAAATCAAAAATTGTCAATTCTCTTTCATAAAATAATTGACATAAAAAAAAGGATTTGTTGATATTTCAACAAATCTTTTTTAAAAAGTTTCTTTCATTCCCATTTTAAAATCAAAGAAAATTCTAGGGTCCATAAATTTTAAATCAGGAGCTATGATTGGTTTAAAGTCCATATGAGCTAATATATCTTTTTCAATATCTACTCCTGGAGCTATTTCTGTTAAGACAACTCCCTCTTCTCTTAATTCAAAAACACATCTTTCTGTAACATAAAGAATTTCTTGATGATTTTTAATAGCTTGTTCTGCAGAGAATGTAATTTGTTGTACATGATCAACAAACTTATTCTTTTTACCTTCTTCTAAGATATGTAATTGTCCATTCTTAATCTCTTCTTCTAATCCATCTGTTGTAAATGTTCCCATAAAGATTATTTTATGAGTAGATTGTGTAATATTAATAAATCCTCCTGGACCAGTTACTCTAGTTCCAAATTTAGATACATTAACATTACCATATTTATCCACCTCAGCAAGACCAACAATTCCCATATCCAAACATCCACCATTATAAGCATCAAATTGCTCAGCAGTTGGGATTACAGAATCTGGATTAATACTTGCGCCAAATACTACTCCACCTATTGGAACACCTCCTGTAGGGCCAGATTCTACAGAAAGATAAATATCATCGGCAATACCTTCCTCAGCACATACATTAGCAACAGAATCAGGCATACCCACTCCAAGATTAATAACATATCCTTTCTTTAATTCCAAAGCACTACGTCTTCCACATACTTTTCTCTCATCTAATGGACGAATTTTAATATCTTCCATTTCAATTCTCTTATCTCCAGTAATTTCAGGTCTATACGTAGGAATATTGTATTCTCCTAAAGATAAATCTGGTTGATTAACAACAACATAATCAACATAAGAGGAATGAATAATTACATTTCTAGCTTTAAAAGAATTATTAGGTTTAATATCTTTTACTTCTACAATAACAATTCCACCACTATTATGAGCAGCAATTGCCATATTATATTGTTCTCCTATTAAGCCTTCTTCTTCTAAGGAAATATTACCATCTTCATCAGCATAACTTCCTTTTAATAAAGCAACTTGAATAGGAAAAGAATGATAAAATAAATTTTCTTTTCCACCAATATTTACAACTTCAACAAAAGGATCTAATTGTTTTGCCTTTTCATTGGCACAACATCCTTCTACTCTAGGATCTGCAAAAGTACCTAAACCAATATGTGTAATGATTCCAACCTCATGTCCAGCTATCGCACGATACAAATGATTAATAACTCCTAATGGTACCGCAAAAGCAGGAAATTGATTGGATCCAATCGCATTTCCAAATACTCTACCCATTCCTAAATGAGCACAAATGGCTCTTCCAACTAACCCTTCTTTAGCAAGCATATTCATGCCGACATCATCATTGGTAAGATTTCCTGGAGAAATACCACAAGTAACTCCGATATCTCTAGGATGTCCTGTTTCTAAAAAAGAAGTCATAACTCCTTTTAGTAAAGCCTCTGGACTACCAGATCCTCCACTACCAGATATTGCAACCATATCATTGTCTTTGACTAGTTTTCCTACTTCTTTTGCATCAATAACTTTCATATTATCACCACTTTATATTAAAAATTTACCATGTAAATTTCATTTCAATTGAAAACTCTAATTCAGAAGAATTAGAGTTTTAGTTCTGTTATTTTTTAATAACATACTTATCCATTAAATATTTAACGACTGAACCTAAAGCAATTGAAATAATGGATACAACCCAGAACACTTCTGCCCAAGAATATGGAGTAACTGGAGTTTTTCCTCTTAAACAAACATAGAAGTAGATAAATGGCATATGTAACATATAAATATATAATGAAGAACTTCCTAAGTAATTAAATACTTTAGCTGTTTTTTCATTATTTAATAGTTGTGTAATACCATCTTGTCCAAGAAGAGTTAATCCAACTAGAAGAATACATAATAAATGTACTGTCCATCTAGCTAATGCTCCACCTTCAACATGATTAGTGATTTGGTAAGCACCAGAAATGATTGTAGGATTAATTGTATATACTACAAGGATAACAGCTACTAAAGCATATAAGAATGTTAATGCTAATTTTTGGTTAGCTGTAAATGTATGTTGTTTTAACTTTTCAATAGCAAAATAAAGTAAAATACCACCACACATACCAACAAGTACAAACAATAATCCATTGTTTACTCCAATAACGGCATCTGTTACAGGGTTTCCAATTACAGCTGGATTAGTAGCTTTTTGAACTCCAAATGTTGACCAAGCAACTTGAGAAGCTCTTGTACCGTTCCATGCCCACCATCCACCTAAGAAGATGAATAAAGCAGGAACAATAAATCCAACAGTCTTTTCCTCATCTTTGCATAAACCAAAGTATAAGAAATAAGAACAAATTAATAATCCGGAAATAAACCACATTGCACCATTAGCTTGTCCTAATGCAGCAGGGAATCCAGCAGAATATAATCCTAAAAACTCCCATAAACCATTAAAAGTTGAGAATAATGCTTCTTGGAATGATACTCCTGAGAATATAGCAACAGAAATAATTCCTAAGATAATTCCCAAAGCAAGTACTGGAAGCAACGCTTTAATACGTCCCCATAAATATTCCCATGCACGTTTTGAGGCAGATTCTTTTTGATACTCTGTTTCTTTTTGAAGTCTTTTGAAGTGTTTTACTAAGAAATAACCAGCAGTAAGAGTAAATACAAATAAAATTTCTCCTGCTCCAGCCATCCAATCAGCTGGTTCGATAATTCCTTTCATTGCTCTAGGAGCTAAGATAACACCAATATGGTATCCAACAATAGCTATAGCAAAGAAAAATCTCCAAAACTCAATAGCAACATTTCTCTTTTTGGATTTGTCCATAAATTTCTCCTTTCCTAGTAGACCCCTACTATACCCTAATAATATCATTTGAGCACAAAATTTTCAATAGACAAAAAAAAGAATTCTGTTGAATTCTTTTAATTAACTTTCGTAATAGATTGAATTAATAATTGCTTTAATTCATCATTATCTGTTTCTTTATTATCTAAATATTCTTTAGAATCTTTTTTCGCTTGCAATAAAATCTTATAATCATTTTTAATAGATGCAATTTTAAAAGTCATATCACCACTCTGTTTTGTTCCAAATAAATCTCCATGACCTCTTAATTTGAAATCTTCTTCAGAAATAACAAATCCATCATCTTCTTTTTCCATAATCTTAAGACGTTCTGCATCACTATCACTAATTAAGATACATTGACTCTTAGAAGTACCTCTACCAACTCTACCTCTTAACTGATGAAGAGTAGATAAACCAAATCGATCAGCATCAAAAATAACCATTGTAGTAGCATTAGGAACATCTACTCCTACTTCCACAACTGTTGTGGAAATAAGAATTTGTACTTCATTATTTTTAAATTGTTCCATAATGATATCTTTTGCTCCACTGGCCATCTTACCATGAACAATATCAATTTTATATTTATCTTTAAAAGCAAGTTTCATTTGATCTCTTAATTCATTAACAGTTGTTAAATCACTATTCTCACTCTCTTCTATTAAAGGAGCAATAACATATACTTGATGATGATTTTTTAACTCTTCATACATCATCCCAAGAACATCTTTAATTTCACTTGTTTTCTTTACATAAGTATCAATCTTTTGACGACCTTTTGGTCTTTCTTTAATAGTAGATACATCCATATCTCCAAAAATTGTTAAAGCATAAGTTCTAGGAATAGGAGTTGCACTCATATATAGAACATCAGGCTTAATTCCTTTATTTTGAAGATTTGCTCTTTGATGAACTCCAAAACGATGTTGTTCATCTGTAATAACAAGACCTAAGTTAGCATACTCTACTTCATCTTGAATCAAAGCATGAGTACCAATTACCATATGAATACTACCATCTGCTAATCCTTTATAAATATCATTCTTTTCTTTCTTAGGAGTAGATCCAGTAAGTAATGCTACTTTCATCTTTGTATGTTTTAAAAACTCACATAGATTTATATAATGTTGTGTTGCTAGGATTTCAGTAGGTGCCATTAAAGCACTTTGATACCCACACAAACTATTCGCAAACATTCCAATAAACGCAACAATGGTTTTTCCAGAACCAACATCTCCTTGAAGAAGTCTATTCATTCGATTAGGAGATTCCAAATCATTTAATATTTCATCTACTGCAATTTTTTGATCATTTGTTAATTCAAATGGAATTTTACTCATAAAAGCATTTAACTTTTCTCTATCAATTTCTCTATGTAATCCATTTTTTTCTTTTTTATTAATTTGTTTTAAATAATTAATCTTAAACATAAATTGAAATAACTCTTCATATTTAAGTCGAATCGTTACTTCTTTTAACTTTTCACTCGTACTAGGATTATGAATAATATTTAAAGCTGTCTTTTTATTAACAAATTGATATCTCTCTTGAAATTCTTGTGGAATATAATCTCTAACTTCTCTTCCATACATTAATAAAGCCATATTAATATAGGTAGACATATTCTTATTGGTAATTCCACTTGTACAATGATATACAGGTTCTATTTTTACTTTATTCGATAAAACATCTAATTTAATATCACTAGCTGTAATAACATTCTTTGTCTTATCTAATTTTCCTATAACAATAACATCTGTTCCAACCAATAATTTATTCTTTAGGAAAGCACGATTAAATATCGATACCCCTACTACACCAGAAGCAGTCACAAGGCGGAAATTCATCTTATTAAGTCCCGCTTTAAAACGCATTAAGATTGGTACACTTTCAATTTTACCATCGATAATAATCTTTTCCCCATCTTCCACTTTTGCTAAATCATCACGACGTAATACATCATAACGAAAGGGATAATGAGTAACCAAATCTTCTATCGTATTAATATTAATTTTATTTAATAAAGAAAGAGATTTAGGACCAATACCTTTAACATCTTTTAACTCTGCCACATCACCACTTCCTTTTCCGTACATCTCTTGCATATTATAACATAAATCATTAAAATATCAAAGAAAAACATGATTATTATAAGTATTATTTATAATATTATCAAACCATTATAATAAAAGGTTTTATCCTTAAAAAAAAATTAAAAAAAATGCACTTTTTTGTTGACAAATAAACCCTTTTCGATTAGGATAGTAATCACCAATTCGGAATTAGGCGAATTGGTCGCTAGTATCACACTAGCCAACCCCTTTTTATTCTTTTTGGAAGCAGGCCTCAGGGGGTCCTGCTTCTTAGATAAAAAAACAAAAGAACTCATTGCCGATGAGTTCTTTTTGTATTTTGAAATAAAAAAAAGATTGTGAAAATCACAATCTATTCTTGAGTCATAAACTTATCTAAACAATACATAAAGAAATATCCAAAGAAATAAGCAACAACTAGTCCTAAAACAAATAATAAAGCAGAAAAGATATTTCCAATCACGATATAATAAACAAGTAAAATAGCTCCAATAATTAATCCGATACGAATAAACCATGTAGCAATATTACCTAAAATAGATAATAACACCGTATTATCAACTACACTGGTATTTTCATCTTTCTCTAAATAAGAATCATCGAATTGATCCATAAACCCACTCCCTTTAATTACCTACAGATTATACCATAAAACTCTTAAAAAGAAAAGGAAAATCAATGATTTTCCTTTTTTCTATTCATTTTCTTTACTTTGTAAAGATTGATAATAAGTAAATGTTGCTTCAGCATCTTCCTTATTCTTTGCAAGTAATTTATCTGCTTCTTTATTTAATTTTGTTAAAGAACGATATCTATCTTCTCCCTGAGTAAACTCTTCATATTTTGTAAAATCAGCACTACTATCTAACTTAAATTCTCCACTCTCTGGATTATAATGGAAGATTGGGAAATAACCAGAAGCAGTAGCTTCTTTCTCTTCTGTAATAGAGTTTTTCATACCTTTAATGATACCTTGAGCAATACATGGAGCATAAGCAATAATAATAGATGGTCCATTATAAGCTTCTGCTTCTTTCATAACTTTAATTGCTTGCATTGGATTAGCTCCTAGAGAGATTGTTCCAACATATACATGTGGATAAGACATTGCCATACGAGCAAGATTCTTCTTAGCAGTCTCTTTTCCACTAGCAGCAAATTTTGCAACAGCTCCTGGACGAGTAGACTTAGAAGCTTGTCCACCAGTATTAGAGTATACTTCTGTATCAAGTACTAAGATATTAACATTTTCTTTATTTGCAAGAACATGATCAATTCCATTATAACCAATATCATAGGCCCAACCATCTCCACCAATCATCCATACTGATTTAGGCATGATAAAGTCTTTTAGTTTTATTAATCGATCAATCTTAGTCTCATCAATAATACCAAGTAAAGCAGTTGCTGTTTCTTCATTGATATTATCACAGTAAGCTTTATAAATATCTTTTTCACTCTTCTTTACTTTATCCATATTATTTTGAATTAAAGTTGTAATTTGTTTTTTCATAGCTTGATCTGCTATTCTCATACCAAATCCAAATTCAGCATTATCTTCAAATAAAGAATTAGCCCAAGGAATAGTATATGGCATAGATGGAGTACTTGCTCCATAAATAGAAGAACATCCAGTAGCATTTGCTACAATCATTCTATCTCCAAATAACTGAGTTAATAATTTTAAGTAAGGAGTTTCCCCACAACCAGCACATGCTCCAGGGAATTCAAATTTTGGTTTAACAAATTGACTACCTTTAACAGTATTCGTTGGCATTACATTCTTTTTCTCTTTTACTTCATTGAATAAGTATTTATATTCTTCATCTCTCTTATCTTCTAGTAACTCATTCTTCATTTTCATAACAATGGCTTTTGCTCCAGCTTTTCCAGGACAATTTTCAGCACATAATCCACATCCTGTACAATCTGGTAGACTTACACCAATTGTAAATTTCAAATCTTGATCTTTGATATTTGCATCATTTAAATGTCTTGTTACAGACTCAGGTGCGTCTAATACCTCTTTTTCATCTAATAAGAAAGGTCTAATTACTCCATGAGGACAAACTAAACTACACATGTTACAATTAATACAATTAGCAGAATCATAACATGGAGCCATCTCACTACTATCTCTCTTATCTAATTTAGAAGTACCAGCTTCAAATTCACCATTTGGTATTTTAACAAAACTACTTACTGGTAAGCTATCTCCTTCCATAGAATCAATAACTTCAAATAAAGTTCTCTTTGGACTAATTTCATTATCAAAATCTACATAAGGAACTTTTACTGGAATTAAACATTCTAATGAAGAATCAATCGCTTTAATATTCTTCTCTACTAAATCTCCACCTTTATTTGCAAACTTAGTAGTAAGATTTTCCTTAATCTTTTGAATAGCAAATTCAAAATCAACAATCTTTCCTAGTTTAAAGATAATAGTCTCCATAATCGTACTAATCTTTCCAGGAAGACCACAATCACTTGCAATTTTACTTGCATCTAAGATAAACATTTTAACATGTTTATTTTGTAAAATCTTTTTATCATGATTACTCATCATTGCAAGAACTTCATCAGGATTTTTATTCGTATTTAAAATAAATACTCCTTTATCATCAATCTTCTCTAACATCTTAATACGATGTAAATAACTATCTTTTGTACATACAACGATATTTGCTTTTTCAACATAATAAGTACTTGTAATTGGATTCTTTCCAAAACGTAAGTTAGCAATCGTAACTCCACCACTCTTCTTAGAGTCATATTGGAAATATCCTTGTACATAAGCATTCGTATAAGTTCCTGTAATCTTCATTAAATCTTTAGAAGCAGAAACCATACCATCACTACCATATCCATAAATTAAGAATTCAGCATTTTCACTTGGAATCATAAATTTAGGATCATATGGAACACTTAAATTTGTAATATCATCTAAAATACCAACAGTAAAGTTTGTATGAGCTTCTCTTGTATCTAGGAAATCAAATACTCCTTTAATCATAGCTGGAGTTGTATTTTTACTAGATAATCCGTAACGTCCACCTACTACGCTTACATGAGCATCTACATTTTTAATGGTTTGAATAACATCCAAGTATAAAGGTTCTCCACTTGCTCCTGGCTCTTTTGTACGATCAAGTACCGCTATCTTTTTAACAGTTTTTGGTAATTCATTTAAGAAATACTTTGAACTAAATGGTCTATATAAATGTACTTCCATTAAACCAACTGGTTCATGTTTTTCTTTTACTAAATAATCTACTGTTTCACGAATAGTCTCACATACAGAACCCATTGCTACTATAACTTTATTGGCATTAGGATTTCCATAATAATTAAATGGTTTATAATCTTTTCCAGTAATCTTGTTAATTTCACTCATATAACTATTAACAACATCTGGAATTTTATTATAATATTCATTTCTAACTTCTGTAGCTTGGAAATAAACATCTTCATTTTGAGCAGTACCACGAATCGTTGGTTTATTAGGATTCATTGCTCTTTCTCTAAATTCATCTAATGCTTTTTGATCAATTAATTTTTTTAATTTTTCAGTATCAATTACTTCTACTTTTTGAAGTTCATGACTTGTTCTAAATCCATCAAAGAAATTAACAAAAGGAACCTTACCTTTAATAGCACTTAAATGAGCTACTCCTGTTAAATCCATAACTTGTTGTACAGAACTAGAAGCAAGCATAGCAAATCCTGTAGCTCTAGTAGCATATACATCTTGATGATC
>JAEEGL014187832.1_pt1 | contig 21836 bp, 14 predicted proteins | sample 9134231 | NCBI WGS metagenome assembly JAEEGL01 (sample SAMN16246548, study PRJNA631951) | gut metagenome | biome: gut microbiome; feature: rumen; material: fiber-attached | host: Bos | place: Iran: Karaj | collected 2018-10 | reverse complement strand
GTGTATGCCGTCTGCACCGTGATCAAGCAGATCCCTGCACTGTCTTACCGCAAAATCAAGACCGGCTTTCTTCATGCTTTCGGCATCGTCCGAATATTTTGCGATGATGTCGGAAAGGTCCTTGGGAACCGAAGTGCCGGAAAGGGAAACCGTCGTACCGAGCATTTTTGCACTGGTGATCGGCATTACACCGGCTGAAAAAGGAATGTCGATATTTCTGTTTTTTATCCGGTCGGTCATCTTATAGAAAAAATCATTGTCAAAGAAGAGCTGTGAAATAAAGAAGTCACAGCCGCTGTCATATTTTATCTTAAGCATATCAGCATCAGATTCCACATCGGGAGCTTCAAAATGTTTTTCCGGATAACAGGCTCCGGCTACGGTAAACTCCGGGTGGTTTTTCTTTATGAAGCTCATCATGTCGCTTGCATGGATGAAGTCCCGTTCATTATACTGCGCATCAGTCATGGTTTTAGGCCTGTCGCCTCTTAAGGCAAGAACATTTTCGATGCCTTTTTCGCCGAAGCTTTTAAGACCCTCTTCAAGTCTTTCTTTGTTAAAGCCTACACTTGTGATATGGGAAAGAACCTCAAGACCGTATATGTTTTTTGCCTGCGAAGCTATATCCACCGCCTTGCCGGCATTTGATCCTCCTGCTCCGTAGGTGACCGAGATAAAGTCCGGTCCGATCTTTTTTAAGGCTTCAAGCTTTTCGCTTATATTTAAAAACTCATCCTCCTTTTTTGGGGGATATATCTCGCAGGAAAAAACCGGTCTGTCTTTTTTGTAAAGTGATCTGATGCTGCTCATTTATACTTACCTCTTAACCTTTAAAATTAAACATGATTATGTTATCATATCAAAAGAGTATATTCAATTATAGGGGGGCAAAAATTGAAGAAGGTATTGCTCATAGACGATATGCCGAGGATCATCGAACAGGCACAGGAAATGATGGAAGGAAAATACGAACTGTTTTCCGCGGAAAATTTTGAGGATTCCTTAAAGCTTATAAAAGAAAAAAAGCCGGATATCATTCTTGTGGATATGTATATTGAAAATGACGGGGCTTTTGAGATAGTAAAAAAGGTCAGATCCCAAAAGGAAATGTCCGATATCCCGATTATTTTTACGGGCTGTGATGTGTCGGTCATGTCGCTTTCAAAGATCTTTTCTTTGGGGGTTTCTGATTTTGTGATGAAGCCCTTTGTCGAAAATATTCTCTTCAAGAAGATAGAAGAGCAGATAAAGCTTTGTGAAATAGGCTACAAATATGATAAATAAGCTTTTTAACGATTATTTCGGTAAATCGGTTCCGCTTGAGGAGAGAAACTTAAATCTTGCGATGGTGTTCTTCTACAGCTCTTTTGCGCTTGCGACTGCCTACGGAGTTTTTCTTAAGCTCGGACCTGCCTTTTATATCGTTACTACGGCTGTAGTTCTTTCCGTCACGATAATCTACAGCTATATTTTAAGATATAAGGCATATAATGTCGGCGCACTCATTATCGGCATTCTGGTAAATATGATCGAACTGCCGCTTACCTGCTATCTTGACGGCAGGCTTATAAGCTCTGTCGCCATGTTTTTTGTTCTCGGATTTCTCTTTGTGATCTTTAATACGGACGGAAAATATCTGTGGATCTCGGTCTTTCTGGGAGCGGTATCCTTAACGTTTTCCATGGTGGGAATGTACATGCTTTCCTATAGGGACAGACCCTTTGATATGTCAGATGTCAATGTTATATTTGACATAGTCATTCCCATGGCTTTCTGCATACTCTATGCCGACAGAGCCCTTATCTATAAGCAGATGATCCACCAGAGAGAGGTTGACAACGCTATGGCGGAGGGAATTAAGGCCGGTGAGATGAAAAAGGGCAAGGAAGTCTTTCTGATGAACATGTCCCATGAGATGCGTACCCCCATGAATGCCATAATATCCGCCACGGGACTCATAGAGGATAAGGCTGTCAATAATGCCGTAAAGCAGAACATAGGCTACATACAGAATGCCTGCAACGCTCTCGTTTCAACCATAGATGATCTTCTTGTGTTTTCAAAGGTTGAAAACAGCCGTCTGGAGCTTTCAAATTCCGAATATGATACAAGGCAGCTTTTTCAGGATATCATCAACATGATAGCTGTAAGACTCATGGATACCGGAGTGGGATTTTATGTGCATATAGATTCAAAGATGCCTGTGGTTTTATACGGTGACAGTGCAAAGCTCAGACAGGTGTTCATAAATATTCTGAACAATGCCGTGAAATATACCACCGAAGGTTATGTCGGATTAAGTGTGAGCGTGGATACGGATGAGGAAAAAAATCTTCTCATTCATACGGATATCGAGGATACCGGAATCGGGATGAAGGAGGAGGATATTCCCAAACTGTTCAATGCCTTTGAACGCCTCGATGACAGACGCCCCGAAAGCCGCTATGCCGAAGGAACCGGACTGGGTCTTTCCATATGCAAAACGATACTCGATACAATGGAAGGCACAATAAAGGTAAGAAGTGAGTATAACGGCGGCAGCGTTTTTACCTTTGAGGTGAAGCAGAAGACAGTGGATCCGATGCCCATGGCAAAGATCAAGGAGCCGGAAATGCTTAATGTCCTCATATTTGAAGATAACGATATGAAGGCGGAGATGATAAAGTTGGCTCTTTCCGAAAATTCGGTAAAAAGTATGACCACCTTCAGCGACAGTGAATTCAGGCAGCTTTGCAGTGAGGAAAAGTATACCCATATTCTCATATCGCTGGATAACTACAATAAAAACAATAAATTTATACAGGATCAGAAACTTAAGGTTGTGATCCTTACCGATATTAACAGGACAGATGAGGTACCGGGTGATGAGGACCGCCTCATAAGGCCGGTTAACGTCCTGAATCTTTCAGAATACTTCAACAAGGCAGAGATTGCCCAAAAGAAGATGGAGATAAGGGGCTTTACCTGCAAGAATGCCAATGTAATGGTAATCGACGACAACAGGACAAATCTCTTTGTTGCAGAGGGACTGCTCAAGCGTTACAAGATGAATGTAATATCCGTCTTAAGCGGTATGGAGGCCTTAAACCTCATAAGTGACCTGAAATTTGATATGATCTTCATAGACTATATGATGCCCGAGATGGACGGTATCGATACCTTAAATGCCATCCGCCAGAACAGGCAGAAATGGTGCAGGGAGGTTCCCTGCGTTGTACTTACCGCGGATGCGGCAGACGGTGCAAGGCAGATGCTCTTAAATGCGGGATTTGACGATTACATATCAAAACCCATAAAAGTTGAGGCTCTTGCCGAAACGATCTATGACCTTATAGATCCGGAGCTTATCGAGTGGAATGAAAAAGGTAGTACGGAGGAAGCATAATAGGTTTATGATCAGCAGATTGAACGGAAAAATCAAGGCATTTTTTCTTGACGGAAATGTCTCATATAAAGAAAGAACCTTTGTGCTTGTTCTTATATACACGATTCTTTCTTACCTGATTGCCATTCCGTGCTTTGCATATGTCGGCGCGGCAAAGGAAACCCTTCCGGCTCTTGCCGGCTCTATTGCGGTGTGCCTGATATTTATCTTCGCTCTCAGAAAATATAAGTCAGCAAGTCTGATTTCCATTGTCTTCTGTTATTTTGTTAATATCATCAGCGTTCCTCTTGTTTTTATAGTAGGCGGAGGTGTTACGGGAGGAATGGAATTTCTTTTCCTGCCTGCTGTCATGGATGCCTTCATACTGCTTTCAGGAACCATAAGACTGATTTCGCTGCTGCTGTACGGCTTATGGTATACGGTCATAACGATCTTTACATTTTCACATCCGGAGGTCATAAGAAATGTTCCCGAGGGATCGTATATGATCATAAGTATTCTTATAAGCATGCTTTTAAGCGTTTACATTGCACTCGCGATAGTTGTTTACCAGAACCTTCTTCTTAAGGATCAGAGGGAGAGGGTTAAGGAGGCTTCATACGAATATGCGGCCGATGCAAGAACAAAAAGCAGATTTCTTGCTAATATGTCACACGAGCTTCGGACTCCGATGAATGCGATAATAGGCATGTCGGAGCTTATGGAAAAGGAGGATGTGGAAAATGCCGCTTCGGAAGAAATAGCGGTTGTAAAAAACACAGCCGAGAGCCTCCTGATGACGATCAATGATATTCTGACATTTTCCAGACTTGAATCCGGGAAGCTCGATATGGTCTACGAACAGTTCTCTCTCGATACACTGCTGTCGGATCTTATAAACGAGGCCGCCGGAATGGCTGAAACAAAGGGTGTGGGAACTGAAGCTGATATTGATCCGAATATACCGAGCATACTCTACGGAGATGAAATTAAGATAGCACAGGTATTAAAGAATCTTCTTTTCAATGCGATCGAAAGTACGGAAAGCGGGAGAGTGACCCTGTCGCTTTCTGGAAAGAAAAACAGGGAAGGCAATATAGTTACAATCTCCGGGCGCATAACCGATTCGGGAGACGGCATGTCAAAGGAAGATCTGGAAAACATTTATTCAAGCTATGAAACCTACGATTCCAAAAAGGACAGCTATATGAAAAAGCTTGGCCTTGAGCTTACCATCTGCAGGGGCATCCTGAACATGATGAACGGGGATTTAAAATACGAATCTCTGGAAAATGTGGGAAGTCTTGCAAGCTTCTACTTCGACTGTTTCGTTGCGGATAAGGATATCCTCGTCGACACCTCAGTCATGGGAACCTCTAGGGTTTTGGTCGCAAGCAGATCCGCCCATTCAAGGAGACTTTGGGGAAAGAGGCTCAATGTATTCAGAACCGTATCCGATTATGCCGGAGGAAGGGCGGAATTTGAAGGAAAGTTAAGCGAAAATGAGTACGACTATATATTCATAGACGGCTCCATGTTTGAGGAAATAGGCGGATGCGTGGATGATAAGAATGCAGACAGGACTTATGTCGTTACGGATCACAAACATTCGGTGGGTGATTTCGGAAAATGCAGGATAATAAGGCGCCCGGTCACAAGCCTTAATCTCGGGGATATTTTCTGTGACAGATGGAACGAAAAGGAATATGAAGATGAAAATGGCACGGACAATTTTGTATGCAGAGGTGTCAAGATTCTTGTGGTTGATGACAACAGGGTTAATCTTCAGGTTGCACAGGCGCTGCTTGCAAAATACAGGATTACTCCGATCCCGGCAGACAGCGGGTTTGCCGCCCTTCATATAGTTAACAGGGTGGAGCTTGATATGATCCTTATGGATCAGGTTATGCCCGGATTTGGCGGGGTTGAGACCATGACGGAAATGAAGCTGAATAAAGTCCTGGCCAAAGTTCCCATCATTTGTATGAGTGCCGACAGTGAGGAGGTTGTGCGTGAAGATCTTATCAAAGCCGGATTTGATGAATATCTTTCAAAACCGGTCAAGGATAAACAGCTTGAAAAGATTCTGTTACAGTTTTTGCCTAAAAATAAGATCATATATAAAAATTCAGTGCCTGAAGGGCAGGAGGGCGGTATGATGCAGGAAACACAGGGAACGGAAGGTACAGGAAGCAGGACGACAGCAGTAGGACCCGGAGGACCTCCGATGGGAGGAGCGCCGGGAGGTCCGCCGCCCGGAATGGGTCCCGGGTTTGGAGGAGAAAGCGATTATAAACCCGAGATTGATATGGAAACTGCGATCACTATGACCGGCGGTGATAAGGATATATATCATGCGATTCTTAATGTATATCTGGAAGAGGGCAAACAAAAGATGCAGGCTCTGCCAAAGGAATTTTTCGGTGACAGGGATATTAAGCTTTTTGCCATAGATGCCCACAGTGTTAAGGGCAGCAGTGCGAATATCGGGGCCAAAAATCTTGCGGAGATATTCAAGGATCTTGAGATGGCGGGAAAGAGAGATGATTTTGCATATATAGAGCATAATCTGGGAAAGGCCTTAAATGCCTATGGACAGACTCTTGACTATATCAGGGATTATCTCGTTTCAAACAATGCATTGGAAAGAAAGTGATGAGACTTAATAAATACCTTTCATCATACGGAGTATGCTCAAGAAGGGAGGCCGACAGGGCCATTAAAGACGGGCTTGTTACGGTCAACGGGGAAGAAGCGGTTTTAGGACAGCGCATAGATCCCGAAAAGGATGAGGTGTACTTTGGAGGAAAGAAGGTATCGGGGAAACCGAAAAGGATAGTCATCGCCTATAATAAACCCGCCGGAGTTGTTTGCTCAACCGTATCACAGGGAAAAGAAACAAACGACATAATCTCAGTTATCGGTTTTGAGGAAAGAATATTTCCGGTAGGCAGACTTGACAAGGATTCCACGGGACTTATCCTTCTGACAAATGACGGTGAACTTTCCGAAGAGGTCTTAAAGAGCAGGAATCTGCATGAAAAAGAATATCTGGTCGAGGTTTCCTCGGAGTTTACCGATAAGGAGCTTTCGTGGATAAGACAGGGCGGTATACCCATAGAGGAAAACAGGCGGACAAAGCCCTGCAGTGTGGAAAAACGCTTCGGCAGAATTTATGATTTTGTTCTTACCGAGGGAATGAACAGACAGATAAGAAAGGTCTGCAGCTTCTTTAATAAGGAGGTTACCGCATTAAAAAGGATACGGTTTGTGAATATTCTTCTTGAGGACTTAGAGGAAGGACAATACAGGATCTTAAGTGACGGTGAGATTGATGGATTATACAAAGCAGTACGATGAGCTTAAAAAACAGATACTGTACCATATGGACAGGTATTATAATGATGACGCTCCACAGATAAGCGATCATGAATATGATGAGCTTATGCTGCAGCTTAAGGCTCTTGAAAAGGAGCACCCGGAGCTTATCCGGCCTGATTCTCCCACACAGGTAATAGGAGGAAAAACAAAGAGGACGGCAGGCATAAATGTGGAACACGATGTTCCCATGCTTTCCATTCAGGATGTTTTTTCAAAGGAGGAGGTATCGGACTGGGTAAAGGAAGTTAAAAATCTTCATCCCGATGCGTCTTTTAATGTGGAGCAGAAGATCGACGGGCTTTCCATGAGCATAAGGTATGAAAACGGAAAGCTTAAGCTTGCGGAGACCAGAGGGGACGGCTTTGTCGGCGAGGATGTGACGGCAAATGCTCTGTGTATAGATGATATAGTGTCAAATTTGAAAACTCCCGAGGAGTATCTTGAGGTAAGAGGCGAGGTTTATTTAAGCCACGAAAGCTTTGAAAGGGTAAATGAACTGCAGGAGCTTTCAGGGAAGAAGCCCTTTGCAAATCCCAGAAACTGTGCAGCAGGAACCTTAAGACAGCTTGACAGTGAAATGGTTAAAAGCAGGGGGCTGTCAATGCTCATCTTTAATGTCCAGAGGGGCAGCAGCGAATATATGACATCCCACGATGAGGCACTGACAAGGCTGCGAAAGCTCCACGGTATGAAGACTGTTCCTTCAAAGCTTTGCAGTACGGAGGAAGAGATATTTGAGGAGATAGACAGGATAGGTGAATTAAGGGGTGAACTTCCCTACGATATTGACGGGGCTGTTATCAAGATAGACAGAATAGACTACAGGGGAGATTTTCCTGCCGGGAGTAAATACAGTGCGGGACATATAGCCTATAAATATCCGCCGGAGGAAAAGGAAAGCGTTATCAGGGAGATAGAGCTTTCGGTGGGGATGACCGGAAGGATAAATCCTACGGCCGTTTTTGATCCGATAAGGCTCTGCGGAACACAGGTGAGCCGCGCGACCCTTCATAATCAGGATTTTATAGACGAAATGGGAATAGGTATCGGACAGACGGTCATCGTCTATAAGTCCGGAGAGATCATACCGAAGATAAAGGGAGTGGTAAAAGAAAAAGCCCCTGAAGGCGGAACGGTCTATAAGATACCGGATGAATGTCCTGTCTGTCATTCAAAAACCGTAAGGCAGGAGGATACGGCTGATATAAAGTGCGTAAATCCCGAATGCCCCGCAAAGCTTCTAAGCAGGATAATAAACTTTGTCGGACGGGATGCCATGGATATCAAGGGCTTCGGTTCGGAATATATAAGAACCTTATGTGAGAAGGGCTATATCCGTGATATAGGGGATATTTACACTCTTAAAGAATCCCGGGATGAATTGGTTGAAGAAGGCATAATTGGAAAGGAAAAAAATACCGACAAGCTCCTTAATGTCATAGAGGAATCAAAAAAGAACCCTCCGGAAAGGCTTCTTGCCGGAATGTCCATTCCCAATGTCGGAAAAAATACCGCAAAAACCCTGATGAGGCATTTTAAGAGTTTTGACAATCTGATGGCCGCGGACAGGGAAGAGCTTAAAACCGTTCCGGACATCGGAGAGATTACTGCAGATTCCATATATGAATATTTTAAAAATGAGGGTATAATATCACTTGTAAATAATTTAAAGAGTCTCGGGGTTAATATGGAGGCGGATAAGGATTCGGTATCCGACGAATCGCTTTCGGGAAGAACCTATGTTATCACCGGGAATCTGAATGCCTTTAAATCCCGCGAGGAGCTTACCGCTCTGATTGAAAGCAGGGGAGGAAAGGTTGCGGGCAGTGTCTCCAAAAAGACTTACGCCCTTATAAATAACGACGCTACATCAACATCCGGCAAGAATAAGAAGGCTCTGTAGCTTGGAATAAAGATCATTACTGAGGAAGAGCTGTTAAGTGAACTGAAATGAAGCATAACATGTATCTGTTTGACTGGATCATAGTTCCGGTATGGTGCAGCATTTTCGCACTGGGATCGAAGACGGGAATGCTTATCATGGCTCCGGTGGTACTTGTTTTCGGTATACTGAATACGGTATTTGCCCGAAAAACCGTGAGTCTGGTTACGGTTGACATAAATCTGATGATGGCGGCTGTTACGGGGATCATCTTAAACAGTCTTCTCTTTACGAGATTTATTTATGCCGACAGGGAAAATGTCAGCAATATGATAGTGGATATTTTCGCTGAAGTATTTTATATTACTTTTATAATGATTTTTTCTCTTGTGGTAAAAGATGCAAGGAGGAGCTACAGAAGAAGGATCATTAACAGGCTGGCTTATGAAGACGACAACGACGATGATGAAGACGACGATGATTACGACTACGGCGATGATGACGATGATGACGGTCTTCTCGATGAAGACGAAGATGATATGCGTATAGAAAAACGCTTTGCGGCAGGTATTCTGAGAAAGTCATCGGAAGATAAAGACGACGATGATGATGAGGAAGATGCACCTGACCAAAAATCAAAAGAACCCAAATTTAAGGTGATAAAAAAGAAATAAAAAAAGGAAATCCATTATTATCAAAAAGGAGGAAAAAACAATGAGTGAAACAACAGCTGTGGTTATGGGAAATGAAGGGAACGATTCCGTACAGACGGTAAGCCAGGTGCCGGCTAAGGTAGAGGCCAGTGTTGATACCAAGAGGATCGAGGAACTGCTCGTAAAAATCGAGAAAGCAAACAGAAAGCAGGTTAAATGGGCCAGAACTGCGGCGTTTTTCATGATCCTTCTGTTTTTGGTGATCGGTGGTGCGCTGTTTATCATGGTTCCGCAGATCATGAGCACCTTAAGGAATATCAATGCCGCGGTTGACCAGGCAAACGGAATCCTCATTCAGGCAAACGATATCCTTGCTACAGGAAATGAGCTCCTTGCACAGGCACAGGATACGCTGGTTGAGATAAATGAGATGAGCAATTCGCTTACCACTACCAGCGACCAGATAAATGATGTTCTGGCTCAGAATTCCGAAGCGGTTGCCAACTCCATTGCGCAGATAGAGGCCATCGATTTCGACGGGTTGAACAAGGCCATAGGTGAGTTCCAGACGGCTATAGAACCTCTTGCCAATATCATGGGCAGATTCAATAAAAAGAAATAATAAATGGTAAAGATCCTGAAGGGTCCTGCGGGGGCGGGTAAGAGCACCTGCCTCTACAGGACCGTTTTACGGCTTGCCGAAGAAAATAAGGATAAAAACCATATCCTGTGCGTTCCCGAACAGTTTACCCTGTCTGCCATGAAGCTCATCATGGAAATGAGTCAGGTTCGGGGAATGCTTAATATCGATGTGTTAAGCTTCAACCGTCTGTCCTACAGGATATTTCAGGATGCAGGCTCGGGGAAATACGAGCTTTTGGATGATACTGCCAAAAATCTTATCATCAGACACATTGCCTCCGAACGACGGGAGGACTTAAAGGTTTTCGGTTCAAACTTAAGAAAACAGGGTTATGTCAGCGCGGTTAAATCCGCAATATCGGAGCTGATGCAGTACGGCTGTTCTTTATCGGATTTAGACCGTATGATCGGGGCATCGGAAGACTCCGGTTCATTTCTTTCACTTAAACTCCGGGATATTAAAATCATATATGAGGAATTCTTAAAGCGCCTGGGGACAGACTATACCACGGTGGAGGAGCTCTATAATGCCGCTGCAAAAAAAGCGGATTCCGCCCGGTTCCTTAAAGGAGCCGTGGTCTATTTTGACGGTTTTACCGGCTTCACTCCGGTTCAGTATAATCTCATAAAAAGTCTTTATAATGTCTGCAGTGATCTGTATGTGACCGTTACTGACGACGGCTCCGGCTGTTTCCTTTTTAATACGGGGATAAAGACCATTGAAAAACTGAGTATCATAAGCAAAGGAAATATTGTCGAAGAGGATACGCCGGACAGGATCGTAAGGCATAAAGATGATCCGGTCTTTACTTTCCTGGGGGAGAATGTTTTCCGGAGAAATACGGACAGGATCGAAAACAGGGATCATATCCGGTTTATACGCGCCGGGGATATCGAAAGCGAGATAAAAAGCGTTCTTTATCATATAAAAAAACTTACCCTCACTGAAAACTACAGATACAGGGATATTGCAATTATACTTACGGATATAGCGGAGTATGCCGACACCCTTAAAAAAGAGGCGAAAAGAAACGGCATCCCGGTATATGTGGATGAAACAAAGGGAATAGAATTTAATCCTTTTGCCAGGTTTATAAGGGCGGCTTTAAGATGTGTTATTGAAGATATGTCCTATGAATCTGTCTTTAATCTCCTGCGCACCCAAATGACGGGACTTGATGCCTGTGATATAGACATGGCGGAAAACTATGTTCTGGCACTTAAAATAAAGGGGATGAGCCGTTATGAAAAACCCTTCGGGCAGATATACAAAGGCGTTGATGAAAATGAGCTTAATGCCGCAAATAAAGTAAGACAGAGTGTGCTTACCATGGTCGGGCCCTTGTGGGAGATAAGAAAAAGTGCGTCTGTAAAGGAGTTTACGACAAGACTTTACGAACTTTGCAGGGATATCGGGGTGAAGGAAAAGCTTGATATTTTTGCTTCGGAATTTGCACAGGAAAACGATACTGTCCGGCAGATGGAGTTTAAGCAGGTTTACCAGCTTATTATGCAGCTCTATGACAGAATGGTATCCCTTCTCGGGGACGAGGTCATGGATATTGAAGAGTATGCACAGATCGTGGATGCCGGACTTTCGGAGATAAAGATCGGGACTATCCCGTCCTCAAGCGACTGTATTATGGCGGGAGATCTTACAAGGAGCAGGTTTAATGAGATAAAAGCTCTTTTCATAATCGGCATGGATGAGGGAAATATCCCCGGAAATAATGACAGGGGCGGGATAATCACGGATGCTGACAGACGTTTCTTAAAGGAAATGGATTTTGAGCTTGCTCCCACAACTTACGAAAATGCATTGGTTTCGGCCTTTTATTTTTATATGAATATCCTGAAGCCTTCGGACAGGCTTTTTCTTTCGTATTCGGAAACCTCCCGTGACGGGGGCATAAAAAGGCCTTCATATTTTCTGAAGGAGGTAAAAAGATGTCTGACAGAGCCTTCGGAAGAAAGGGCAGAGGATAATTTACAGGATATTTATACAAGATCCGACGCCCTTGACAGGCTTTCCGAAACCGTGGGAGAAAACGGAAGCCATGAGCTTTACGAGGCACTTAAGGATGATGCCTGCGCCAAAGTCATTCTTGACGGACATTTTAAGGAGGATGTCTCCATGCTCTCAAAGGCGGCAGCGGATGCTGTTTTCGGTAAAAGATCACAGGAATCCGCCACAGAGCTTGAAAGGTATGCAGCCTGTGCTTATGCCCACTATCTTCAGTACGGACTTGGGTTACGGGAGAGACTTGAATTTGAGTTTGATGCTTCGGACATAGGAACCCTCCTGCATGAAACACTGAAAAATTATTCATATCTGCTTAAAAGGGAGAATACAAGCTTCCCTGAAGTAGGCGATGAGCTTTCCCGGGATCTTTTAAGAGAAGCCCTTGAGATGTCGGGAAGCGAAAAGCTTGAGAGACTGTATGAAAGAAGCGGACGCAATGCCTATATGAAGCAGAGGATGGAAAGGATAGCAAAAAGGACGGTGGATACTCTGCGCTTCCAGTCCGGGGAGGGCAGGTTTTCTCCTTCGGCTTTTGAAAAAAGCTTCAGTGCACACGGACTTAAAGGCTTTATAGACAGGATAGACCGGTATGAAGACGGGCAGGATGTTTACCTTGAGGTCATAGATTATAAATCCGGAAGCAAAAATTATGACAGCGACAGAGTCATGTGGGGACTTGATCTGCAGCTTGTGATATATATGTCTGCAGCAATGGAGATGGAGATAAAGGCCTCGGAGGGCAAAAAGAATGTTCACCCTGCCGGATTTTTCTACTATCACATAGATGACCCTGTTGTAGACGGGGAAGGTACTCTTACAGAGGACGATATCCTTTCAAAGATCAGGAGCGAGCTTAAGTTAAGGGGTATTGTAAACGGAGACGGCAGCATTCCGGAGTATTTTGATAAAAAGATAGGAATTACGGGGAAATCCGATGTGATAAAGGTTTCGGTAAAAACAGACGGTACATATGATTCCCGCTCCAGGGTTGTAAGTGAAGAGGACATGCTTGGGATAATCGACCATACTTTGGAGTGCGTGGAGCGTTTTAAGAAAGAGATAAAAGAAGGACACGCCGAAAAAAATCCGTATGAGTTAAACGGGAGCAGGGCCTGTGATTACTGCAGCTACAGATCGATCTGTGACGGCGGAATACCGAGGAAGCTATGAATTTTACGGATGAACAGAAAAAAGTAATAGATATAAGGGGGACAAATGTCCTTGTTTCTGCGGCGGCAGGTTCGGGAAAGACTGCCGTTATCGTTGAGCGCGTTATAACACGGATATGTTCGGACAAAAACGATATTTCCGAAATGCTCATAGTTACCTTCACAAAGGCTGCAGCCGAAGAGATGAAGGGAAGAATAAGGGAGGCTTTGGATGAAAGAGCCGAAGCCCTTAAATCTGACAGGGAAATATCGGAGCATCTCTTAAAACAGCTTTCACTTATATTTGACGCTCCGATAATGACCATAGACGGCTTCTGCCTGGATGTGATAAGAAACAACTTCAATGTTCTTGATATAGATCCCTCCTTCAGGGTGGCGGATGAGGGAGAGATTAAGATGCTCAGACAGATGATCATGGATGAGCTGATGGAAAGGAATTATGAGGACAGGGAGAGTGAGGATTTCTATCAGTTTCTGGAAAGATTTTCCGTGAAAAAATCCGACAGGGATGTGACGGATGCAATAGAACAGCTCTATGATTTTGCCGTAAGCCGTCCCGATCCCGAAGGGTTTTTAAGAGGGATGACGGAAATCTACGACATTAAAGAGGGAGAAGATATTGAGGATAATCCTGTATTAAAGGAAGCGCAGGAGATTACAAAAAGGAAATTAAAGGCATACAGATCCTCTCTTATTAAAGTTATCGGGATCGCTTCGGGTTTGGCGGGACCGGCAGAATATATAGCGACACTTGAAAGTGATCTTAAGCTTGTTGACAATCTTTTGTCCGGGGAAAATTTTTCCGGACTTTATGAAGCTTTTAAGAGTATATCGTTTGAAAAGCTTTCTCCAAAAAAGAGCGAAGGAGAGGATCCTGCTTTAAGGATAAAGGCAAGGAATATCAGAACAGGGGTGAAAAAAGGGATAGAATCCCTTAAAAGCCACTATTATTCAAGAGATACCGGTCAGATAAAAGAAGATTTTAATAAGCTTACAAAGGATGCACGGATGCTTTCAAAGCTCACGCTTGAATTTATGCGTGATTTTTCGGAAGCAAAGAAAAAAAGAAATATTGCCGATTTTTCGGATATTGAGCATACGGCTCTTGAAATGCTTAAGGTGGGGGAGGTTCGTGAAAGATACAAAAATGCATTTAAAGAGATAATAGTTGATGAATATCAGGACAGCAACAGACTTCAGGAAGAGATATTTAAGAATATCTCAAACGGGAAGAATTATTTCTGCGTGGGTGATGTAAAACAGAGCATATACAGCTTCAGGGATGCCTGTCCGCAGCTTTTTATTTCAAGATTTACGGATTACGGCACAGAGGGAAATGACGAAGGGAAGCTTCTTTTGCTTTCAAAGAATTTCAGAAGCAGGAAAAGCGTGCTTTATGCCGTAAACGGGCTTTTTAAGAATATAATGCATGCGGATGCCGGTTCCGTGGAATATGATGAGGATCAGTATTTGAATTTCTCAGGGATTTATAAAAAGGACATACCTGAGGATAAGGCTGAATTCATGCTTGCCCTTCCCGATGCTGAGGGGATTCTTAATAAGGATGAGCTTGAAGCCTTAAGCGTGGCCAAAAAGATACAAAGTCTTGTGGGAGTCTATGATATAGAGGATAAAAAGACGGGAGAGATACGCAAATGCGGTTACGGTGACATAGTGATCCTTATGAGGGCCCTTAAGGGACGGGATGAGGTATTCATGGATGTACTCCTGAAAAAAGGGATACCGGTGGCCGTTGATGCGGCAGCGGGATATCTGACGACAGAGGAGATAAGGACAATGATGAATTTCCTCTACTGCATAGATAATCCCGTCAGGGATATTCCCCTTGCCGGGACTCTTCTTGGCATATTCGGCGGGTTTGATGAAAGCTCGTTGGCGATAATTAAGGCGGCAGTTCCCGAAAAGGATCTTTACCATGCCCTGTGTCTGGCTGCAGAAAACGAAACCATGGATGAGGATATAAGAAATAAGGCATCGGAATTTTTAAACAGGCTATCCCATTACCGGAAAGCCGCTTCCTACCTTCCGATAAAGGAGCTTATCGCCCTTATAATAAGGGACTATAACTATGATAACTATGTCAGAGCCTTAAGTGAAGGCGGGATCAGGCTTAAAAATCTGAACATGCTTCTGTATCGGGCCGAAGAATTCGAAAAGACCTCGTTTAAGGGACTTTTCAGGTTTATCCGCTATATCGAATATGTCAAAAAATATGAGATCAACATTAATAAAAAGGCATCGGATATTCCAGGCCTGGACTGCGTCAGGATCATGACCATCCATCATTCCAAGGGACTGGAGTTTCCGGTGGTGTTTTTATGCGGCATGCACAGAAAGTTTAATGCCGGGGAGCTGGGTGAAAGGCTGCTTACCGATGACAGACTCGGCGCCGGAATGGATATAATTGATATCGATCGCAGGGTAAAGACAAAAACCCTTGGCAAAGCTGTTATTTCGGATAAAAAAAAGGAAGCCCTGTTCGGAGAAGAATTAAGGGTTTTGTATGTTGCGATGACAAGGGCCGAACAGAAGCTTATAATGACCGGGGTAAGTGCTTTGTGCGATGAGGAAAGCGGTACGGCTTACGCGGTAAAAAGCATTCCCTCATCAAAGGAAGATGCCGGATCATTCGGGGGAATGCTGGAATATGCGCTGGAAAATGATGAGGAGCTTAAGTCATATATTTATAAATATGCTATATCCGTGGATGAACTGGCTTTGGGGGAACTTGAGCAGGCCCGGAACAGGGAATTTGACAGGAAGGATTTTCTGGAAAAGGCCGCTTTATCCGGCAGGGAAAGGGTCGAAGGGATCTTAAAGGATATAAACAGGTCATATCCCTTTGTATGTTTGAAACCGGCTCCGGCCAAGCTTTCGGTATCCGACCTCAAACATGAGGCCATGGAGGAAAAGGGAATAGATCTCATACCGGCCATTGAAGAAAACAGGATCTGTGAGCCGGCATTCATTACCGGTCTTAATGTAAAGGCCGGCGGTCCGGTGCCGGGTGCTGTCAGGGGAAGTGCCTACCATGCCGTTTTTGAAAATATCGATTTTGATAAGGTTAAAGACCCCGAAGGGACACATTCCTTTATGGAGGAACTGAAAAATAAGGGAGTGCTCGGTGAAAACGAGGCTAAGATGATAGACGAAAGGGATATCACCTCTTTCGCGCTAAGTCCCCTCGGGCAGAGAATGGAAAGAGCACTAAAGGCGGGAAAGCTTTTCAGGGAACAGCCTTTTGTTATTCTGGTCAGGGCCGGGGAGCTTTCGGATGAATATCCTGAGGATGAAAGCATTATGGTACAGGGGGTCATAGATGCTTATTTTGAAGAGGAAGGGAAGCTTGTGGTGGTGGATTATAAGACGGACAGGGTAAAAAATGCCGGGGAGCTTACCGACAGATATAAGGCACAGCTTGATTATTACGCAAAAGCGCTCAACCAGCTTACGGGAATGGATGTATGCGAAAAAATACTATATTCTGTTACACTTGGCAGGGAAATTGGTGTACAATAATATTTTAGTGTTAAAAACGAAAAATCGAAACAGAGGTAATTCATGTATAGATATAAGAAAAAAGGATTTGTATTGTTTTTGATAATGCTGCTTTTGGCTGCAGTATCCGGATGCGGGGCAAAGGATGAAAGCGGGGAAGCTGAAGACATTGATATTCCCGTGACGGAAAATACGGAAGCCATGGAAATGGCAGCAGCAGATCCGGTGATCACTCAGAAAGTTACGGATCAGGTGGACAGCTACAGTATATTGCGCCGTGCAGGCGCATCCCAGACTCTTTTTCTGGAGGAGGATATATCCGAACTGATAGACCGCGCTGCAATGGCACCTGCTCCCGAAACCGGAATATTTGAAGAACCTTCTGAAGAACCCGCGGCAGAAGAAACGGGGGAGCCGGAACAAACGGAAGTGTCTGAAAATGCAGCCGGTACGGACGGGGCTGCTGAAGAAACCCCTGAAGAAACTCCCGAAGAGGAAAGTGCCGAAAATACCGCGCAGGCATCTGCACCTCAGCCGGCAACGGGAGGCGGAAGAGTCATATGCATAGATGCCGGACATCAGGGGCATCAGAATTCCGAGAAGGAGCCTATAGGTCCGGGAGCGGCCGAAACAAAAATGAAGGTCACCAGCGGAACCTCGGGTGTGGCCACGGGTGTGCCTGAATACAAGCTTACTCTTGCGGTTGCCTTAAAGCTCCAGAGCGTTTTGCAGCAAAGAGGATACACAGTCGTAATGTGCCGTTCCTCACACGATGTGAATATCAGTAATGCTGAACGCGCCCAGATTGCAAATAACGCCGGGGCATCGGCCTTTATAAGGATACATGCCGACGGAGCCGCATCTTCTTCGGCAGCGGGAGGAAGCACTCTTGCACCCTCCGGCTCGAATCCCTATTGTGCTTCCATCGCTTCACAGAGTCAGAGCCTTGCAAAAAATGTGATAAATTCCTACTGCGCAAAGACGGGAGTAAAAAACAGGGGAGTTCAGATCACCGACAGTATGACAGGCTTAAACTGGGCCCAGGTTCCGGTGACCATCATTGAGATGGGATTTATGACAAATCCCGCAGAGGATCAGCTGATGCAGACGGAAAGCTTCCAGCAGGCAGCGGCGGAAGGAATAGCCGACGGTATAGATGCTTTTATGAAATAGAGGAGAACCGGTATATGTCACAACCTCTTGAAAATTGTCCTGTTCTGGGAGTTAATTACAGTGCCGGCTGCCTGGATGATGCAGTAAGCTTTGTAAGTGAAAATGCCGGTGGGCTTTCCGGAAAATATATCTGCTTTTCAAATGTCCACACCACTGTCATGGCCTGTGACAATGAAAACTATAAAAAAATACTGAACAGGGCCGCCCTTGTTTTTCCGGACGGACAGCCGATAGCTAAGGAACAGGTAAAAAAAGGCTGCAGCGAGGCACACAGGATAGCCGGACCGGATTTTATGGATGCCATGTTTAAGAAGACATCTGACGGAAGCTTATCCCATTATTTCTACGGTTCGACGGAAGAAACGCTTGAAAAGCTTGTCGGAAATCTTAATGAAAAATATAAGGGAATCAGGATAGCAGGATTTTACAGTCCGCCATTTTTTAAGGAAATTACAAAAGAGAGGCTTGAAGAGGATATAAAAAGGATAAATGAAAATAAGCCGGATCTTGTCTGGATCGGTCTGGGGGCACCGAAGCAGGAGGTCTGGATGAACAGGGCAAAAGGGCTGATAAGCGGAGTGTGCCTGGGAGTGGGTGCCGGCTTTTCCTTTCATGCAGGAACGGCTAAAAGGGCGCCTGTGGTGCTGCAGAAGGCCGGTCTTGAGTGGTTTTACAGACTGTGTCAGGATCCGAAGAGGCTCTTTAAGAGATATTTTGTTACGAATACAAAATTTCTGTGGTATACAAAGATAAAAAAAATGTGAGGATAAAATGGCAAAATATGTGATGGCTCTGGATCAGGGAACCACGAGCTCAAGATGTATACTCTTTGATAAGAAGGGGATGATAAAATCCATTGCCCAGAAGGAATTTGAGCAGTATTATCCAAAGCCCGGATGGGTGGAGCATAACCCCATGGAGATATGGTCTTCTCAGTTTTCGGTAGCAGCCGAGGCTATGGCTGTGGTGGGGGCAAAGTGTGATGATATTGCCGGCATCGGAATAACAAACCAGAGGGAGACCACGATAGTCTGGGATAAAAAGACAGGGGAACCCGTGTTTAATGCGATCGTCTGGCAGTGCAGGAGAACCGCACCCATCATAGACAGGATCGTATCCGAAGGACATTCGGATTATATAAAGAGCAAGACCGGCCTGGTGCCGGATGCCTATTTCAGCGCAAGCAAGATAAAGTGGATACTGGATAATGTTGAGGGAGCAAGGAAGAGGGCCGAAAACGGAGAACTGATCTTCGGAACCGTGGACAGCTGGCTTATATGGAAGCTTACCGGAGGCAGGGTGCATGTCACCGACTACACAAATGCCTCAAGAACCATGCTCTTTGACATTCATGAGCTCAAATGGGATGATGGGCTTTTGAGACTGTTTGATATTCCTTCGGCAATGCTTCCCGAGGTTCTGCCCTCAAGCTTCATATACGGATATACGGACGAGGGGATACTCGGAGGAAAGATACCTATAGCGGGAGCCGCGGGAGACCAGCAGGCTGCACTTTTCGGACAGTGCTGCTTTGAAAAGGGGGAAGTCAAAAATACCTACGGTACGGGAAGCTTCATTCTTATGAACACCGGAAAGGAGTGCGTTGCCTCAAAGAACGGACTCGTTACCACCATAGCGGCGGGCGCGGACGATAAACCCGACTATGCCCTCGAAGGAAGCGTGTTCGTGGCCGGAGCGGCCGTGCAGTGGTTAAGAGACAGTATGCGGATGATCAGAGATGCCGCACAGTCGGAAGAATACGCAAAGGAAGCTTACGATTCCAACGGAGTCTATGTCGTGCCTTCCTTTACGGGAATGGGAGCACCTTACTGGAACCAGTATGCAAGAGGCTGCGTTTTCGGCATTACAAGAGGCTGTAAAAAGGAACACTTTATAAGAGCCACGCTTGAGTCCATAGCCTATCAGTCCTATGATGTTTTTAAGGCTATGGAAGAGGATGCCGCGCTAACCATTACCGATCTGAAGGTTGACGGGGGTGCAAGCGCCAACAATTTCCTTATGAAATTTCAGGCGGATATCAGCAACTGTGTTGTAAGACGGCCTGAATGCATCGAAACCACAGCCCTGGGAGCGGCTTATCTTGCGGGACTTTCAACCGGCTATTATAAAGACAGGGAAGAGATAAAACAAAACTGGCAGCAGGGCCGGGAATTTGTTCCTGATCTTACAAAGGAGCAAAGAGATGAGCTTATAAGAGGATGGAACAGGGCCGTTAAAACCGCGATTTTCTGGGCTGAAGAGGAGTGATCGCAAAAAATATAAAAAATACAGACCAAGGAGGCAGTTTTGAAAGAATCACTAAAGAAAAACGGGAAAGGAATAATTCTTATGACCATATCGGCCTTAAGCCTTTCCGTGGGACAGCTTCTGTGGAAGCTTGCAGATCTGGGCAGCCTGTTATCAGGCGGTTTGGATATGAATACCATTATAGCTGTATTCATAAAGGTTTTACCGGGCTTTATAATCTATGCGGTGGGAGCGCTGATAATGACCATAGCGCTGGGATACGGGGAACTTTCGGTTCTGCAGCCCGTTAACTCCATGAGCTATGTGTTTGCGCTGATACTTTCGGCAATATTTCTTACCGAGCCCATAACACCGCTTATGGTCATCGGTATTATAGTCATAATAACGGGAGTAATAATGATGGGAGGGAGCAGCAAATGAAGGTTGTTATATGTGTGCTTGCAATGACCTGTATAGCCTCATTTGCAAGCTATTTCCTGAAAAAATCCTCAAATACGGAAAATAAGATAAAGATATTGTTTTCACCGTGGTTCTATCTGGGAGGCATCCTGTATGTAATATCGGCAAGTATAAATATCTACCTTTTGCAGCTTATTCCCTATGCCGTTGCCATGCCTCTCGGAGCGCTTACCTATGTATGGACGATGTTCATATCAAACAGACTCCTGCATGAGACGATCACAAAAAGGAAGATAATAGGAATGTTCATAATCTTTGCGGGGGTAGTCTGCGTTGCGGCCGGACATTGAAACCGACATCCCGGAAGAGTTCTTAAAAAGGATGAAAGAAAGCCTGGGTGAAGAGTATCCGGACTTTCTTGAAAGTCTTAACAAACCGGAGCAGAAGGCCTTAAGGATAAATCCCTTAAGCGGTTTTTCGGGCTTTGATGAAACTATTGCAAAAAGGTGGAAATTAGAGCCTGTTTCCTGGGAAGAAAACGGTTTCTATTACGGAGAGGACATAGAGGGCATCACGCCGGGAAAGCACTGTCTGCATGAGGCGGGAGCCTGGTATATTCAGGATGCCAGCGCTATGTACCCCGTAAGCATGCTTGATCCGAAAAAGCACGAAAGAATACTTGATCTGTGTGCCGCACCGGGCGGAAAGAGCACTCAGATAGCGGCCCGTATGGACAATACCGGGCTTCTTGTATGTAATGAGATTATACCATCAAGAGCAGCCGTATTGTCGCGGAATATCGAAAGAATGGGTGTGATAAATGCGCTGGTTACAAATATGGAGCCGGCCGGGATATCCATGCTGTTTCCCGCTTTTTTTGACCGGATACTTGTGGATGCGCCCTGTTCGGGCGAAGGCATGTTAAGACGCGGCGAGGCTGCAAGGGTTAACTGGAGCCCGGAAAATGTGGCAATGTGCGCAAAGCGGCAGCGGGATATCCTTAATGAAGCCGCAAAATGCTTAAAGCCCGGAGGCTGTCTTTTGTACTCGACCTGTACTTTTTCAAAGGAAGAGGACGAGGAAACGATAGAAGCATTCTTAAAAGAACATCCCGATTATTTCCATGAAGAAAGCAAAAAGCTTTATCCCCACAAGATAAGGGGTGAGGGGCAGTATGCCGCACTCTTAAAAAGAAGAGGGGATAACGGGAAATGCACTCCGGATCAGAAAAAAAGACCGGTTAAGTCCGGAAGGGATATAAAGATAGTGACGGATTTTTTGAGGGACTTTCTTGAAAGTAAGGCACAGCTTAAGTTTCCCGAAGAAAGGATCATATCCTTTAAGGAAAGCTTTTATCTTCTCC
>JAEEGL011647814.1_pt1 | contig 21836 bp, 17 predicted proteins | sample 9134231 | NCBI WGS metagenome assembly JAEEGL01 (sample SAMN16246548, study PRJNA631951) | gut metagenome | biome: gut microbiome; feature: rumen; material: fiber-attached | host: Bos | place: Iran: Karaj | collected 2018-10 | reverse complement strand
TCAGGGAAGAGCTCGCTCTCCAGACGGAAGGCAGAATATACCAGACTCCAGTCGTTGTAGAAGAAAGGCGGAAAGCCCTGGTCGTTGAGGTGCACCTCGAGGGTATTCATCTTGTAATAGGCCATTGTGCGCACCAAGCGGCGCAGGTAGTCCAGCGGGATGTACTTGCGCCCGCAGTCCAGCACGATTCCGCGCAGGGGGTAGTCCGGACGGTCGGCGATGCGTCCTTTGGGCAGGGACTGGCCTATTTGCAGGAGGGTTTGTGCGGCGTGGTAGGCACCTCGTTCAGTGGCTTCGATGCGTACGCTTTTGGCGATATCGATGGCGTATCCTTCTTCGCCCAGCTTTTTCTGAGGTCGATAGACAAAAAGGATATCGGCTTCAGCAGCTTTGTTGCCTTTGGCTACAGAGAGGGTGAGTCCATTTGTCTGCAAGTCGCGGGCTAAGGCTTCGGCGGCAATACGCAGACGGGCATCAGAGTAGAGGATGCGGCTTTGGGAGGTGAGTTGCAATTTACCCGTTCCTCCTTTCCATTCGTGGATGGCAGGGATGGTGAAGGGTCGCGGATTCATAACCTTCTGAGCAGAAAGACCCAGGGGGAACAGTAGCAGGGTAAGCACTGCGAAATAAAGACGTAATGTGTGCATAAATAGGTTGGTTTGTTGTTTCCTGAGGGCAAAAATACCACAAAATGTCCGAATGACCAAAGAATCTTCAGAAAAGTTATTCTTAGGCACATAGTTTTGCACTAATTCGTTTAATATGGCCCAAATTGCCTATTATTTGCATGCCCAATTAATCAGATGTGTCTTTTGTTTATGATTTAATCCATGTAATCCGTGAAATATGTGTAAATATTATGAGTGGAATTTACTCTTGGAGGGGATGGTAATAGACTGGATGCTGGTCTGGGAGAAGTTCTGGGTGGAGAATGCAGATGAGGTCGCGCAGCAGACGGTCGGGATGGAAGGGCGTCTCTTCGTAGAAATGATTATGGGCCAGGTCGCAGGCGTAGATGTGGCGTTGCAGGAAGGCGCGGAAGCGGGTATAGGGCTGATAGTCAGCAGCGAGACTGGAGTAGGTGAGGGGGGACTGGCTGTTATATTTCACGAGCCAGACGTCAGCATCTTGTGCTTCATCGAGTACGGTCTCGAAAGAAAGGGCGACGCTGCCACTTCCCTTACGGTTGGCAAAGAGGTAGTTAGCACCGGCATCGGCGAACATGATGCCCATGGTGCTCTGACCGCAGGGTACGAACCACTGGCCGCCGTAAAGCATTTCGGTGAGAAGACTCACCCCCTCCTTTACGGGAGAGGATTTGGAGCGGGTGATCTCTTTCAGGGCAAGGTAGTTGCTTTCCACTTTATGGAAGATGCTGTCGGCGCGTTCGGCTACGCCAAAGAGCTCACCGTAGAAGCGTATCCACTCTGCGCGAGCCAGCGGTGAGACTTCCATATACTCTGAACATTCGATGATGGGAATACCCAGACGCTCCACGCGACCGTAGCCACCACTGTGTTCGAAGGGGGTGAGCAAAAGGATGTCTGGTGCGACATCCATAATGCGTTCAATATTGGGATTCATGCCGTTTCCAAAATCTGCGATGCGTCCAGCGGCCAAGCCCTCGTTGACTACGGGCAGGTCGATATACTCTTTCTCGCAGACCCCTGCAATAGCGGTTCCTATACCTAATTCGTCGAGGAGGCCACAGTGGACGGCGGTAGCTACGCCAGCATGTCGGACGGGAGTCTTGATAAGTGAATATGGAAAAGTGAAGCGCGAATAATCGAGCTGGGTGAGGGTGTCGTGTTGGAGGATATAGCGATGTAGCACTTGGGTGGTGTCCCAAGGGTTGCGTAGAGTCCAGATGCTGAAACCATCGCCGTGCTCACAGGTAAGGTTGGTGGCATAGCGTAGAGGGGCCGGCTCAAGGTCTGAGGAGGTGGTGCTACGGCCTGAACAGGAGCTGATAACCATCGTTGCCAAGATGGCTAATGTATGATGAATAATATATAATGTATAATGGCTACGCATAGTGGGCTATGGGAGTTTAATTTCAGCAAAGATTTCAAAGTGGCGACCAGGCATGGGGCGAGAGAGGACGGTGATGTACTCTGAGCCGAAGAGATTATAGATAACAGCCTTCAGTGAGAGCTGAAGGGGGCGCCAACGGAACTGCTTTTCGAGGCTGAGGTCGCTCATGTAGTATGGCTTGAGGCGGCCCGTGATGTAGCCGACCTCGTTGCTGGTGGTGGTATAGCGCTCGCTGTAGGAATGCCAGAGGTAGCTTAGGCTCCAAGTCCGCCAACGCAGCTGAGCTGTGAGGTTGGCGGAATGAAGGGGTACATAGACAAGCTGCTTGCCGTAGGAAGCATCAGTGGCATCAAGGTCTTCGCTCTGGTTGAGTGAGGGAGTATAGGCATAATTGCCCATCAGTGAAAACTGCCAGTCGCGAGGTAGCTGCAAGTCGGATTGAAGGGATAGTTCCACACCGTAGTTATGCACTTTCTTCAGATTCGAGGGCTGCCAATAACCTTTGGCGTTAGGAGTCCAAAGAATCCAGTCGTTGATGTAGGAGTCGAATGCTGAAAGGTTGGCGTGGAGTGAGAGTTCAGCATCTGATTTGAAAGAGTGGGAGAGGGAGAATTCCAGTCCGCCGTCGTAGGTGAAGCCACGTTCTGGTTGTAGATTGGGGTTGCCGCCAGGTTTGAAGTAGAGGTCATCCATTGTTGGATAGCGGTAGTTACGAGCTATGGAGGCTTTAGCTACGAGGGAGATCGGGTTCGAAGAGTGAGGTCTGATCAGTGTATATTCTGCAAAGAAGGCTGGAATAATCGGCACGAGGTCTGTGCGGTAGAGTTCTTCGCGCAAGATGGCGGAGAATGCCAGACGCGAGGTTAGACGGTATTTGGCAGAGAGGCTGAGGGCGCTCTCCATGCGCCCTTCGTTGTAGTTGTCGCCAATATGGAAGGGGCTGCGGTCGTGGCTGCGAACATGGTTATAGGTGAGGCCTAAGTTAGCAGTAAGCAGCCAGTCTGCGGCAGGGGAGTAGTCGGCTTTGGCCTGAAGGTAGGCCTGCTGGCTGTAGCTGTGTGAGTCCGTGATGGTTGAAGTGGCAGCGGCTCCATTCTTTATACTGTAGTCGTAGGCGATGGATTGAAAGGTGTAGCCCAAGCGAGTATCAAAGTTCCATTGTGTGCCGAAGGCCCTTTGCCAGGACGCAACGCAACGCAGGGCATCCTGTAGCTGCTCGTTGCGAAAGTCGCTGTCGTCGCGGTAGCTGACGCTAAGGAAAGGAAGGCCGCGTAGGCTGTGTGTGTACCAGATGGAGGCCCCCACTTGGCCACCGAATTTTCCGGATGGCTTGTAGAAAAAGTCTTCGAGGATATGGAAGTCGTGGAAGTATCCGCTTTGGTTTTGCTCTGTAGGATGATAGGAGTGGATGATGTTACCCTCTGCGTCACGTTCATCCACCTTCTTGTCATAGTTGGTGTAGTGGAATTTGTTTTTACTGGTTGAGTAAACGACACGTGTACTGCTGCTCCATCGGTTGCCACCGTAGTTGAAACGTAGGAACTGGTCGAAGGTGGAATAAGAGCCTATGCCTTGGATGTACTGTAAGCCCCATCCTTGTTGGCGGACAGGCTGTGTAGCGAGATCCACAGCTCCTCCCAGGCCTCCACCTGTCAGCACCAGCGACGAAGCTCCGTGGAGTAGGCTTGCCTGATCCACGAAGTAGGAGGGTATGGTGCTGAAATCCACAGTACCAAGCATGGGAGAATTGATTTTCAATCCGTTCCATAGGACCTGCGTATGGCTGGGCGAGGTGCCGCGAAATTCGGCCGTTGATTCTGTGGCACGGCCGTAGCTCTTGATAAACAGGGAAGAATGTTGCGTCAGGATATCCGACATCGAAAGAGCCACGTTCTGATGCAGCACGGTGGTGTCGAGGGTGGTGCGTTGAATGCCGGTGTCGCTGAGGCGTCGAGGGGCCAGAATGTTGACTTCGTGCATAATACTGTCTTTCTGCGCAAGACATACACAGACACACAACCATGAAGCCAATAGGCACCTAATTCTCAAAACACAATGCATAATTCAAAATGCATAATTCAGAATCGTCAAAATCCTACTCACAATGATAGTCGCTTATGTAATAAATCTCGGTACTAATGTCGCCCAGATTCTTAGTACTCCCGATTTGTGCGGTCTGAATCTTGATGAAGTCGATGTACTCGAGATTGGCTGGCTCTCCGTCCCAAGTGCGAGCGTTGGAGAGGCGGAAGTAGTTCATCTTGCCAGCACGTCCATCGATAAAGTCGCTGCCGAGGTTATCTGCGTAGCCCCAGTCGTAGGGCGGGATATCGGAGATGCCGCCCTTGTAGGTGCTGCGGTCTTCGAGGCGGGAACCAAAATACGTGTGTTCGTAGCCCTCAACCCATGGCTGCCAGTAGAAGTCGTGCGGGTTCCAGTAGCTCATATATGGTACGTAACCTGTCTGGCCGAAGCAGTCGCGCCAAGCGGTGGCAGACTTTTTGGCTGCAGGACGGTAGTAAGTGATGGCGTAGTCGGTGGTGTGGCGCGCGGTGCCGTATTCAGAGCCTGCCAACTCAAACCATTGGTCGTTAGGAAGCCCGTCGCCGTTGTCATCCTGACTGACCCAGATGATACCGGGCTCGGATTGGTAGTTGTAGGGATTACCCTTGATGCATAGGTCGTAGTCGCCACCGGAATTCCTGACACTATGGTCAAAACCTGCAATGAGGTAGCCCCCCTGTGAGCCGAGGCTGATGGACCAACGACGTTGAAAATGAGCAAGTACGGTGTCACAAGCCTGCTCGTGGGTGCAGTCTTCAGGGTAGGAGTCGCCGACGATGATGTATCCGTTGACCTGATGCCCTGGGGCTGGCATGAACTCATAGATATTGTTGACTAGTGCATTGCCCTCGAAGCTGCGACGATAAGTACCAGCTGTCGGACAGACATTAATCTGGAAGTTTTGCGTAGCCGTAGCGGCGGGCGATTCCATCAAGAGGGTGACGGTATGCCGCCCTTGTTCTGTAGCGTCGAAGAGATATTCCAGTTTATCTGGAAGTGTACTTGCTTTGAACGGAGCGTTGTCCAGCGACCACAGGAAGTTGGCATTTTCGGGGATTTCGAGCGGGTGGACTTTTATCTTGATGGTTCGTCCCATGGCCATGTTTATCTCGTCCCATGCTGAGCACCATAAACGGTGCTCTGCTGGAATTTCGGGCAGCTGGGTATTCTCGCTTTGGAGAACGGTAATTTTGGCCTCGTCCTCCGCGCTGCCGTTGAGGTTGGTGACCACGAGGCGGACGAAGAACTCGCCTGGTTCGGTAGAGAGAAAAGAGTAGTGGGATTCGCGACTGACGACACTGTCATTTATGGTCCACAGAAATGTCGAAGTGGAATCGGTGTTGCCGACTATGGGTACCAAGGTCAGTGTCTCGTCGGTATAAATACGGAAACGGGCTGATGCTTCGTCCCAGGCAATAGTGGGCAGTGGACCGATAGAATCAATAGGATCCTCAGGCGGATCCGGAGCTGCAATGTCATCGTGGCAGGCTGCCATAAGACAAGCTACGAACATGAGGTAGAATAGATGGAAGATTGCCTGCTTCATTTGAATGCAAAACCATTCGGATTGATACCTACTCGGAACTGGTCAATGAGGGTGCCATCAGCACTGTAGCGACGCACGACTCCTGACTGACTATAGTCCACAGCGTCTGCCACATAGATCTCACCGTTGTGAGGATTTACTCCTATTCCATAGAGCTTGTGGCGCACGCCGCGTTCGTTGCGGTCAGCTTGGATGAAGGGACGCACAGGTACATGGTTGTCTGTGATGTTCATCCGATAGACATCATTATTAATAAGGTATAGCACGGTGGCATCTGGATTGGTGGCCAGAACGATTCCCCCCTCATCGGTGTCCAGCGTTTGGTCGAGCTCTATCTGGTGGGTTGCGGCATCGATACGATAGAGGTGAGGTATGTTATCGCCAAAGCTTTCCTCGTCCGTGGAAAAACCACCATCCGTCACGACCCACAGTTTCCCGCGAGCGTCGAGTGCCATACTCTTGGGTTGCCAGCTGGACAGGGTGATGCTGTCGGATAGCACGTCTCGTTCGCTGTCAATGACGAGGACTTTATTGCTGTAGCTCCAGCAGTTGGTGAAGACTTCCTTTCCGTACTGCACCATCTGTTCAGTCGAACTGTAGCCGTAAGCCTCTGGCTGCTCAGTCTTGATGCTGGCGAGGTAGGTTATTGTCTGGGGGTTGAAGACGGTGATGTAAGGGGAGTATAGATCAGTTGCGTAGGCTTTCTCGTTGCTGAGGAAATGAATATATCGCGGATTCATCATGTGTTCGGTCTGTCCTGTAACCATTTGACCCCGAACGCGAAAATCATTGGCGTCGATTGCCCATATAATGCCGCTGTTCTCTACAGCGATATAAGCTGTTCCTTTGTGTAGGGTGATGCTTTGTCCTGTGTCGCCTAACTTGCGGTCGTTGGCGCGTTGGAAAACGGCATTCTCCACTTTGCGTGTCTCAGGGTCGTAGTAGGAGAGGGTCGCGTTTCCAGCATTGAAGTTACCTTCGCAGAGAATAAAGACACCCTGTCCCTCAGCCTCGAACTTCTCTTCTTTGGTGCCAGGGTCTGAATTGGAACAAGCTGCCAGCAGTACGATGACTGCCAGCAGCTTGCTGATAATGCGAGTATGAACTGCGATGCGGTTCATTTAGGGCTTCACGACGATGTTGTCGATAGCGAAGTAAGCGGGAGTGTTGAGGTAAGTGACACCATCCCATTCAGACGAGTCGGTACCTCCCATGGTGAAGGTGAGGCTGTTGACTGCGTTAAAGCCTTGGAGTCTGCAGGTCGACCATTCGTCGAGGAGCTTTCCGTTTTTAGCCAGATTCAATCTTGTGACTCTCTCGGGGTCGTTGTCTGCCATGATGTCCACGTACAGGTGACCTTCTTCGGCCAGCGATTTGGCATATTCGTTACCATACTTGACCACACCCAGCTCATAGGTCGTAGGACCAAAGTCGATGGACTTGATGACGTGCTTTGTGTCCTTGGGGAAGCTGATGGTGACGGGCGAGCCACAATAGACGACCACAAAGTTCTTGCTGCCGTTGCTGGCGGGAACAGAAAGCTGATAATCTGCTGTGGCGTGCTCTTTGAGGTTGGCGTCAATGTAGTTGGAGATAACAGCTCCGCCTTCTGCAAAGCCATTTTGGCCACCCCAAGCCAATGACAAGCCACCAGAGAGGCCGAAGATGCTGTCGTTCCAATGGTAACTGAGAGCCTCTTCGCCGTAGATGAGATTACAGCCGAAAGCCTGGCCGGAAGGAATCCATTTGTTCCAGTATTCGCCTTCAAAGTCCACGGTCACCAGGTTCTCGTTCACCGTGATCCTGAAATCCTGCTGTGATGTGCCAGCTTTGGTCGTGACTTTCAGCCGGACGGCGTAGGTGCCATATTCATAGAAGATGTACGTGAGCTTCGGCTTTTTGCTAATGATGGCATCTCTGCAAGTCCACTCATAAGTTGTCTTCTCATCGACATTGGCGTACTTGGGTTCGATAACCAAAGTCTCTCCCTCCTTGACGGTGAGGTCTGCTTCAGAAAAGTTTGCAGTGATGACGGGCAGAAGCAGTTCTTCGTCATCGTCGCTTCCGCACGCAGTGAATACAGCCATGCTCATAGCGAGCACAGCGAAAGCCAAAAGGTACTTTTTCATGTTACTTTGTTTTGTTATTTGGTTAAACATTTCTCTGATTTCTCAAGACCGTCCTCGCAGTCTGTTGATATTTCGCACGGCAGGTCTTCTGGCTTGCTCCTGGACCGACACCTTCCCGACGTTGTCCTGTCAGTGGCTTGTCGTCCGTCCGATGATGGAGCTCACAGCAGCGGGACTGTGCAGGATTCTCACCTGCTTCCCTCTTGGCGCCTTCGTTTTTGTATGGGGGCGAACCGCACGTATTATTCTTTTTAGCAAAAAGAGAGATTGCCGCAGGCGACACTCTCTCTTCTCTTTGTTGCGGAGGCAGGACTCGAACATGCGACCTCCAGGTTATGAGCCTGGCGAGCTACCAACTGCTCCACTCCGCGATGTATTTTCTCGTTTGCGGGTGCAAAGGTACGGCAAAAAAGTGAAACCGCCAAACTTTTCTGTGAAAAAGTGTGAGAAAAGGCCTCTTTTTGCACACTTGCGCAAAAAGTGTGCCTCTTTTTCTTGCTTAAATGAAACAATTCCGCTACATTTGCACCGCAATTGCAGAACGAAGAATAATATGCCACTACAAAAGACCAAACTTTTGCTCATTGACGTTGCCCGTCAGTTGTTCGCCAAAAAAGGCTTCGAGTATACGACGATGAACGATATCGCCGAGGCATCAGGTAAAGGGCGTCGCACTCTCTACATTTATTTCAAGAGTAAGGATGAGGTTTATTCTGCAGTCATTAATGGGGAATTGCAACGCATTTCATCGACCTTTCTGGCTGTGGCGCGCAAGCAACTGCCCCCACTCGAAAAACTTGTTGAACTGATGTTCGCCCATCTTAGTCTTATGAAGGAAGCCGTGGAGCGCAATGGAAACCTCCGCGCAGAATTCTTCCGCAATATCTGGCAGGTAGAGCGCGTGCGCAAAAAATACGATAAGAAAGAGCGCGACATTATCGCCAAGACCCTGGAAGACGGACAGAGGGAAGGTATCTTTGATATTGAGAATATCGATCTCTACACCGATATAATACAAGGATGCGCGCGAGGGCTTGAAGTGCCGTATATTTATGGTCGTGTAGGAACCGGCATGAATATTGGTATTACCCGTCCGATTGTCACAAATATCCTTCGCAAAGCCCTTGGGCGCGAAAGAAATATCATTATTCCATAAACCATAAAGATGAAACTATTAGAAGGAAAGACTGCGCTCATCACTGGCGCAGCAAGGGGTATTGGCAAGGCCATTGCCCTCCGATTCGCCGCAGAAGGCGCAAACATCGCATTCACCGACCTCGCTGTGAACGAGGAGACACAAACTGAAATAGTCGCTCTCGGCGTCAAGTGTAAGAGTTATGCCAGCAACGCTGCTGACTTCGCAGAGACCGAAGAACTTGTGAAGCAGGTCAAGGAAGACTTTGGCACCATCGATGTGCTTGTCAACAACGCAGGTATCACCAAGGATGGTCTGATGCTTCGCATGAGCGAAGCTCAGTGGGACGCTGTGATAGGTGTCAACCTGAAGTCCGCCTTCAACTTCATTCATGCTGTAGTGCCCGTGATGATGCGTCAGCGTGGAGGCTCTATTATCAATATGGCCAGTGTTGTTGGTGTTCATGGTAACGCAGGTCAGGCCAACTACGCCGCTTCGAAGGCTGGTATGATAGCACTTGCCAAGAGTATCGCTCAGGAAATGGGTCCCAAGGGCATCCGTGCCAACGCCATTGCCCCCGGCTTCATCGAGACTGCCATGACCGCTCAGCTACCCGATGCAGTACGCGAGGACTGGATGAAGAAGATTCCCCTTCGTCGTGGCGGTAAACCCGAGGACGTGGCCGACGTAGCTCTCTTCCTCGCCAGCGACCTCAGCTCCTATGTCAGTGGTCAGGTTATCCAGATTGATGGTGGCATGAATATGTAAAATAATTCTGAATACCTACTTAATAATTGAAAGTTCTCTACGAAGATAATCACTTGATCATCGTCTCGAAGAGCGCAGGCGAAATTGTCCAGGGCGACAAAACTGGCGATACCCCGCTCTCCGAGACGGTGAAATTGTATATTAAGGAGAAGTACGCTAAGCCAGGAGCCGTTTTTCTTGGGGTTGTGCATCGTTTGGACCGCCCTGTCAGCGGAGTGGTTGTCTTTGCGCGCACCAGTAAGGCGCTCACTCGTCTGAACGAGCTGTTCCGTTCGGGTGAGGTGAAGAAGACTTATTGGGCACTGACACAACACCTTCCGAAAAATCCGGAAGGTGTTCTTACACATTATCTTATTCGCAACGAACAGAAGAACAAGAGCTTTGCCTACGAGCATGAGCGACCAGGGGCGAAGAAGGCCGTGTTGGATTACAGCGTATTAGGTCATTCCGATTACTACCACCTGCTTGAGGTGCACCTTCATACTGGACGCCATCATCAGATTCGCTGCCAACTGGCTGCCATGGGGTGTCCCATTCGAGGTGATTTGAAGTACGGTGCGCCGCGCAGCAACCCCGACGGCAGTATCAGTCTTCATGCACGCAGTATTCGTTTCGTGCATCCCGTTTCGCACGAAGAGATTTTTGTCGAGGCTCCACTGCCTACCGAAGGACCTTGGCAGGCTTTCACCCAGCTTACATCGTCCACTTCAGAGCCAGCGTAGGATTGACAAAGAAGGTCTTGGAGTTTGCTTCGTTGATAACGAAGTTGTTGCTTATTTCTATCTCGGTTCCAATACTTAGATTGGTCTTTGCCTTCGTGACTCCGTTCAGGTTGAACCAGAACTGAGGCTCGGTTAGCATGATGACGTTGTATTCGTCGTTGCCTTTGTGATTTCTCCAGAAATCGATGAAACCGGAGAAGGTGAACATCTTCTCTTTGCCAAAGGTCCAACCCCAGACTCCTGTTATTTGGAAGCCTGGATAGGCTTTCGCGTTATTCACGCCCTTGAGATAATGTTTATACATTGCTTGCACCCCGCAGGTAAACGTGTAATCAGAGTTGTGCCAGTTGAAGGCTGGACCCAGTAAGAAGGCATGTTGGAACTGGGCGGCCCATGTGGCGCCCTTACTGGTAGTACATCCGCCATTGTATTCGCCGTGAATAGCAAAACCTTTCTTTCCGATATTGAATTCGCGACTGAATTCCAAATATGCACCTTTGATCCCCTTGGCATAGATGTCCAAGTCAATGAAGTAGAAGATACTTCCGAGACGGTCGGGACGGTAGTGTTCAAAGGTGAGGGTGGCTATCTGTCGCGTTTCTTCCTCATTAGGATATAGATGACGTCCGAAGTCATAATGTAATTGAATGTTTTGCGAATTGGCTGTCAAACTGAGCGCGGTCAGCAGGGCCAGAGTCATAAATCTCTTCATAGTGGTGATAGAATTATGTTTATAGGAGATGTTTATTTGCAAAAATGGATAATAATGACTGCTTTTATCAGTAAAGCAGTGACAAAAATACAAAAAAACTTTCATTTTAGGCGCGTTCGTGCGTTTTTTTTCTGATGAAGAGCTACTTTTCCTGAAAAAGCGTTACTTTTGCGGCGGAAAAGTTTCTTATTGACCTCCAGAGTGACAAAAATTTACAACAAACTGGCTTCATCGGAGCCTCTTCAGCAAGAGCAATGCATCGGTGTGGCTTTTGTGGGGTTGGGTGAACGTGGCCGTTCCTCCCTGCGGTTGATGTTGCCTATTGAGTCAGCTGAGGTTGCAGTACTCTGTGATTTAAGTGCATCCAACTTAGCTGCTGCGCAGCAGCTATTGCCAGAGGGAATCAGCCCTGTTTGTCTGGATGGCCCGGATGCTTACCGTCAGGCTTGCCAGTTGGAGCAGGTGGACCTCGTTTATATATGTACGGACTGGACTTCGCACCCTCAAATCGCAATCGAAGCGATGCGGCAGGGAAAGGATGTGGCTATCGAGGTGCCTGCGGCTACGACGATGGAAGAAATTCGTGAGTTGCTGCGGACGTCCGCTGCCTCACACCGTCGTTGTTTCCTGTTGGAGAACGCTTGCTTCGAGCGCCAGCTGGAAGATGCGATAGCTGCAATTCGCAGGGGAGATATCGGCGAACTCGTTCACGCCGAAGGAAACTACTACCACTGCCTTGACGCCCGTTGGACCATGTGGCGACTGGAAATGAACCGTCAGCGCCGTGGTGACCTCTATCCCACCCACGAACTGGGTCCCATCTGTCAAGCGATGGATATTGGCCGTTCAGATTTCCTCGAGACGTTAGTTTGTATGGATTCTTCAGCTCTGACGGGTTCCAATATATATAAGGAACGCGTGCGCAAGGAAGCTCCCGATTTCCAAAATGGCGACCATACCACGACACTTATCCGTACGCGCCGCGGTCGCACCATTCTACTGCGTCATGATGTGATGACCGAGCAGCCCTATGATCGCCGCCTACTGTTTATCGGTACTCGCGGCCGCATTGAACTGCATGATACTGGTCGCCCCTCCCACGAGGAGATGACGCTGGAAATGAATCGTCGTCTGATAGTCGCCCTCACTACTGGCGAATCTTTTGGTATTGACATACAAGACATGGCTACCTGGTGTAGCATAATCCCCCTCTCCGAGGTGAGTCTCCGTCGTGGATTTGCACCCGTCAGCATCCCCGATTTCTACGTTTGAACTTATTACACAAACTCTTAAGTAGGTGAACGAAATTAGTTAAATGTATTTTATGCTCTATTTGGATGCAGATTTCGCTTCTTTCCGAAGGAACGTAGCGGGCTACGTGACTGAGGTAAGGAGAGAAAGATGCACCAAAGAGACATAAAAGACATAACGTCACCTACCATTACAAATATAGTTAAATAATTTTGTTCACCTACTTAATAATATTGACTATGTCCAAAAAAGAATTACAGGAAATAAGCCGCCGTCAATTTCTGCGGCGTCTTGGTTTGGGCTCAGCCATCATGGCAATGAGTCCTCTCAGTGCCCTTGCTACTTCTTCTCGTCCCGACGACCCAACTCCTGGCTCTGAAAACCGAATGACCTACCGTGTGCAGAACGGTACAGGTGAAGCCATCTCGCTGTTGGGATTCGGTATGATGCGTCTGCCGCGTGAACAGGAAGACGTTGATCGTTTGGTGGATTATGCTATTGCCCACGGGGTCAATTATTTCGATACAGCTCCTATGTACGGCGGTGGCCGTAATGAGGAGGTCGTAGGGCGTACCCTTAGCCGCTATCCGCGCGACAAATACTATGTGGCAACGAAGATGAGCAACCAGAACCAGCAGCTTTGGGACTTCGACCGCTCCAAAGAGATGTATGAGAACAGCTTCCGCAAGCTGCAGGTGGATTACATCGACTACTACTTGCTGCACTCTATCGGCGGCGGTGGCGTTAATGGACTGAAAGGTCGTTTCCTCGATAATGGCCTGCTGGACTTCCTTCTCAAGGAGCGCGAGGCCAAGCGAATTCGTCACCTCGGATTCAGTTATCATGGTGATGTCAGCGCTTTCGACTACCTGCTCGACCACAATGATGAATACCATTGGGACTTCGTTCAGATACAGATGAACTACCTCGATTGGCGTCATGCGGGAAGAGGACGTCGCCGTTCGGATGCAGATGCAGAGTACCTTTATGGTCGCCTTGAAAAACTCGGAATACAAGCTGTTATTATGGAACCTATTCGTGGTGGAGGGCTGGCAAACGTGAACGATGACATCAAGAGCCAGTTACAAGCCGTGCGACCCGATGACAGCCCAGCTCGCTGGGGCTTCCGCTGGGTGGGCTCGCGGCCGAATGTGCTTACGGTACTCAGTGGTATGAACCGAATGGAACACATGGAAGAGAATGTGGCCACTTTCTCACCGTTGCAGCCTTGCTCGCCGGCAGAAGACGAACTGTTGGCCCGCATTGCCGACCAGATGTCTGGCTTCCCCACAATCGGTTGCACCACCTGCGCTTATTGTATGCCTTGTCCCTATGGTGTGGATATTCCCAGTAACTTCGCTTTCTACAACGATGCGGTTACCAAGGGATTGCTGCCTCTTCCCGAATCCACAGCTGCTGATTACATAGAGAAACAACGTGCTTATACCGAGGCTTATCGGAAAGCCGTTCCCGAGCTTGCCCGTGCCACAGCCTGTCAGGATTGCGGTGAATGTCTACCGAAATGTCCGCAGCAGATCCGTATCCCGAACCAGATGAGCCGACTCGTGGAACTGACACGTAAGCGTCGCGGTTAAACCTTTTTCCGCGGCAGGTGTCAAAGATGAAGTAACAACAAATACGAATGATGAAACAAAAGACCCTTTTTGTGGCTATTGCCACGGTTTTATTGGGATTTGGACTGATGAGTCTGCGTCCCGCTGACGATGTAATTTCAAAAGAAGACGGACTGACGGTCATCAATACCACGTCCCTCTCTGAAGATGTAGAAGGTTATGCAGGAACTACTCCTCTGAAGATCTACATCAAGAAAGATAAGATTGAGCGTGTAGAGGCACTGCGCAATGTGGAGACTCCCAAGTACTTTGCCCTCATCAAGCGCGATCTTCTCTCGAAATGGAATGGTCTCACGGTGAAGAAGGCCGCTGCCCAGCAGGTAGACGTTGTCACGGGTGCTACCTACTCCTCCGAGGCTGTCATTGAGAATGTTCGTCGCGGACTCGACTACTATCAGAAGAACGGAAAGAAATAAACTTTCAGGCTTACGCGAACCCTTTCCGCTTTCCACCCTATGCTGCCGGCAAATTCCTGTCGGCAGTTTTTTGTGAAGAGAACCAGAATTACTCTTTCATTCCCTGCATTTCTTCCAGTACTTCGCAGGCCTGTCTGACGCTGTTCACTCTTTGGATGAGGAGCGACCGGCGGCCGTTGGCTTGGTCAAAGCGACAGTCGGCGACATGGATGGTAGAGTATGCGATACACTGCCCAAAGGCGGAGGACTGGAAGAAGGGGGAGTCTTCGTCTTTCAGGAAATAGAGGCGCATACGTCCCATTTTCAGTACGATGCGTTCGGCTCCGAAGTGTTTCCCGAGGCGTCGTAGCTTCACCACGCGGATGAGCTCATCAGCCTGCTCGGGGATGGGTCCAAAACGATCTTCGAGGCGTCGACGGTAGGCTTCTACGGCGGCGTCGTTCTCCAGACCGTCGAGTTCGCGGTAGAGGAGCATACGCTCGGTGGAGCCCGGCACGAAGGCTTCAGGGAATGACATCGTCACGTCGCTTTCCAGCTGACAATCATCGACAAAGTCCTCGCCGCCGGTGACTTCTCCTGCTGCCACCTGCTGAGCGAAGAGCTCTTTGAACTCCTCGTTTTTCAGTTCTTTCACAGCTTCGGAAAGAATCTTCTGATAAGTCTCATACCCCAGGTCGGCGATGAATCCACTCTGCTCGGCACCTAATAGATTTCCGGCTCCACGAATATCAAGATCTTGCATTGCGATATGAATACCGCTGCCGAGTTCCGAGAAATTCTCGATGGCTTGTAGTCGGCGGCGCGCGTCTTGGGGTAGGGCTGCCAATGGAGGTGCCATAAGGTAGCAGAAGGCCTTTTTGTTCGACCGTCCCACGCGCCCTCTCATCTGGTGCAAGTCGCTGAGACCAAAATTGTTGGCACCGCAAATGATGATGGTGTTGGCGTTGGGAATATCTAATCCGCTTTCGATGATGGTGGTGGAGATCAGTACATCGTATTCGTACGAGGCGAAGGCCACCATCACCTTCTCCAATTCCTCGGGGTGCATGCGGCCGTGCCCTACAGTCACGCGGGCGTCGGGTACATATTTATGGATGATTTGCTCCAGTTCGGGTAGCTGTGAGATGCGGTTGTTGACGATGAACACCTGTCCGCCTCGACTCATTTCGAAGTTCACGGCTTCTGCAATGAGCCCGGGCGAGAAGGTATGTACCTCTGTCTGAATGGGATAGCGGTTAGGTGGCGGCGTCTGGATAACACTCAGGTCACGGGCACCCATAAGCGAGAATTGCAGTGTTCGGGGGATGGGGGTTGCAGTGAGGGTGAGGGTGTCTACGTTTACCTTCATCTGTCGCAGTTTCTCCTTGGTGGCAACGCCGAATTTCTGTTCCTCATCGATGATAAGTAGCCCTAAGTCTTTGAACTTTATGCCCTTGCTGATGAGCTTATGGGTGCCGACGACGATGTCTATTTTTCCTACTGCGAGGTCATCGAGGATTTCGCGGGTCTGTTTCGGGGTGCGTGCTCGGCTGAGATATTCCACTCGCACGGGGAGGTCGCGAAGACGTTCGGAGAAGGTGCGGAAATGCTGAAAGGCAAGTATCGTGGTTGGTACCAAGATGGCCGTTTGCTTGCCGTCGACGGCAGCCTTGAAGGCGGCGCGCACGGCAACTTCTGTCTTGCCGAATCCCACATCGCCACAGATGAGGCGATCCATGGGTCGCGAACGTTCCATATCAGCTTTCACATCGGTTGTGGCCTTCAACTGATCTGGGGTATCTTCATAGAGGAAACTGGCTTCGAGTTCGTGCTGGAGGTAGCTGTCGGGGCTGTAGGCGAAACCTTTCTCCTCGCGGCGACGGGAGTAGAGTTGAATGAGGTCACGGGCGATGTCCTTAATCTTGGCCTTCGTGCGTTCTTTCATACGCTCCCAGGCTCCTGTGCCAAGGCGGCTTATGCGTGGAGGTTCGCCTTCCTTGCCCTTGTATTTCGAGACTTTATGTAGTGCGTGTATGCTTACATAAACCACGTCGTCGCGGTCGTAGATGATTTTTATCATCTCCTGCATGTGTCCGTCATGCTGTGGAACTCGGATGAGTCCGCCGAAGCGTCCTACACCGTGATCTACATGTACTACGTAGTCGCCCACCTCAAATTCCTGCAGTTCTTTCAGCGAGAGTGCAACTTTTCCTCCTCGTGCGCGGTCACTACGGAGCTGGTATTTATGGAAACGGTCGAAAATCTGATGGTCTGTGAAGAGGCATATTTTCAGGGTGCCGTCGGCGAATCCTGCGTGCAGGGTCTTGGAGACCGGGGTGAAGTTGATGGTGGAGTTCGGTTCTGCTTCAAAGATGGCTTTCAACCTATCCGTCTGCTTCTGGGAGTCTGCTAAAATATAAATTCTGTAACCCTTTGCAAGGTAGTCACTGAAGGTCTTCGTGACGAGGTCGAAGTTCTTGTGAAAGATGGGTTGGGTGGTGGTAGAGAAAAGAATTCCCACTTCCGTGCTTCCCCCATTAGAACGGGAAATGGGCTGTACCTCATGGCTGCTGATAGTTATGCGGCAGAAGTCAGAGAAGCCTTGTTCAAATGTGGGCGCATCAATGAGAAGTAGTTCTTTACGTAACAGAGATCCCTCTTCGCGTAGCCCACTCCCTTCTTTTACGTGTGGGAGCGGTGGGCGGGCCTGTTGTGACTGTTCCTCAATTCTCGCCTGCTGGCTGAATCCCTCCTGCCAGATTTGTCCTATCCGTTCGACAACGAACGTCAGGTCCTTGGTTACAAGAACTGTATCTTTGGGCAGCAGTGACGCCACAGAGACGGTGTTCTCCTGCATAGCGCTGAGTTCCGGCACCAGAGTGATGAACTCCTGTTGCTGTCGGCTCAGTTGGCTCTCTACCTCGAAAGTGCGGATGCTATCTACTTCGTCTCCGAAGAAATCAATGCGGAAGGGATATTCGCTGGAATATGAGAAGACATCGACCAGCGAACCACGTACGGCAAACTGCCCGGGCTCATAGACATAATCTGTCCGCTGGAAACCGAATTCCAACAACGTCTGCTCCACGAAGGAGATGTCAACGTGCTCACCTTTATGTAGTTGTAGCGTGCGTTTATCCAGCGTCTGGCTCGAAACCACGCGCTCGGCCAACGCCTCAGGATAGGTGACAGCGTAGAAATCCTTCTGCGGCCCACTCAGACGGGCCAGCAATTCTGTGCGGAGTATTTCGCTGGCGGCATCACGCTGACCGAACCTCACGGCGCGCCGGAAAGAACTGGGGAAGAACATAACATCTTGTTCGCCCAGCACCTGAACCAGGTCGTGGTAGAAATAACCTGCTTCCTCTTGGTCATCGAGGATGAAAAGTAGTGGTGGCAACGTGCTGGTGGAATACTCCTTCAACGCAGCAAAAGCCAACGTTGCCGAACTTGCTTGCAACCCCGATACTTGTATTGCTCTTTTCTTCTTGCCGGCAATCGCCTTGCCCAGCGCCTTCACTTGCGGATGACGCGCATACAGCAATTGTAGTTCCTTTATATCCATCTGATTTCCTTTGCGGGTGCAAAGGTACACAAAAAAACGTCCCTCACCGCACATTCCTTCCTAAAAATGCCTTCAGTCGCTTCAACAGCCCTACTTTTTCCTTCCATCCACCCTTCTGCTTCTATGGAAATTCCATGAGAGTACGAGGCCGAAGCCGAAAAAAGTCATGAAGAGAGGGTCACTTTGTCGAGGTGGCTACAATAAAAAGCAAAGTGCAACTGAAAACGTGACGGTTCCAGTAGTATTGAAAGTACAGGACGTTACTATTATAAACAACCTTTTAATCATTGACAATTATGGTAATCACAACCACCCCGACCATCGAAGGTCATCCCGTAAGAGAGTACAAAGGCGTAGTCACTGGCGAAACCATCATCGGTGCCAACGTCATCAAGGATTTCATGGCCAGCCTTACAGATTTCTTTGGCGGGCGCAGCGGACAGTATGAGAAAGTGCTCATCGAGGCGAAAGACACAGCAATGCGTGAAATGATGCAACGCGCTCAGCAGATGGGTGCCAATGCAATCGTGGGAATAGACATCGACTATGAGACAGTGGGGCAATCCGGCTCCATGCTTATGGTTTCTACCAGTGGCACAGCTGTCGTCATCTGACCTCCCACATGTCGCACAGCAGTTTTTCGTCTGATTTTGCTTGGCCAGAGTCTTAAAAAGTGCTCATTTTTTGGCCATTTGCCAGATTCTTCATATCTTTGTGGCCGAAATAATAAACAGAGGCCTCCATGGCCGCAGAAAACACCATGCAATCAGACTGTATTGTTATCATTCCGACCTATAACGAGAAAGAGAACATCGAAAACATCATCCGTGCCGTTATCTCCCGGCCGGAGCATCCATTTAACATCCTGGTCATTGACGACGGCTCGCCCGACGGCACGGCTGATATCGTGAAGAGGCTGGTGCAAGAGGAGTTCCACGACCGCCTTTTCCTTGTTGAGCGAAGCGGTAAGCTCGGACTGGGTACTGCTTATATTACTGGTTTCAAGTGGGCGCTGGAGCACGGTTATGAGTACATCTTCGAGATGGATGCCGATTTCAGTCATGCTCCCTCTGATCTGCCGCGTCTGCTGGCTGCTTGCAAAGATGAGGGGTATGATATGTCCATCGGCTCGCGCTACGTTTCGGGCGTGAATGTGGTGAACTGGCCCATGGGACGTGTGTTGATGAGCTATTTCGCTTCGAAGTACGTGCAGTTTGTCACCCGGCTGAAGATTCACGATACCACGGCGGGCTTTGTCTGTTATCGCCGTCGCGTGCTGGAGACCATCGATCTTGACGACATCCGTTTCAAGGGCTATGCTTTCCAGATAGAGATGAAGTTCACGGCTTATAAGTGCGGCTTCCGCATCAAGGAAGTGCCTGTTGTCTTTGTCAACCGCGAGTTAGGCACGAGTAAGATGTCCGGCGGTATCTTCTCCGAGGCCGCTTTCGGTGTGATGCGTCTGCGCTGGGACGGATGGTTCAAGAAATATCCGAAAGGCCCTGCCGCCTAATCTTCGTGTCTTCCTCCCTAAAAGCTGTTTCCTACCTATGCAACTCTCATTCAAGGATATCTATTATGTCTCCGATGGTAAGATTCGTCGGGCAGACATCCTTTTAGACGGGGAGTATATAAGTGGTATCATTGATAAAGAAGACGTTGATCCTGTACAGTTTCTCTCTATGTTGAATGATGCCGGAGAGGATTCTTGTCTCCTTTTGCCGGGAGTTATCGATGATCATGTGCATTCCCGAGAGCCGGGACTGACCCACAAGGGCGACCTGAACACAGAAACCCATGCCGCTGCTGCAGGCGGAGTGACCTCCATTCTAGATATGCCCAATGTGGTGCCTCAGACCGCAACGTTGGAAGCATTGGCCGACCGCCGGCAGATGGGGGCGGCCCACGCTTTCGTGAACTACGCCTTCCATTTCGGCGCCACGAATACCAACTCAGCCCTTCTTTCCCAGCTCGATCTGACGACGGTGCCTGCCGTGAAACTCTTCATGGGCAGTAGTACAGGTGGGATGCTCGTAGATCTCGGCGACGCCCTGCACTCCGTCTTCGAGCGCTCGCCACTTCCGATTATGGTACATTGTGAGGATTCGGCCATCATTGCGGAGAACATGCGGCGCGCTCAGGTAACCTACGGAGATGACCCCGATGTCATTCATCACCCCGAAATCCGTAGTCGTGAAGCTTGCATCGCCTCGTCGCAGTTGGCGGTTCAGTTGGCGAAGGACACAGGAGCCCGACTGCACATCGCTCATGTGACAACGAAGGAGGAACTCCAATATGCGCAGCCACATTCCTCTCTTACGGAAAGCGGGTCTATAACCCTCGAAGCCTGTATTCCCCATCTGCTTTTTTCGGATGAAGACTATGCTCAACTCGGTACACGTATCAAGTGCAACCCCTCGGTGAAGACACGGGAAGACCGCGATGCCCTGCGCCGCGCTCTCACTGACGGACGCATTACGGTGGTAGCCACAGACCATGCGCCTCATCTGCTCACAGAGAAAGAAGGCGGCTGCAAACGTGCTGCTTCCGGAATGCCGATGATTCAGTTCTCGCTTATCACGATGCTCGAACTGATGGAAGAAGGTGTCCTTAGCCTGCCACGGGTAGTAGAGCTGATGTGCCATAATCCTGCCCGTCTCTTCGATATAAGTCAGCGAGGATTTATCCGTGAAGGAATGAAGGCAGACCTCGTGGTGCTTGGCCGCCGTCCCTGGACGCTGACCGCCGACCATGTTGTCAGCCGTTGTGGCTGGAGTCCGTTGGAGGGACGCGCCTTCCATTGGCAAGTGCAGCAGACCTATTGCAACGGATGCCTTATATATAATAAAGGTGTATTTGCAGAAGGGAACCGCCACGCCAGGCACCTCGTCTTCGACCGATGATTCAATCGCTTCATTATAGCCTTCATGAGGTGGTCGGTTATATCAACTGGAGCTACTTCTTCCACGCTTGGGGCTTCCCCGCGCGCTTTGCTGCTATTGCTCAGGTCCACGGCTGTGACAGCTGTCGTGCGCAGTGGTTGGCCAGTTTCCCGGAGGCCGACCGCATGCGTGCTGCCGAGGCGATGCAACTGCATAAGGAAGCGCTGCGAATGCTCACCTTTCTCGACCAACAAGGGCATCGCGTTCATTTCCGCTTCGGACTCTTTGATTGCAACAGCGAAGGAGAAGACATTGTGATTGGACGATTGGGCGCAGCTCAATGCACTCTCTCATTCCTGCGCCAGCAGGCACCTCCTTTTCTCTGTCTTGCCGACTTCATTCGTCCTGTGAATTCCGCTGGGGAGCCAGACAGGATAGGTGTTTTCTGTGCTGCTGCTGACGAAGCGATCGAGCATTCCTACGAAGGGGAGGATGATTACCTCCACCTACTCTGTCAGACGCTGGCCGACCGCTTGGCCGAGGCGGCAACAGAGCGTGCTCATCAAGCCGTGCGCAAACATTATTGGGGTTATGCGGCGGCCGAGGAGCTCACGATTCCAGAACTTCAAGCCGAATGCTTTCAGGGGATTCGTCCCGCAGTTGGCTATCCCAGCCTCCCAGATCAGAGTCTCGTCTTCGACCTCGACCGCCTGATTGACTTTTCTTCCATCGGCATCCATCTTACACAAAATGGAGCCATGCAGCCTCACGCCAGCACCTGCGGGCTGATGATGGCACACCCTCAGGCCCGTTACTTCGATGTGGGACGTATCGGAGAAGACCAGCTGCTGGACTATGCCCGACGCAAAGGACGCGCCCCCGAAGAGCTGCGAACGTTTCTTACCAAGAACCTTTCGTAAGTAGTTTGCTGAGGAATCCTTCTCCTCAGAACGATATACACAGAGCGCCGCCCAGTACCCAGCGGTGCATATTACAATG
>JAEEGL011174421.1_pt1 | contig 21836 bp, 15 predicted proteins | sample 9134231 | NCBI WGS metagenome assembly JAEEGL01 (sample SAMN16246548, study PRJNA631951) | gut metagenome | biome: gut microbiome; feature: rumen; material: fiber-attached | host: Bos | place: Iran: Karaj | collected 2018-10 | reverse complement strand
CACCACTCAGGGCACCTCGATGTTATCATTTTCTGGCAAAATAGTAATGCGGTGCGTGACCAGGGTCATGCACCGCATTGGTTTGTTCGAACAGATTGTCCCCAACTCTTGAAGAGATTGGGATTGAAGAAGAGTTGTTACTTCTTCTTCGGGGTTGGATTTTTCATGGCTTCGAAGATTTTTGCTTCAAGTTCTTCGGCTAGTTCGGGGTTATCCTCGATGAGCTGCTTTGCATTGTCACGTCCCTGGAACTTTGTGCCCTCGTAGGAGAGCCAAGCTCCACTCTTATTGATGATACCGAACTGGATGCCAAGGTCAAGGATTTCGCCAGTGCGTGAAATGCCCTTGCCAAAGAGAATTTCGAACTCAGCCTTGCGGAATGGAGGCGCAACCTTATTCTTTACAACTTTTACGCGAGTTAGGTTACCGATTACCTGGTCGCCATCTTTGAGTTGACCGATGCGACGGATGTCGATTCGCACCGAAGCATAGAACTTAAGAGCGTTACCTCCAGTAGTAGTCTCGGGGTTGCCGAAGAGGACGCCCAGCTTCTCACGCAGCTGGTTAATGAAAATGCAGGTGGTGTTGGTCTTGGAGATGGTGGCAGTGAGTTTGCGCAGCGCCTGAGACATTAGACGTGCCTGGAGGCCCATCTTGCTTTCGCCCATTTCGCCTTCGATTTCGGCCTTAGGGGTAAGTGCTGCTACTGAATCGATTACCACGATATCGACTGCCGATGAGCGGATGAGTTGGTCGGCAATCTCAAGAGCCTGCTCACCATTGTCGGGCTGAGCAATCCACAGGTTGTTGACGTCAACGCCCAGCGATTCGGCATAGAAACGGTCGAAGGCATGCTCGGCATCGATGATGGCTGCGATTCCGCCTGCCTTCTGTGCCTCGGCAATGGCGTGAATTGCAAGAGTGGTTTTACCGCTTGATTCAGGACCATAAATCTCGATGATGCGTCCGCGTGGATATCCACCTACGCCCAGTGCGTAGTCTAGTCCAATTGAGCCACTGGGAATCACGTCGACATTCTCGATGTTGTCGTCCCCTAGTTTCATGATTGAACCACGTCCGTAGGTCTTGTCAATCTTGTCCATGGCGACCTGAAGAGCTTTAAGCTTCTCGGGTGATGGAGCGATGCGCTGTGGCTGCTCCATAGCCTCTTGGTTGTTCAGAATTTCGTCGTTCATTTTTGAAATATTTTATAGTTTATAAATTCAGGTTGAGAATTTGGTTGGCGCTATCCTTGGTGTTCACCTTGTCGATGATGTGGATAATTGTACCCTGCTCATCGGCAATAAATGTAGTGCGCACTGTACCCATGTAGGTTCGTCCTGCCATCTTCTTCTCGCGCCATACACCAAAAGCTTGGTTTAGCGTTAAGTCTACATCGGCAATGAGAGGAAAAGGCAGGTTGTACTTGGCTGCAAACTTTTGGTGTGATGCAGCACTATCCTTGCTCACTCCCACGAGAGCAAATCCTGCTTTCATGAGTTTGCCATAACCATCGCTAAGGCTGCAAGCCTCGGCAGTGCAGCCAGGGGTACTGTCCTTGGGATAGAAATATATCACCAGTTTCTTGCCAGCAAAGTCACTAGCCTTAATCACGTTGCCTTGGGCGTCCTGTCCCAGAATCTCGGGTATTTTGTCTCCTATTTTCATATTATTTTTTATTATGATGTTGCAAAGTTAATAGTGCTCTCGGGTATGATATTTGCCCATATGAGCAAAATTATGTTATATGTAGATTATTTTTTAGTCGTATAGTTCTTGATTGATTTCTTGAGTTCACTAACAATTTGTGCTTTGAGTTCGGGTGGCTCAAGCACCTCGATACTGCTACCGTGCGACAGCAGTCGCTCGCGTAGGTCGTAGGTGTTGCGCATCAAGTAGGTGAAGATGGAGTATTTGTCGTGTATCTCCTCTTGCTGCGATGGGTGTAATGGCAGCGCCCTGAGGTATTTGGCCTGTGTGCTCTCGGCCTTTATGACAATTCTTTTGGGTTCATCTTGGTTGGTGGTGATGCCATAGCAGTCGGCAAAGAAATCTTCGGGGATAAAGTCTTGTGGCATCTTGAATTCCTTGTCCAGAATGATGGCATTGCTCATGCGGTCGAGCGAGTAGGTCTTTATTTTCTTGTCATTGACATTATATCCAATGACATACCACAGCTGCTGGAAAATCTTAACAAAATAAGGCTCAATAACGATTCCCGCTTGCGGGTTAACACGTTTGTAGCTCTTGTAGGTGAACTTGACGCAGTGGTTCTGGCGCATGGCATCGATGATGACTGGCAGAAACTCGCGCGCCGATGGCACATACTCGAGCTGAATGCGTGAGGAAATGTCGTTGGATGTGGTGATCATTCCACTAATCGACATTGAGTCGAGCAGCCATTGCTGGCGCTTGCTCGCTGTCTCGGTGCCATCGTGAGCGATGTAGTACTCATAGGTAGCCGAGTTGAACTCAATGTCGATTCCCAGAGTATCGGCTATGCCGTTGCGATAGTTGTAGAACGAGCGGCGAGGTAGCAGCTGGCCGTTTCCAAAGTCGCTCTGCATCCACAATTCGTTGAGCCGCTCACGTGTTATTGAGCCATATCTCTCAATGGTGTCGACAATCCATATATATTTTGCTATGGTGTTCTTTGCCATTTGTTAGTTCTCAGTTTTCAGTTCCTAGTTTTGTTGCGTTTACAACTCAACATACAGTACTTGTTATTTGGAGGTTTTTTTCTTGAAAATGAAAAGACCTAACATGGTGAGAACTGCATTGAGCAGCAGCAACTCGAAGCCTATTGTATATTCAAACTGGTTCTTGAGCCACCATTGGATTACCCAGCTCAAAATAGGAGCCAAAATGCACACGATGGGCACCATTTTGTCGCGAACACCAGCCTTGCACATCATACCGTAGGCAAAGAGTCCCAAAATAGGGCCGTAGGTATAACTTGCAATTGAATAAACCATCTTGATGGCGCTGTCATCGTTGAGCAGGTAAAATATATAAATAATGATGCCCATGATTACCGCCATTCCAATGTGTACAAAGCGTCGGGTTCGTCCCAATTGCTTTTCGTCCTGCTTCTTATCGCTACCAAGAATGTCGACTGTAAACGAAGTTGTCAATGCTGTGAGTGCTGACCCAGCGGCCGAGTATCCTGCTGCAATGAGTCCCAGCACAAAGAGGATGAGCATTATTACTGGCATGGAGCTATCTTGTGCCACCATACCAAAGAGAGCGTCGTTTTTCTCGGGCATTGCAGCACCAGTGTTGCGCATATAGAGAACAAGCATTGTACCAAGTACGAGGAAAAGCCCAACCACAAATATTTGTGTAATACCACTCACAATCAAGCCTTTCTTAGATTCTTTCACATTCTTGCTGGCGAGTGTGCGTTGCATGAGGTCTTGGTCAAGTCCAGTAGTGGCAATTACCATGAAGATACCAGCAATGAACTGCTTCCAAAAGAATGTGCTTTCCTTAGGATTGTCAAAGAAGAAAATGCGTGATGAGTCGTCGCTAGCTATTGCTTTCACCATGTCGCCGGCGCCATATCCTAGTGCCTTAGCCACAAAGACAATACACAGTACCACCGAAAGGATGAGGCACAACGACTTGAGGGTGTCTGTCCACACCACGGTTTTAACACCACCTTGCAAGGTGTAAAGGAAAATTAGAGCGATAGTGGCGATAACGTTAAACACAAAAGGGATGTGTAATGGTTCAAACACTAGCATCTGCAATGTTACACACACTACAAGGAAGCGCACTGCAGCACCCAGCATCTTGCTGATGAAGAAGAACCATGCTCCAGTTTTATGGGTTTTACCTCCAAATCGGTCTTCAAGGTATCCGTAGATAGAAACCAGGTTACGCTTGAAGAATAAAGGCATGAGCACATAGGCTATTACAAAGTAGCCCACAGCAAAACCGAGCACCATCTGCATGTAGCTGTAGCTTGAATCGACAACATATCCTGGCACCGAGATGAAAGTCACGCCCGAAATGGGTGCTCCAATCATTGCGATGGCCACGATGAACCATGGTGCTTGACGCCCTCCGGTGAGGGCTGTGTTGGTGTCGGCCTTTCTAGAGGCTAGCCAAGAGATGATGAAAAGTAGAATAAAGTAGCCAACTATCGTGGCGAGTACAATCCAAGGAGTAGACATATTAGTTTATCGTTGTTCGTTTATTGTGTTAAAGATTTATTCAGGATAGAGGAGGTAGGGACGGCGCTGTTTTTTGAATTTCGCCACATCGTCTTGCCAGCATGCGCGAATTTCGTCGGCGCTTTTGCCAGCCTGTATCATCTCACGGATGTAGGTGCGTCCTGCGAGTTTGTCGAAAAAGTTGGTGAAAAATTTTTCGCCAATCTTTAGGTTGTTATAGGCATCAATTACGTATTCTAGATTCATGCCCTTGGCTATCACATCCTCGGCATTGAGGTAGTGAAGGTCAACACCGTGGCACAGCTTGTCCATCTGTGGCGGAGTCTTGGCCCCTGGTCGGCTAGTGGGTGTGAACGAGAAGTCGTAGCCCTTCATGTCGGGATGGCCGTAGACCTGGAACGGCCAGTCGGTGCCTCGTCCCAAGCTCACTGGGGTGCCCTCGAAGTAGCAGGTAGAGGGGTATAGGTAAATTGAAAGCATGTTGGACAGGTTGGGTGACGGAGCTATTGGTAGCTGGTAGCGGGTTTGGTGAGTGTAGTTCTTGCATGGAATCACAGTAAGTTTCACCTTCTTGCCGTCCTTGAGCCATCCCTCGCCATTGGTCATGAGCGCTATCTCGCCCATTGTCATGCCGTGCACTGTGGTGATTGGCAACCATCCCACACCGCTCTTGAGATTCATATCAAGAATGGGGCCGTCGACTGTCATGCCGTTGGGGTTTGGGCGGTCAAAGACCACAAACTCCTTGTCATAGACAGCTGCAGCATCCATCAAGTTGACCATAGTAATATAATAGGTGTAGAACCGGAGACCCACGTCTTGGATATCGGTGACGATGACGTCGAAGCGATCCATGGTTTCTTTGCTTGGCATGCGACTCTTTCCCTCATAGAGCGATGCAATTGGGATTCCTGTTTTCTCGTCGATGCTACTGCTAACGTGTTCGCCAGCATCGGCCTTGCCACGGAATCCGTGCTCAGGCGAGAAGATGGTAGTGACGTTGAGGCCCTTCTCGAGCATCAGGTCGAGGGTGTGTTTGTCATGCTTGGCACCCACCACACCAGTTTGGTTGCTAAGTAGCGCGATGCGCTTGCCTTTGAGCAGCGGGAGGTATTGGCTTGTACGTTCAGCACCCACAATCACTGTTGTGGCAACTTTAGGGCGATGGTTCCTGCGCGCTTTGTTGCGCACCTTAGCATCGGCCATAGCGCCTACTGTGAGCAAGATTGCCGCCAGCATGATTGTCAATAATTTTAAGTTTTTCATGCTAAATGTGTTGTTTTAAATTCGAACAACAAATTTACATACAAATTTCCTTATAAGCAAAAAAACTTTTCAACCCCGATAGAACACATTGATTGAGACGTGTTTTATCAATCTAATTAGAAGATAATTAAAAAGTAATCCCTGTCGCTGATGGACGGCAGGGATTACTGTGTTGTATTAATCGTCGTTCTAGATTAGAATGATTTCATCTTGTAGAATGAGCGATAGACGAAGTAGAGTGCCACTAGGACGAAAGCAATGCCGAAGTAGGGCGCCAAGTCCTTGAAGCTATCGCTGATGGCAATCTCCATTGCAAGCACACCAAAGAGAGTGGTGAACTTGATGATGGGGTTCAAGGCCACTGAACTAGTATCCTTGAATGGATCACCAACTGTGTCACCCACAACACTAGCGTCGTGCAGTGGAGTGCCCTTAGCCTTGAGATCAACCTCTACTACTTTCTTGGCGTTGTCCCATGCACCACCAGCGTTGGCCATAAACACAGCCTGGAACAAACCGAACACGGCAATAGAAATCAGATAGCTAACGAAGAGGCATACCGCGTTGTCGCCACCAATGCTGCTTGGGGACGAGAGGCATGCAAAGCCAAGTGCGAAGCAGAAGATAGCGATGAAGATGTTGATCATACCCTTCTGTGCATATTCAGTGCAGATTTTCACAACCTCTTGGCTCTTGCTGATGTCGGCCTTCTTGGGCGCATTGGCGTCGAGCTTGATGTTATTCTTGATGAAATCAACGGCGCGGTTGGCACCAGTGGTAACAGCCTGCATCGATGAACCAGTGAACCAGAATACTACACAACCACCAAGGATGAAACCAAGGATAGAGTAGGGGTTGAGTAGATTGAGGATGCTCGCTGGATCGATGCCTAGAGTGTGCTGAATCATCAGGATGAGCGAGAAAATCATGGTTGTTGCACCTGCCACGGCAGTGCCGATGAGCACTGGTTTAGCAGTAGCCTTGAATGTGTTACCAGCACCATCGTTGGCCTCGAGGTAATACTTGGCCTTCTCGAAGTCGGGGGTAAATCCAAACTCGCCCTCGATGTCGGTTTTAGCCTTCTCGATGTCGTCCTCTATGAGCGAGAGTTCATATACGGATTGTGCGTTGTCGGTCACAGGTCCATAGCTGTCGACAGCGATAGTCACAGGACCCATACCTAGCATACCAAATGCCACAAGACCAAATGCGAAGATTGAGAAGTAGGGACCAAGAAGTCCGCCCATGGCAAACTCGGAAGAAGCGAGATAGGCGATGAGCATGAGTACGAAGAACACGATGCCAGTCCAGAAGCTACCGAAGTTGCCCGAAACAAGACCCGACAGGATATTGAGAGAAGCACCGCCTTGCTTAGAAGTCTCTACAACCTCTTTTACGTGAGTAGAGGTGGGAGAAGTGAACAATTTAGTAATCTCGGGAATGAGGGCTGCGCCCAGAGTTCCACAAGAGATGATAGTTGCCAGACCAATCCACCAGTTGTTGCCTAGATCCTTGAGCAGGAAGTAGCTAGCGAGGAATGTAGCAATAATTGAGAATATAGAAGTAATCCATACCAGGCTAGTGAGTGGCTTCTCGAAGTCGAGATCGTCGGCCTTGCTGTATTTAGATTTAGACAGCGCGCCATTGATGTAATAGGAGAGTACTGAAGTCACAACACCGAGAATGCGCATCACGAAGATCCAAACGAGGAGCTGGATTTGGTAGCTTGGGTCGACAGCCAGCAGGATAAACGATACCAGAGCCACACCAGTCACACCATAGGTTTCGAAACCGTCGGCAGTCGGGCCAATCGAGTCGCCAGCGTTGTCACCAGTACAGTCGGCAATAACGCCAGGGTTGCGTGGGTCGTCCTCGCCAATCTTGAATACCACCTTCATTAGGTCACTGCCAATGTCGGCAATCTTAGTGAAGATACCACCGGCGATGCGGAGAGCACTTGCTCCGAGCGACTCACCAATAGCGAAACCAATGAAGCAGCTACCAGCTAGATCCTCAGGCATAAACATGAGGATAACGAGCATTAAGAGCAACTCAACGCAGATGAGAACGACGCCAATGCTCATACCTGCCGACAAAGGAATGTTCAACAGGTCGAGAGGGTGGCGACGCAGCGAAGCAAACGCCATGCGGCTGTTGGCAAGTGTGTTCATGCGCACACCAAACCAGGCCACAGCATAGGATCCAAGGATACCAATAACAGTCCATGCGAGGATGAGAAGTACCGAACCAATGGGCATTGCCGATAGCACACCGAAATAGAGAGCTATGGCTGCGCCAATGAAGAGGAACAGGATGCCCAGGAACTTGCCTTGCTGCTTGAGATAGGTGGAACATGTTTTGAAAATCACGTTACCAATTTCGAGCATCGAGCTGTGAGCTTTGAGTTTGCGTACCTTGCTGAATTGCCAGAGGCCAAACAGCATACCAAGAATCACGATGAGAAATCCCCAATAGAGCACGCTAGTGTTAGGATCTTGCGCGAATCCATCGGGCATTTTCAGGTCGGCCTCGCTCGCCATGAGCGAAACCGGTAGCATCAACATTGTCAATGCGGATAGGAATTTTTTCATATTCTTATATTAGATTGTTATAAAAATGTCTATTTTATAGATAATTAGTATGTCATCTCATGGTGTGGCCATAATTTGAGCGCGTAAAATTACTAAAAAATGGCCTAAGTAACAAAAATTAGCATCAATTTTCTACATTTTGACCAAGAAGAATGTTGTAAACAATGGTGATGTCGGCGGCTGTGATGTTACCGCTACCATCGAGGTCTCCATTGACTAGATTGCTGTCGTCTCCGTTAAGCAACCAGTTGTAAAGAGTTGTTACATCAACACTTGTTACAGTGAAATCGCCATTGACGTCGCCATAAGGAGGTTTCAATTGCTCATATTCGGCTTTTGCTTTATCTATCAATGATGCGAAAAGAGGGACATTATGTAGTTTGTTAGTCACTGCTGCGGCTATGATTCTAGCATCTCTGGCATCGCTAGCATAGCATAATCCCGTGATGACTCGGCTCTCGCCATAGTCGTACCCTCGTTTTATCAGATTATGGCGGTATTCGGGCATAACCTCAGCAAGTACTAGAGCGAGACCCCATCCCACTAGGGCATGCCGTGACGGATAGGACGACTCGTTATTATGATGCCATGCTTCCCCACCATAAGGTATTGTTTCATTAAACTGCCTGAAGGGTCGCAATCTATTTGAGGTGTTTTTTAGATTGGTTGCGTGAGAGTTCAGAGATAGTTCTAACAAGTTGATGAGGGTGGCTATGTAAGGTGTGTTGTCTTCAGATATAGTGATTGTGGGTACGCAGTTGTTGAAGGTATTGATGAGATAGCTATTGTCGATTGATGCATCCTCGTTGGCCTGCTGTCCTCGCTCGGTGTCGCGCAGAGCCATTCCTTGCCAGTAGTTGTCAAGGTCGTAGAAAAAGTGCACTTCGTCAACTCCTGCAGGCATGCCAAGAATCGTGGCCATTGATGGAAATTGTTGTGTGCCAATTTCGTCGATTGTGAGTCCTGCTAGTTGTAGATATTCGTTCTGTGCTTCATCGGCGAGAGTCATGAAGTTGTTGTCGCTACGCAAGTGTGCCATTGCCGCGCTACCACATGAAATGGCATTGTCAACATCGCTCTGCCAGCAATTTCCTGTTATTACGCCACTGCTGGCACATTGCATTGCACGAGAGAGAATGGTGTCTTGGAGATGAGGTGCCATCGATGCCATTGCTAATGCCGTGCTCCACACCATTGCAGCATGGGCCGAGGGGGTTGATGTTGGGTTGGCTGAGTCGTTTATCCCCCATGGCTGCTCGTTCATTAGCACGAATGGTTGCTTGCGGTGATGGGCCGTTGACATTGACTGGGTGGTGTTTTTGCCAGCTCGTGCTGCTTGCGAAATCATGTTGAAGATGGCAGGAGACGAGTTCTCGTTGATGGCGATTCCTAGAATCCCGCTATATATGTCACACAAGCGGTTGATGTTGCATTGCGAGTCGTGGCGAGCTATTTCGCCACGCTCAGTGTTGCGGATGCCCTTGCCCCAAATCCAACGATAGAAGTCGGCAGCAAAGCTCACACTTGCCGAGTCGGGAGGTGATGGCAGGATTGGTGAAAAGGCTTTCGTGTTGCCGACTGTTTTTTTAGTACCCATGTCGGCATATTCCTGCTTAGCTGCTCTAAGCATATTGCTGAAAGCAGCATCATTGTGCATCTTTGTTACCAGGCAAGCCGCCATCACCCTTCCTGCTTGCACATCGGTAGGGAAATGGTATCCTGTTATCACGCTGCTCCATCCTATGTCATAGCCATGTTTCAAGATTTCTTCTTGGCAGTCGGGCATTACCTCGGTGAGTAGCAGTGCTAGTCCCCATCCCACCATGGCTTGTGGTGAAGGGTAACTCGATTCGTTACTATGAATCTCTTCCTCTTCAGGTAGCATGGTGGTGTCGGCTAGCTGCACATAAGGGTGTGGGCGATACCAGTCGCCGTTCATTTCTTGAGCCTGCTGCTCTATCAAGAGTTTTGATGACTTTATAAGCGCAGTGATGCATGGCGTGGTACCATCAGAAATTTCAGTTCCTGTACACTCTGCAAACCCCTCAATAACAGCATCATCATTAAGATCGGAATCGATGATGGCTTGTATTCCTCGCTCGCTGTTGCGCTCGCCCATTGACAACCAGTAGGGTGCCACGTCGCCGTAGTAGAAGTAGGAATCTCCCATAACGGGAGCATCAAGAATCTTGAGTGCCGAGGGTGATGTGTTGCCATTTATTTGGTTTTCGCTGAGTCCAGTAAGTTGCATGTATTCTCGGCGTGCGGCAGCCAGTTCTGCTTGGTATTCGGTGGTTGCGTGTGACCGTGCCATTGCAGCCGAGGCGCTAAGTATTGCAGCATCGATATCGCTTTGCCAGTGTGCTCCCACAATCACTCGGCTGATGCCATATTCATATCCTCGTCTCAAGATGGTGTCTTGCAGGTAGGGCGCCATTTCGGCGAGGGCCAGTGCAGTACCCCATCCCGAGCCTGCGTGTGAAGATGGATAGGAGCTTTTCTTGCTGAGGTTTTGATAGGAGTCGTGGGTTCCCCATGTGGACTCATTCATAAGCAAGAAAGGTCGTTTACGGAAATAGGCAAGTTGCATTGCCAAGCCAGAGCAAGAGCCAGTCTCTCCCGATCTGTTCATCAGCCGGTAGATTGCTGGAGTGTTCTCCTCGTTGATGTCGATGCCTAGAATGTCACTGTAGATAACGCACATGCGTTCTATGCCAAATATCTCATCATCGTTGGCAGTCTCACCTCTTGGCGTGGACCGCATCTCTTTTCCCCACGTCCATCGGGCATAGTCACCGTTGAAGGCAAGCATCGTTGAGTCGGGCGGTTCAGGGAGATATAATAGCACATTGGGCATGTCGTTGCCATGCAGGTATAGGTCTTCATAAGCAGCGTGAGAATAGCTTGCCGTCATTATCATGACAAGCAGCCACATATATTTTATTAGCTTATTCATTGTTTTTTTGTTTCCAAAGGTAGCAATAATAATGCACATCACCAAATCTCGCCCCTATAAAGATTAATCAAAGAGCCTGACTTGCGTTAATGCAGGTCAGGCTCTAAGTAAAACTCAAAATCGGAGACTGATTAGCCGTTGTGCTTCTTCATAATCTTGATGAGGTCGATAACCTTGTGGCTGTAGCCAATCTCGTTGTCGTACCAAGAAACAACCTTAACGAACTTGTCGGTCAGGTATACGCCAGCATCGGCATCAAAGATAGAAGTGCGTGGGTCGCCTAGGAAGTCGCTAGAAACAACCTTGTCCTCGGTGTAACCCAAAATGCCGTTGAGCTCACCCTCGCTAGCCTTCTTCATTGCAGCGCAGATGTCCTCCTTAGTGGCTGGGTTCTTGAGGTTAACGGTAAGGTCAACAACGCTCACGTCGAGGGTGGGAACACGCATCGAGATACCGGTAAGTTTGCCGTTGAGCTCGGGAATAACTTTGCCCACAGCCTTGGCAGCGCCAGTCGAAGATGGGATAATGTTGCCTGCAGCAGCACGGCCACCACGCCAGTCCTTCAAAGATGGACCGTCAACGGTGCGCTGAGTAGCGGTAGTAGCGTGAACGGTGGTCATGAGACCGTTCTCAATGCCGAATGCATCGTTGAGAACCTTAGCGATAGGAGCAAGGCAGTTGGTGGTGCAAGAAGCGTTAGAAACGATGGTCTCACCAGCGTACTTGTCGGTGTTAACACCGCAAACGAACATAGGAGCCTGACGGCCATCATCACCAGCCTTAGAAGGAGCAGAGAGCACAACATACTTGGCGCCAGCCTGGATGTGTTTCTCGGCACGGTCCATAGTGAGGTAGAGACCAGTAGACTCAACTACATACTCAGCACCCACTTCGTTCCACTTAAGGTCGGCGGCGTCTTTCTCGGCAGTTACACGAATCTCGTTACCGTTAACGATGAGCTTGTTGTTCTCAACGTCGGCCACGATGTCGCCCTCAAACTGTCCATGCATAGTGTCATACTTGAGCATGTAAGCCATGTAGTCAACAGGCAGCAGGTCGTTAATACCTACTACAACCACGTCATTCTTGTTAGCCTCCTCGAGAGAAGCACGGAAAACAAAGCGACCGATACGGCCAAATCCGTTAATACCGATTTTAATTTTACCCATAATTACAAAAATAATTAATTGATTGTTGGAAATAAATTATAATTATATAGAATTTTTTTCTATCTTTGCGCAAACTATTGCAATAGTAGAGCATAGGTTCAAAAAATCAGATCCTTGCCTTATCGACTGCAAAATTAGTATTTTTTTTGCAAAATGCTTTAGATTGAGCATAAAATATTGCAAGTAAAATGCTTAATTAAGAATGTTTAATAATTTAGAATACACTTAATTTATTAATTTTTAATTAACTACATCATTATGGGTTTTGTAAAAGAATTTAAAGAGTTTGCCATGAAGGGCAACGTAATGGACATGGCCGTTGGTGTAATCATTGGCGGTGCATTTGGTAAGATTGTAAGTTCGCTCGTCGACGACGTGCTCATGCCAGCCATTGGCATGCTTACCGGTAATGTAGACTTTACCAAGCTCGCCCTCAAGATAGGTGAGGGAGAGAATGCTGCTGTGCTCAACTATGGCACATTCATCCAGAACATCATCGACTTCCTGATCATTGCTCTGTGTATCTTCTTGATGATTAAGGGTATGAACAAGCTCACCAAGAAGAAAGAGGAGGAGCCAGCTCCAGAACCCGAACCCAGCAACGAGGAGAAACTCCTGGGCGAGATTCGCGACTTGCTCAAGAAGGACTAATCGCGCGCTTGCGTTATTTAAAGATTAGGGATTAGGGAATCCCGCGATTGAAAACAACTGCACCGAGAAATCGGTGCAGTTGCTTTTTGGTTTTAAGTTGACAGTGAGTTCTAGTCCTGTGCCTCTCGGTTGGGATACTTGAAACTAGATCCTCCCAAGAACTCTCGCATGATGCTCGTGGGTGGAATCTCCTTGTCATCGACGGGGATAAAATAGTGGATGAACTTGAGCAAGCGGTGCGCCTCGCTGTACTCGGGGCAGTTCTTAGGAACGCTAGTTAGAATGAGCTCGGCATGAGGTCTGAGGACGGCAAACTCGATGTTGAGCGCCGAATTAAACATCATGTCGGCATTTTCCTGGAATGGCGCAATCCACTTCTCCTCGGCATTGCACACATTCTTCCAATGGCTGATGGTCTCCCTGGCACTGAAAGCTCCCTTGTTGTAGTCGCGGATGATGCGTCGCAGCAAGCGGTTGTCGCTGGTGGGGACCCAGTTGTGGTCGTCGAGCGAGATGCTGGTGAGCGTGGAGATGTAGACCTTGAACTTCTTGTCATCAGGAATCTTCTCGGTGAGGACTGGGTTCAGGGCGTGTATGCCCTCGATGATGAGCACGGTGTCGTTCTTGAGCTTCAGCTTTTTGCCGTTGTACTCCCGCATGCCAGTGACAAAGTTGTACTCGGGAATCTCGACACGCTCCCCATTCATGAGGCGCATGAGGTGATCTTCGAGCAGCTCACAGTCGACTGCCTTGACGTTGTCGAAGTCGTAGTCGCCGTTAGGCAGCAGTGGAGTGTCGACACGGTTGACAAAGTAATCGTCGGTCGAGAACGAGAGAGGACGCAGTCCACAAGCCAGCAGTTGGATTGACAAACGCTTGCAGAAGGTGGTCTTTCCTGAGCTCGACGGGCCAGTGATGAGGACGATGCGTATTGGGTTGTCCTTGTCGCGGAAACGACGGTTAATCTCTTCGGCAATCTGCACTATTTTCTTCTCCTGAAGCGCCTCGCTCACCTGGATGAGCTCGGAAGCATGGCCGTTGAGGATTGCCTTGTTGACGTCGCCAGCGTTGGACTGGCGCATGATTACATCCCAGTGTACTTTTTCGGCAAACATCTCAAACGTGTGCGGCATGTCGTGCATAGGTGAAAGCTTGTCGGGGTCTTCCCAGTCGTGAGTGCGCAGGAGCAAACCATCCTTGTAACGCACCACGTCCCACACCTTGATATAACCTGCCGAAGGCACCAGTGGCCCATAGAAATAGTCGGCAGTGTCTTCAAGAGTGTAGTAGTCGCAGTAGATTTGTCCACTAGACTCGATGAGCTTCACCTTGTCGGCAAATCCACGCTCGGCAAACACTTTCACGGCCTCCTCGGTGGTTGCCTCATGGCGGTGGAACACCATGTCGTTGTTGATAATCTCCTGCATTCTCTTGCGAATGTTTTCGATGTCCTCGTCGGTAACAGGTTCGAAGTTTTTCTTCCTGAGGTTGCAGTAGTAACCGCCCGAGATGGGGTGCTCAATGAACAGCTTGCTTCCTGGGCAAGTGTCGCTGGTCGCCTTGTAGAGGACAAAGCAGAGCGAGCGCACATAGGCTCGATAGCCCGAGCCACGACGTGCGTCCATGAATTCCACGTCGCGGTTCTGGAAAAGCCTAAACTTCAATCCCTGTGAGGCATTGTTTACCTTGGCCGATACCACGGGATACTTGAAGTTGAGTTCGGGTGCAAAGGCATTGTAGACTTCGAGCAGAGACGTTCCTTCGGGGAACTCTCGAGTCACATTGTTGTTTTTACATCGGATTTGAAGCATGGGGAGTAATGACTTTATAGATTATTAGAATTTGTTACTTTCAGCATTTTTCCATCAACGATAAAGTGGATGTCGTGTCCGGCGAATCGCATACCGTAGACCTTGGCTGGGTCGTTGTGGTAGTGCGGTCGCGGGTCGAGAGCGAGCGATTGCCTCAGCGCTTCAAGTTGCTGTGGCGAGAACAATTGTGCGACATCTTGCGGGATGTCGACCTCAAGCGATTGCCAGTCGTTGTTGTCGACAAATCCACTGCGTGCATCGGGATGCGCGTCGGCATAGGCCACATAAGGCTTTATGTCGTAGATGGGTGTGCCATCCATCAAGTCGGCTCCAGTGACGTGAATCACAGGCCCTTGTAGGGTGTTGAACTCCACTTTTGCCAGCCTCACTGCCGAGAGTCCGAGGGCGTTGTGACGGTATGGCGAGCGTGTGGCATAGACCCCGATGCGTGTGTTCCCTCCCAGCCGTGGCGGCCGCACAGTGGGCGACGTGGGGGCGTGCTTGTTGGCCGAGAATTCCCAGATGAGCCACAGGTAGTCGAACTCGTCGATCCCTCGAAGGCTATCGGGGTTTCGGAACTCAGGCAAGAAAACTATGGTACCCTCGAGCGCGCTCACAATCCCACTTTGGCGCGGAATGCCAAACTTATCGTTAAACGGCGAGTGGAATGTGGCGATAGGGGTAATTTCCATAGTTGTCAGTTATTATGTCGTTGTTGTTGCAGTATTTCGAATGCTTTTTCCAGAATTGTGTCCTTGCCCTGCGCAATATCGGTTTCAGTCATGTCGACCTTGACGTCGGGCTCGACACCAAACTCGGTGAGACGGCCGTCGGGTCCTGTGATTGGTGCTGCCGAGAAGCGAACGCTCCAACCGTTAGGGAGTTCGCTAGTGAATGGCAGTCCGCATCCCCCTCCAGTGACGTCGCCTACAACAGTGACATTGGGCAACGACTTCATGATAGAGACGAAATTGTTGGTAGCGCTGAACGAACCTCGGTTAGCAAGCACCACGATAGGCTTATTGTAGTGCACACGGCCATGTGCGGGGTCGAAGTAGTAGTCGTAGGGTTCGGAGAAATCGTTGTGTCCTGTGCCGTTCTTGTGCTGGATAGAGCCAGCGTAGATGCGCTCGTCGATGAAACGCCCAATTAGCGTCTCGACATTGGTGAGATAACCGCCGCCATTGTTGCGCACGTCAATCACCATGCCATCGCTAGTGGCGAGCGTGTTGAGCACGACGTCGAGGTTGCCGTCGCCAATACCGCTAGTGAAGTCGCCGTAGTACATATAGGCGAAGTTGTTGGTGAGGATTGCGTACTTGATGCCCGAAGCCTGGCGGTAGTTGAAGTTGAGGTAGTGCTCATCGATAAGTCGCTCATCGTAGTTGACAGGATATTGTTCCCAAATCCAGTAACGCGAGACGTCGAACGATGAGATGAGGTTGGTATGCCCGTCCTGCAGTTCCTCGAGCATCTCGGAGCACAGATCGAAGAGTTCGCGGCTGGTGATGCCATTGTGTACCTTGGCGCGATAGCGCGTCTTCACCTCCTGCCAGTCGACATCTTTGTAAGCAAAGAAGCAATAATGCTCGTCGAGAATCGTCCATAGAGCGTCGAAGTTGCCATAGGGGTCATCTTTCCACTCCACCTGTTCGTGGCAGGCGCTGAGCGGCAATAGAGCCAAGACCGTGAGCAATGTGTAGAATAGACGTTTCATTGATACATCGACGAGATTATATTGTTGTTAATCTTGCTGTTGCGTTTAGAGTTCACTCTCAGGAACTCGCCTCCAATGCCAATCACGATGTAGTGTGCGATAGAGCGCGTGTTAATGTGATTGATCCAGGAGGTGTTGATGCGGTTGCGGTAACCGATGCGCAGGATGGTGCTACCTAGATGTAGGTCGGCCGAAAGCATGTGGTCAAGGTCGAAGCGATTGCCCCACCAGCCAAAGTGTGCGAGATTGCTGTGGTTGCCAAGGTAGATTTCGTAGTAAGCCTCGTCGTAGTCGGGCGAGAAGAATACGCCAGCGACTGGCAGTGCGGCCTGATAGCGGACGGTGATGGGTAGCCGCTTGATGTGGGTGTTGTAGATTGCCTGACCCATAGCGCCAACGTTCCAATGGATGCGAGCCGAGACCACGTTGTTGCTGTTGTGCTCGTTGTAGAGCACGCCTCCTCTAAACTGAGTTGCGCCACCCAATTGCAAATGCAGACCTTGAGTGAGTACATTGCTCCACTTGTGCATCAGTGCCCAGCGGGCGTCGACCATGAGCACATGAGCGTTGTGGTTGCCGGCGTGATTGTGGATGTATCCGTAGTCAACGTCAAAACTTAGCTGGTGTGTCCAATGTAGAGGTGAGAAGCCTGTGGCCCTCTGCATCTCGTGGGCTAGAGCTACGGCATGTCCGCCATATTTCACTGGCGAGATGTAGGTGTCGAGCTCGGTGGCGTGACCATATTGAACCGATGATATTGAAACTACAGGGCGCAAAGGTTTCTCTTGTCCATAGTCTTGCGCTATAGCGCATTGCGAGCTGCATGCCATAATTAGCATGAGAAGAAGAATCCTTATTTCGACCTTTAGTTTCATTAAATTTAGTTCTATAAAAAAGCTATTTTGGGGATATCATACTCCCCCTGGCCCCCTCTATCTTAGAGGGGGAGCTACTAGTTACCATATTACTCTGGTTGATCATCGTCGAAGAGGCGCGTCTGCCCTGTGAGCCTATCGCGGACTTCCTGCTGGCTGATCTCGTTGTTGTCCTCATCGCCTTCCTGTTGCCCATCGGTAATGATAGGCTCTTGCACCTCTTCGGTCTCCACGATGCGTGGCTCAAGTTCAGTCACGCTTTCAACCTTATAGTTGGTGAGTCGCTTGCCCTTGGCATGGAAGCTCTTGACGGCAATGAACTCGTCGGCATCGACTATGAGGTTGTCACGTACGCTGTCGTCACCACCGAACTTCACTTCAAAGCGTGGGTACTTATTGTCGGTGAGCAAGATGAGCGATGATTCGGGATTCTCACCAATCATGCGTTGCTTTTTGCTGTTGTCGTCGAGGGTAAATCGCTTGAGATAGACATAACCCTGGTCGGCATCGTTGAGTATAGCTGTCCATACGATGCTCGGGTCATATTTCATGATGCGCAGGATGCCCTCTTCGTAGTGGTTGGTGGCCTCGTTGCTGGTGGTATAGAATTCACCATTGCGCATGATTACTAAGATGCGGTCGTCTCCAGCGAATTTGCCCAGCGATACACCATGCCCCTCATAGTTGATGCGTAGGATGTCCTGATCGAACCAAATTTCTCGGTCTTCGAGGGTGGAGCGACCGTGCTCCTTGAGGGTGATGCGGTGAATTTCGTTCTTGGTTACCATGTTGCCTCGCACCGTGCGTCCTTTGATAGCCATATCGGCAAGGTCGACGTCGAACTGCAGCACACGCAGGTGTTTCTTGGGTTTGAGAGTCACCCTCAGTACCTCGGCCTCGCCGTTGGGGTTGACAGTGAACCAGAGCACCTTAGAACCTGGCTTGCCTTGCGTGATATCATATTCCTTGTCGCGGGTCACTCCAGTGACAGCAAAACGTTTCATATAGGTGGTGCCACCCTTGCCGTCGATGTAGAGAGCGTTGAAGATTGTTCTAACATCGTTGCGCTTGTAGACCCCCACATGCATCACATTCTTGCCCACGTAAATCTTCTCGGCAACCTTAGTTACCTTATATTTACCATCCTTGTAGAAGATTATTATGTCATCAATATCGCTACAGTTGCAAATGAACTCATCTTTCTTGAGCGAAGTGCCAATGAATCCCTCTTGACGGTTGATGTAGAGTTTCTCGTTGGCCTCGGCTACCTTGCTTGCAACGATAGTGTCGAAGTCGCGAATTGTGGTGCGTCGTGGGTGCAGGTGGCCGTACTTCTTCTTCAGGTTCTCATACCAGTTGATGGTGTGTTCGACGAGGTGTGCCAGCTTATAGTCGATATCATCGAGACGCTCATTGAGCATGGCGATGTAGTTGTCGGCCTTGTCGCTGTTGAACTTGACGATGCGCTTCATCTTGATTTCCATGAGACGCAGGATGTCGTCGCGTGTTATCTCGCGGTAGAACTGCGGCTTGAACGGGTCGAGTCGCTTGTCGATGTGCTTAACAGCAGCATCCTCGTCTTTGGCTTGCTCGTAGCCTCGATCCTTGTAGATGCGCTCCTCGATGAAGATTTTCTCGAGTGAAGCAAAGAAGAGCGATTCCATGGTCTCCAGTCGCTGAATCTCGAGTTCGCGCTTAAGGATTTCCTTAGTGTGGTCGACACTGTACTGCAGCAGGTGAGTTGCTGTGAGAAACTGTGGCTTCTCATCCTTAATGACGCAAATGTTGGGCGAAATGCTAGTCTCGCAGTCGCTGAAAGCGTAGAGCGCGTCGATAGCCTTGTCGCTTGAGGTTCCTGGCTGCAGAGTGACGATGATTTCGGCAGTAGATGAGGTATTGTCTTCAACCTTCTTTATCTTTATCTTGCCTTTCTCGGCGGCTTTCAGGATAGAGTCGATAAGTGTGCTGGTGGTCTTACCGTAGGGCAGATCCTTGACTAGCAGTGTTTTATTGTCAAGTTTCTCAATTTTGGTGCGCACTCTTACGTTGCCGCCACGCTCACCATCACGGTAGTTGTTGACGTCGACATATCCACCAGTTGGGAAGTCGGGGTAAAGCTGAAATTCCTCACCCTTGAGGTAGGATACAGCAGCATCAAGAATCTCGTTGAAGTTGTGAGGTAGGATTTTGCATGAAAGACCCACGGCAATACCCTCGGCACCTTGAGCCAGCAACAGCGGGAACTTAACGGGGAGGGTGATGGGTTCGCGGTTGCGTCCATCGTAACTCATTGTCCAATCGGTCACCTTGTTATCGAAAGCAACCTCAAGAGCAAACTCGCTCAATCGTGCCTCGATGTAACGAGGGGCGGCAGCACCGTCGCCGGTGAGAATGTTACCCCAGTTACCTTGGGTGTCGATGAGCAGTTCCTTTTGACCCAGTTGCACCAGAGCGTCGCCAATTGATGCGTCGCCGTGAGGATGGTAGTGCATGGTGTCGCCCACGATGCCTGCCACCTTGGTGTAATGTCCGTCGTCGCTTTCCTTCATTACATGCAGGATGCGTCGTTGCACAGGCTTGAGTCCGTCCTCGATGTGGGGAATGGCACGCTCAAGGATGACGTAGCTGGCATAGTCGATAAACCAGTTCTCATACATACCCGAGAGCTTGAGGCGCTTGTCCTTTTTGGCGCCTTCGGTGCGAGGTTCGGGGTTCGGGGATTGAGAATCGTTGGACTCAGTGAACTCAGTGGAATCACTTGACTCACTTGACTCACTTGACTCACTTGACTCACTTGACTCGGTCATACTCCCCCCGGCCCCCTCTATCTTAGAGGGGGAGCTCTCCTTGGACTCGTCCTGCTCGGCCTCTATCTTAGAGCGGGAACTCTTCTTGGACTTTTTCTGCTCGGCCTCTTTGTTGGAGGTTGAGTTTTGGTTTTGAGCGTCGTCCTCGATGGGCTCCAGGTCGTTGGGTATGTTATTATCGTCGTTCATTTATTAGGTCAAAACAGTATATAAAATATCTATTATACTAAAATTAGTTGGCAAAGTTAATAATTTTTGGTGAGAAAAACGACATTAAAAAGAAAAAGTTTGATCAAACAACTTACACAACCTGGAAACAACTTGTACAATTGGCTTTAATCAATGCATAATGCACAATAACGTTAGATACTGGGTGGGTCGCCTGCGGTTTATTCAATGAATAATGCACGATGCTCAATTTTGCCGGCTTGCGCCGGAAATTGAGTCGAGTTTCAATGCCCTTTGGGCACCGCACACCACGCTTCGCGTGACTTATGCTTTGAAATCTCCCCGAGCTAAAGGTTAGAGCTTCGCTAAAATTAATATGGTGCTTCGCGCTAAAATTTTTTGTTATGAATTTAGAGTCGAAGACTCTCTAATTTTCATGTGTGCAGCACATGGCAAAAAGTATGGTAGTTTTCCTCTCAAAAAGCTGCACCTATCGGTGACGAAAAGCTGGCTTACGCCAGATTATTAAATATTTTTGCCATAATTCAATCTGTTTTCTGCCATACGCAAAGATAGCGATAGTTCATTAATTAAAAATGAAAAGTCTCATAATTAATATCAACTTTTAAATCTTTTGCCAGCTTTTCAATTTCATTTTTCTTAGCTTTCATATTGTTTAATGGTTCTAAACACCTCTTTGAATTACACCAAAAAGGTTCAATCTCATTGCAATAAATCGCTACTGCTCCTTTATCTTCAACTACTTTTATAGAATCGGCTTTAGGATAGCAATATATTTCAATCTGTTTTTCTATGATTCCTTCATTTTTTAAAAGGACAATCAGATAATTACCAATCGCAGGTTCATCCATTTCTTGTCTTATCAAATAATCGCCATCGGAGCAGCATTTTTTGGGAGGAAGAAGGGTGTCTAATCCCTGTCCCTGTAAGAAAACACTGAATCCCGCACTGGCCACAAAGAAAACTACGCAGTATATTTTAAGAAGCAACCAATGCTTGAACTGTTTGTTGATTAAAAAGAACAAAACCAATGATGAGAGAATCGTTACCCAAACTATCATGTAACCCAAGCCCCATCGCAAGTGCTCACTTCGTTTTAGCGAGAAGAGTAAAACGGCACAGATTGTCAAACAGATAAAGTGAATAGCAAATAGCCACTTCACTATCATGCTACGCTTAGTTATTGACAAATATTTCATAATAAAAGGTTTTATCAATTAGGCAATAATGGTTCTTTGGCCTACAACAAAAATCTAATCCCCATAGGGCCAAAGTTTATCACTTATCATAAAACTATATTGGGACTTATATAACCATTCAGCTTCTTTTATCATATCAATATTAATTTCATTATCTTCGACAAGCGAATAAAGGTTCTCAATTTTATCAATAAACCTTATCTTAAATTTTTTCTCGTTCAAACCAATTTCGATAAGGAAAAGTGCTTCTTTTATGGTTGGAGCTTGTATGATTACATTTGCCCACGCTCCAATGTATTTCGGCAATGCTTCATTACAGTCACTGCGATCAATAAGTTCCATAAAATCATAATTAGGCATTGCTTCTATATCAACAGAAGCAACCCATAATTGTTTAAATATTTTCTTTGTTCTCATTTCTTTAAGT
>JAEEGL010743183.1_pt1 | contig 21836 bp, 16 predicted proteins | sample 9134231 | NCBI WGS metagenome assembly JAEEGL01 (sample SAMN16246548, study PRJNA631951) | gut metagenome | biome: gut microbiome; feature: rumen; material: fiber-attached | host: Bos | place: Iran: Karaj | collected 2018-10 | reverse complement strand
ACTATGGCGGGAGCCACTCTGCTCGATTTGCTCGACCTGCTGAAGGAAGATGCCTCATGGGCTTCCAGCCATAATATCGCTATGCTGCTCTTAGGCTGTGGCGTGGCATTCATCGTGGCTCTGCTGGCCATGAAGTGGTTTGTCGCTTTCCTTTCCAAATATGGTTTTAAGGCATTCGGCATCTATCGCATCATCGTTGGCAGCATCATCATAGCACTGCTGCTGACAGGACATTCACTGGCAATGGTTGACTGATGAACTTCGTAGAAGGCGAGATACTACATATCAACAAGCCTTATGGCATGTCCAGTTTTGGTGCACTGGCATTCGTTCGCACTCGCATCTCTAAGGCTGTGGGTGTTAAGCGTGTAAAGACTGGCCATGCGGGCACTCTCGACCCCCTTGCCACTGGGGTGCTGATACTCTGCACGGGTAAGTGTACCAAGATGATACCCACCTTGCAGTACCACTCCAAGGAATATACAGCCACTCTGCAGTTTGGTGCCACCACGCCCAGTTACGATATGGAGCATCCAGTCAATGCCACTTTTCCCACTGAGCATATAACAGAGGAGAGGATAAAGGCTGTGCTGGAACAGTTTAAGGGCGACATAATGCAGGTGCCTCCCACCTATAGTGCCGTGAAGAAAAATGGCGATCGTGCCTATGAGCTGAGGAGGCGAGGCGAGGATGTAAAACTCGATGCTAAGCCTGTTCACATAGATGATATAGAACTCCTATGGTTTGACCCAGAGAAGATGCAGACTCAGATAAGGGTGGAATGTGGCAAGGGCACCTATATCCGTGCTTTGGCTCGCGACATAGGCAGAGCCTTGGATAGTGGGGCATATCTCACTCAGCTCTGTCGCACTCGTTTGGGCGATGTTCGCATCGAAGACTGCATAAAACTCGACGACTTCCAAGAGTGGCTTGATGGAGTAAGTACAAAGTGACAAAGTACAAGGTACAAAGTGACAAGAAAATTTCAAAATTCAATTTTCAACTTTCAATATACTAAATGAAACTATCTCAGTTTGATTTCAACCTTCCAAGTGCTCAGGTGGCATTATATCCACACAGCATAGAACGTACAGTGACCAATGACAAAGGCGAGGAGACCACATTCTCGCTCAAGCGCCCTGATGAGTGCCGCATGGTTGTTGTGCATAAGAAGTCACAGAAGATAAGCCTTTACAAATCAGACGCAAAGGGTAAGGCTATCAAGGATGAGGATGGTAAGAAAATACCCCTCACACTGCTTGATATCTTCGATTATTTCGGCGAAAATGACATGTTTGTGTTCAATAACACGAAGGTGTTCCCTGCACGTCTTTATGGTACCAAGGAAAAGACAGACGCCAAGATTGAGGTGTTCCTGCTTCGTGAGTTGAATCAGGAGATGCGCCTGTGGGATGTGCTCGTGGAGCCAGCCCGTAAGATTCGTATAGGCAACAAACTCTTCTTCAATCAAGAAGGCACTCTCGTGGCTGAGGTGATAGACAATACCACCTCTCGCGGTCGTACTCTGCGTTTCCTCTACGACTGTTCGCATGATGAATTTAAGGAGTCTATTTTCGCACTCGGCGAGGCACCTCTGCCACGCTATATCATCGACCATAAGGGTAAGGACGGACAACTGGACCGCCCTGTGACAGACGAAGATTTCGAGGATTTCCAGACCGTCTTTGCTACTGAGGAGGGTGCTGTTACAGCTCCTTCTACTGGTCTGCATTTCACTCGTCAGATGATGAAGCGTCTCGACATTCATGGCATAAAGACAGCCTTTATCACTCTGCATTGCGGACTGGGTAACTTCCATCCTATCGAGGTGGAGGACCTTAGCAAGCACAAGATGGATTCTGAGGAGATGCACGTTTCAGAAGAGACTTGCAACATCGTCAATAGTGCCAAGAAGGCTGGTCATCGCATCTGTTGCGTAGGAGCCAGTGTGCTCAAGGCTACAGAAACCGTAGTGGGTACTGATGGCTATATCAAGGCTTACGACGGTTGGACAAACAACTTCATCTTCCCACCATACAACTACGGACTGGCCGACTCTTGTATCGTAAACCTCTATCATCCTAAGTCAACCATGATGATGGCAACCTGCGCCTTTGGTGGCTACGACCTCGTGATGGAAGCCTACAAGCAGGCTCTGAAGGCAGGATATAGCTTTGGTTGCTTTGGCGATGTGATGCTGATAGTGAACGATTGATAGGTTCAAAAGGTTCAAGAGTTCAAGGATGCATAAGGTGTATCTTGGCATAGGAACAAATTTGGGTGATAAGGAGGGCAATATCCTTAGAGCCTACGAACTGATAATGGATAGGGTAGGAGAGATAGTGAAACGCTCCACCTTATATAATACGGAACCATGGGGATTTGAGTCAGAGAACTCCTTCCTCAACTCCGTAATTTGCGTTGAAACCGCACTTTTTCCTCGTCAGTTGCTCCAAACGACGCAACAGATAGAGCGTGAAATGGGGCGCACCAGCAAGAGCACAGATGGCATATATCACGATAGAATCGTGGATATTGACATTCTGCTCTATGACGATTTGAAGGTAAACGAGCCCGACCTCGTCATTCCTCATCCACTGATGACGGAACGGGATTTCGTCATGAAACCGCTGAGGGAAGTACAAGGTGACAAAGGACAAAGTACAAGGTGACAAAGGACAAGGTATAAAGTATAAAGGAACCTAATATCCTAAATGATGAATAGAACTATAATGATAATCATGGCTTTGCTGACAACGGCCTTTGCTGTGGCAGCAGAGAAGACCGTAAAGGTAAATGTAACTAACACTTACGGCAAGGCTCGCAAGGCTGTGCCAGTAGTGGTGAAGCTCGATGGCACCACTCAGTCTGCCCTCGTCAAGCTCGATGGCAAGGAGGTTCCTTGTCAGCTCGACGACCTCGATGATGACGGACTATTTGATGAGCTATCTTTCGTAACTGATATGAAGAAGCAGGAGCAGCAGGTGTTCGATGTGGTGCTCTCTGATGAGGGGGCGCCTCGTGAGTATCCTGCTGTGTGCTATGGTGCTATTGCTATTCGCGATAGAGCAGCCAAGAACCAGAAGCACATGCCGATAAACTCTGTCACATTCCCTAAGGGGAGTAATCCTTACCAGTATATATTCCCTCACGGAGCCGTGATGGAGAACGATATGGTGGGCTTCCGTGCTTATTGCGACCATCGTCAGTCTATCGACTATTACGGTCATCAGCAACTCAAGGCAGATATAGCCGAGACTGCCTTCTATCCTACAGCAGAGCAGAAGGCAGCAGGTGCAGGTGACGATGTATTGTGGACAGGCTCTACTCCAGGTTGTGGCACCATGCATGCTTGGGATGCCAAGAAGGGTTGGACAATAATGTATGAGAACGTGCGCAATACCACGATGGAGGTAGTGGCAGCAGGTGCTGTTCGCACTGTGTTGCGTCTTACCAATCGTGCTTGGCAACCAGTATCTTTCTGCAAACCAGTTGATGTGGTGACCACCTACACCCTCTATGCAGGGCATCGTGATGTGCAGGTAGATGTTAAGTTCTCTCACCCTGTTGAGGGACTGCCACTCGCCATTGGCACAGTGGATATAGCCGACCCAAAGGGTGCTGAGGAGCATTCCGACTGCAAGGGTTTGCGTGGTTGCTGGGGTAATGCCTGGGCAGGCAACAATCCCAAGGTGTATGTTCAGCATACTGTAGGACTTGCCGTGAATATTCCAGAGAGATACTATAAGAGCGAGACCCGTTTCTCTGATATGGACAAGGAGCAGATAGGCACCCTGAATGAGAAGACTGGCAAACTCAACATGCCTAACCAGGCACTCATAGATATCGTAGGCACAGATACAGACCACCTCAACTACTGGTTTGCTGCCACCTGCGATTTCGAGAGCTTTGGCTTCAAGGATTCCAAGGCATGGTTCTCTTTCCTCGATGAGTGGAAGAAGGAGCTTGCATCACCTGCGGTGGTTCAAATTAGTAATTAGGAATTAGAAATTAGGCTCCGAGCTTCGCTCGCCTGAGCACCGTCAGGAGCGCAAGAATTAGGGCTCCGAGCTTGCTCGAAAACTATCAATTGTCAACTATTAATTATCAATTATAACAAAAACATGGAAGCTGTATTTTCTTACATCATCGGCCTTGGTGCCGCTGTCATGATGCCAATCATCTTCACCATCCTTGGTGTATGTATCGGCATTAACTTCTCAAAGGCTCTCAAATCAGGTCTCTTCGTGGGCGTAGGTTTCGTAGGCCTTAGTATTATTACTGCTCTGCTCGTTGACACTATGTCTCCAGCCCTTTCTAAGGTGGTAGAGATTTATGGTCTTGAGCTTCAGGTGTTCGACATGGGTTGGCCTGCTGCTGCATCAGTGGCTTACAACACCCTCGTGGGTTCGTTCATCATCCCTGTCTGCCTTGGTGTTAACCTTGTGCTTCTGTTGCTTGGCTGCACTCGCACAGTCAACATCGACCTGTGGAACTACTGGCACTTCGCCTTCATCGGCGCTGTGTGCTACTTCATGACTAATTCTATAGCATGGGGCTTCTTCGCTGCTATCGTTTGTTACATCATCACCCTCGTGCTGGCTGATGTCACAGCTAAGAAATTCCAGAAGTTCTATCCAGGCATGGACGGCATCTCTATCCCACAGCCATTCTGTCAGGGTTTCATGCCTTTTGCTGTGGTAATCAACAAGGTGCTCGACTACATCCCTGGCATCAACAAGGTACACATCGACTCTGAGGGCATGAAGAAGAAGTTCGGTCTCTTTGGCGAACCACTCTTCCTTGGTGTGCTCATTGGCATCATCATCGGTTGCTTGGCTTGCCGTGACTGGGACGAGATAGTAGCCAATATTCCTAAGACCCTTCAGATAGGTATCAAGATGGGTGCTGTTATGGAGCTCATCCCTCGTATCACCTCACTCTTCATCGAGGGTCTGAAGCCAATCGCTGAGGCTACCAAGGAACTCATCGCCAAGAAGTTTGGTGAGGACAAGGAACTCTACATCGGTATGTCACCAGCACTCGTTATCGGACATCCAACCACTCTTGTGGTTTCATTGCTCCTCATCCCTGTAACCTTGATTCTCGCAGTAGTATTGCCAGGCAACCAGTTCCTGCCACTTGCTTCTCTTGCAGGCATGTTCTATGTATTCGTAATGATACTGCCTTACACCAACGGCAATGTGCTCCGCTCATTCATCGTGGGTCTGGTTATGATGGCTATCGGTCTGTATTTCGTAACCTGGATGGCAGGCGACTTCACCAGTGCTGCTCACACCGTGGCACAGATACACCCAGACGATAAGACCGTTCAGGTGCCAGCAGGATTCCAGGCAGGTGCGCTCGACTTTGCTTCAAGCCCACTCTCTATGCTCATCTATGCTTGCGTTAAGTATATCTCTTACATTGGTGCAGGCATCCTCACCATCCTCACCCTCGGTCTTGTGGTTTGGAACAGAATGAGAATAAACAAGAAGTAAAAATTTAGGAGTTAAGAGGAGTTAAAGTAGTTAACGCTCGCAGAGCTCGCTAAGGAGTTAAAGACAATACCTGAGCGCCTCAACAGTAATGTCCCTCTAACACCCCTTAACTCCCCCTTAATACCCCTTAACTCCCCAAAAATAAAAAGAATATGAAAAAGATTTTTGCAATCGCTATGCTGGCAGTATCTCTTACAGCCAGCGCTCAGGAGGCCGACCGCTATGTAGGCGCTCAGCACGTTAAGTTCCAGACCGCTTGCCATCCATGTGATGTTAAGCATTATGACACCAAGAAGCTTCGCAGCCGTTTCGTGATGGAGAAGGTGATGGAGGCAGACTCTATCCTTCTTACCTACTCACACTACGACCGTTTCATCTTTGGAGGTGCAATGCCTGTCACCAAGACCCTGAAGCTCGAGAACTTCTGGGAGCTCGGTCTCGATGTAGATAAGAACATCAAGGAGAAGTATTTCCTTTACAATCGTGAGATAGGTATCGTAAACTGTGGTCTTGGCGATGGTGTGGTAATCGTTGATGGCAAGGAGTATGCCCTCTCTCCAAAGGAGGCTCTCTACATTGGTCGTGGTCACATAGGTAAGGATAAAGACGTGAACAAGAGCGTTGAGTTCCGTTCTAAAGACCCAAAGAACCCAGCTAAGTTCTACCTCAACTCTGCTACTGCTCACCAGCACTACAAGACCCAGTGGATTACCCTCGACGGACGTAAGGGTTCGCTCAAGGCAGCTGTTTGGGGACCAGTAGGCACAGTGGAAGAGGCTAACAACCGTACCGTTTACAAACTCATCGTCAACGATGTGCTCGAGGAAGGTCCTTGCCAGCTCCAGCTTGGTCTCACCCAGCTCAACCCAGGTGCTGTGTGGAACACTATGCCACCTCACACTCACGGTCGTCGTATCGAGGCTTACTATTATTTCAACCTGCCAGAGGGTCAGACCATCTCTCACGTAATGGGTCAGCCTCAGGAGTCACGCAACGTATGGCTTCACAACGAGCAGGCTATCATGTCACCTGAGTGGTCTATCCACGCTGCAGCAGGCACTTACTACTATACCTTCATCTGGGGTATGGCAGGTGAGAACCTCTACTACAACGATAAGGACAACATTCCTGTGATAGATATCAAATAAGACTCACCCCCAGCCCCTCTCTTGCCACTTCGTTAGAGAGGGGAGGTATATGAAAGGTCTTACTAAAATATAATGGTTGCTACTGTTTGGTAGCAACCATTTTCTGTAATATAGGAAAATTCAAGAGAGGGGTAGGGGGGGTGAGTCTCTCTTTCTTTATTCAGGCTTCTTACTGTCCATACATATCGTTACTGGTCCGTCGTTCTCTAATGCCACCTTCATGTAGGCACCAAACTCGCCAGTTCCTACGGGCTTGCCAAGGTCTTCTGACAGTTTCTTGACGAAAGCCTCGTAGAGCGGTACGGTGATGTCGTGACTGCCAGCCCTCAGGTAGCTGGGGCGGTTGCCCTTCTTGTAGCTTGCCCATAGGGTGAATTGCGACACCACTATGATGTCGCCCCCTACGTCCATGATGCTCTTGTTCATCACTCCCTGTTCGTCGTCAAACACTCTCAGGCCTGTTATCTTTCTCGACAGCCAGTCTATGTCCTGCTGAGTGTCGTCATTGGCACAGCCCAGCAGCACGAGGTAGCCTTGCCCTATCTCCGCCTTGAGATACTCGTTAGATTTAGCGTTATCGTTCCCGTTAGCGTTAGCGTTATCGTTTACGATACTTACTGATGCCTTGTTAACTCGTTGTATTACTGCTCGCATCAAAACCTCCTTCCTATTGAAGCGTATATCGACCAGTTAGAGAATCGGCCAGAGGTGTTCTCGTGTCCGAACTTGAAGGTGTTAAACTGTCCGTAGGTGCGCACAAACCAGTTTTGCCAGTTATACACCGCTGCTATTCTTCCGTCAAAGTTCACCCTCACCTTGTTAGGTGTCTTGGTCACATCGCCGTCGCCCACCACTTTGTAGTCGTCTATGTCGAGCGATTCCTGTTCCTCTATTGGTACATCGCCTATGTATTCAAACTCGTATCTGTACAGTTTGGTTCTGTTGTATAGTGTCAGCATAGGCATCGCCATGACGTTTATCACCAGTCCGCGCGCTGGCACCCAGTTGTAGGCATAGCCCACACCTATGCTTGCCTGGTCCACCTTTATCTTGCCCACACCCTGCATCGCGAACAACATCTCCGTGTTGTTTGACGATTCGTAGTTGGTCCTGGCGTGGAAGTACATAGCTCCAGCTATCAGCGAACCTGCTGAGCGTCTCTGTATGAGCGATGGGGTGTATGCAGCCAGGTATGAGAACCTCTTACTATTAAATATGTAATAGCCGTCTATGAACATCGTTCTCACGTTTATCGGCTCGTCAATCTTTTCCGAGGTTGACTCGTCCATCGTCTCGCCTTCAAACTTGCCCTTGAACGATACGGTTGGCGTATCACTGCTGTAGTTGGTTATGCTGCCGTTTATGGCGTAGTTAGAACCGCTGAAGCTGAGCGAGAATATCGAACCCTCGCCGTTCAGTATCTTGGAATATCCTATGCCGTAGCTTCTGTAGGCTATCGCTGCACCCAGCGATGTGGCGGCATTGTTGCTCGTCTTGGCAGTCAGCAGTCCCTCCAGTCCTGCAAAGTTCCAGTCCGTCTCCAGTTTCAGCGAGGCATGGTTCACCGTTGTGGTCAGTTCGGCAGTCCATTCCTTCTCAGGCACATCGATGTATGCAGAGTCTATGCCCTTCACGGTGGAGTAGTCCATGTAGTCCTTCACCCACTGTATCAGTTTGGGCAGTTTGCGCTTCTGTTTCGTTTGGTTCTCTTGAGCCGCAGCAGTCATGCAGAGCATGAGCAGTGCCATGGTGTATATAAAAAGGTGTTTCATGTTCATAAGTGCAAAGGTACTAATAAAATTTGATAAAATAGGTTTGAAATACATAACAAACCCTTTGGAGTGTTAACGAAGGTTAATGCAATAGGGAAAAATAGAACAAAATATACGCATATAGTATAAGTTGTAGTAATTTTGCACACCGAAATCAAAAATGTGCAAAAAACGTACATTCAGGATAGCAAGATTATAAAGTATAAAGGATAAAGTATAAAGTATAAAGTGTAAAGTATGAAAAAGGTTTTTTTGCTTATAGCAACAACAATTCTTAATTCTTCAATCCTCATTCTTGATTCTCACGCAGGTGGCATGATGTCTAACACCAACCAGAATGCAGCATTCATTCGTAACCCAGCCCGTGACGGTGCCATAGGCATCGATGGTGTGTATAGCAACCCTGCTGGTGTGGCTCTCATGCCTGAAGGCTGGCACATGTCGCTCAACTGGCAGCTTGCCTGGCAGCGTCGTATCGTTGACACTCAGAATCCAGTCTTTGTGCGCGATGCCAACAATGGTGGCAGCGATAGCAAGCACTATCGTGGTATAGCAACAGCGCCATTCCTGCCATCAGTACAGTTGGCTTACAACTGGAAGAAGTTCTCTTTCCAGGCATCAGGAGCCGTTTCAGGTGGTGGTGGTAAGTGTACCTTCGACAGCGGTCTGGGCTCATTCGATGCAGCCATAGGTCGTGTGTGGGCTGGTCTGCTCTCACCAGTAGCTAATAATCTCAACAACCTCTTCAGTGCTTACGGACTTCATGCCAAGGCACCTGTATCTACAGGCTACAGCAGCAATGGCTTCATGGAGGGTAAGCAGTATTACTTTGGTGGTACCATTGGTGCAGCCTATAAGATAGTTGATAAAGAGAACATCAAGGTCAGCGGCTATGCAGGCGTGCGTTTCCTCTATGGTATGGCAGGCTACAAGGCTGAGATCACAGATATCAAGGTGCACACCACTGACGGTGCACAGCCTCTCGCAACTTACATCAACAACATCAGCAACTCCATCTACCAGGCAGGCGTAGAGGCAGCCATGGTGGGCAATCAGCAAGCCCTGCAGGCAGTCACTAAGGCTGGACAGGACCTCTCTGAGCAGTCAGGTCAGCTTGCCAAGTATTATAATGGTGTATATCTGCAGAGCGACCAGAACGGCTTCGGCGTATGTCCTATCATAGGTCTCGACGTGAAGTATCAGTGGGTAAACTTCGCCTTCAAGTATGAGTTCCGCACCAAGATGAACATGACCAACAGCTCTACCGTCAAGGAGGCAGGACTCTTCTCAGCAGTCAACCAGTTTGTCGATGGCACCAGCGTGCGCGAAGACACTCCAGCCCTGCTCACCCTCGGTCTTGAGCTTGAGCCTCTCAAGGGTCTGCGCTTCGATGTTGGCTACCACCACTTCTACGACCGTCAGGCTAAGAAGACCTACTTCGATGCCAACGGCAACCGTCACGATGACAAGAACCAGATGCTCTCACGTGGCACTAACGAGTGGCTCGCAGGTGTTGAATATGACTTTGGCAAAGACAAGCGTTGGACCGTCTCAGGTGGTATTCAGACCACTAACTACGGCAACACCGATGAGTATATGAGCGACATCTCATTCGTCACCAACTCATGGAGCTTCGGCACTGGTGTCAAGTATAAAATCAACGACAAGATGGCTGTCAACGTAGGTTACTTCCAGACTAACTACCGCGACTACAACCAGGCAGCCGACTATCGCGATGCAGCAGGTTCCAACAACCAGTTCACCCGTCGCAACCGCGTCTTCGCAGCAGGTCTCGATATAGACTTTTAAACGGGAACGATATGGCGCAAGCGCCTACGATACGCACCTATGGTGCTACGATACGTGGCTAAAGCCACTACGATAACAACACAATAGGCACTGCCCTGAATCAGGGTGGTGCCTATTTTCTTTGTCACCATGTACCTTGTCCTTTGTCACCTTGCACCTTGTCCCTTGCATGTGGCTTAGCACATTTTCGTGTTATCAGACAAATAGACATTTAGACATTTAGACAATAAGGTAGTTTCACATACTGCAATGTTCACCCAACTGACACATTGCTAAATAATAAGGCTATAAAGTGGCAATATGTTATTAACATATTTTAATATATATTATTATAATAATATATATTACCCATAGTCTGTACCCCCCCCCTCTCAGCATACTCGTCACATGCTTATTGTCTAAATGTCTAAATGTCTAGATGTCCGAAATGTTAAAAACGGAGATGCACAAAAGAGCGAAAATGTGCAAAAACGAAGAACCTGAAGGACTTAGGATGCGCTGTGTAACCACTTGATAATTAGCGTGTTGCAAAGGTACCGCTTTTAATAGGTAAAAGCATTACTTTTATGGTATAAAAGCATTACTTTTAGCGCTAAAAGCATTGCTTTTACATACGGAGGCAATGCCCTTAGCGCTGTGGAAAACCGTGAAATGTTAAAATCCTCGCGATTTTGTGTGTGAGTAGTGCTAACTTAAAATGTACTTTTCGGCATTCAGGTGGAAGAATTTTTCCTTTTCCTCTTCTGTCAAATCCAGAGTTTTCACGAATTTCATCATGTTTGACAGGCATTCGTAAGGATAGTCAGAAGCGAAGATGATGCTGTCGATGCCAAACGCTTTCTTGGTGCACTCAAAGGTGATTTTAGACATGATGCCGCTGGTGGTCATCACTACGTTCTTGTTTTCGAAGTAGTATGCCACTGTGTGCTTCATCTTCACCTCGTCGTCCTTAATCCATGCGAAGCGGTTGTCCACCCTGTCGATGATGAATGGGAAGTACTCGCCGCAATGGCCGAGAATCATTCTCAGCTTAGGGAACTTGTCGAAGGTGCCGTTCAGAATCAGTCTCAGCGATGTCTTCATGGCATCCAGTCCGAATCCCAGACCAGGTGAAGAATATACATAGCCCATGTCCTTCATATCCTTGTCGTCAGAAGCCTGAGGATGAACATATACGGCACAGCCCAGCTCTTCAGCCTTAGCCAGCAGCGGAAGGTATTTCTCTTCATACAGGTGCTCGTGCATGTAGTTGGAGTGTGTGTGCCAGTATTTGAATCCCAGTTCCTTGACGCAACGCTCCAGCTCCTTTATTGCCTCGTCCACGTATGGTGTAGGCAAAACTGCAGCACCCAGGAAGCGGCCAGGGAATTTCTTGATGAGTTCAGCTACGGCATCGTTAGATTTCTTAGCGAAATATATGCATTCCTTTTCAGGCAGTTCCTCCAGTGCAGGCGAAGAAGACATCACAGCGACGTCGATGCCGTTACGGTCCATCTCAGCCACTCTCTCCGCGCCGAAATTCATCAACTCGTCTATAACAGGATAAGTGTTAGTCACACCACTGAAATGGGCATAGATCTTATCTCTCACTTCCAGAACTTTCGTCTCAGGATAATACCTCATTGCCTTATCTCTTGTAGCGAGATAGTCCATCAACTCAGGCAGGTAATAATGAAATTCGCAATCAATAATTTTCATGTTGTAATAAAGATTTATAGTTTTATAGTCAATAAGGATAGTATATCTTACTTTGCCTTGATGGTTATTTTATAGGTTTGGTGCTTCACTTTGCTATCAGTATCCTGATTCGCCTTGGGGTCGGAATTATACCATTTGATAGTGTATTCTGAGATTTTATATGTCATGGCATACTCCTTGAGTGTCTGGAGGACATTGGGGTCAGTAATCAAATTCTTGGCGCAGTTGAAGATATATGCAATGGTGTTCTCGCTTTCTTCGGTCTGGTCAGCCAGTTCCAGATGGGGCTGGTAGAGGTCAGGGAACTGGTTCTGCAGTGCTGCTGTCAGTTTTGGTTTTACCTCATTGTAACCCTCTTCTGATATCTCGGGGAAGGTAACATCCATAGTCCACACCTGCTTGGCACGGTTAGGTACTGCGAGGGTGTAGCGGATTTTTGCGTCGTCATCATTCTCCGCTGTTGATGCTGTCAGTTTCTCCTTATCATCTTTAGGGACATAGAGTGATGCCATTTCGCTCTTGTGGAACACATCTATGGTGTAAGCACCTGAAGGGTTATTGACTGAGTAGCACACCTGGTTGTCGATGTCAACATCGTTGGTCAGCGCATCAGGTGCCAATGGGTGCTCATCGTCGTCGCCGGCCATCATATCAGTGCCGCAGCTGTACTGCCACTTTGCTGTGGTGCCGTCAGTGTTCTTTACGCACTTCAGTTCTTTGGCGTTGGATGTGGTGGTCAAGGTGAATGATGTGCCATCGGTCCATCCGTGTGAGTAATTGAAGCTGCCTGTGACAGCTGCTGCCTTACCAAGCATACCGCCAATGGAGAAACCAATAGTGTTGGTCTCGGAGTGTGTCTCACCTACGGCAACTGAGCGGCTTACGTTGTTGTTGTCGGTATCAGGAATGGCATCCTCCAGTTTAATGTCTCCGTTACCCTTCATGTTGATGCTGAAATCGCCGTTATTGAACCATGCGCCATAGAAGTCGTCATTCCACTCGTTTTCCTTGTAAGGACCTAAATAGAGAGTTTCTGCATGGTACTCGGGACCAGGTGAAACGGGAACATACGTATAGTTATCCTTCTTACCACCCACTGATGCCGTTATCTTCTGCTCTATGCAGTAGTAGTCTTTATTATTGTTCATATTGTGAACACCCCATACGCGAACTATTTCCTTGAAGCCGTTATCCTTGGTAGCAGGACGTACAGGGTAGCAGTCATAGTCCATTGTAGGTACTTGTGCGAGAAGGGCTGTCTGATAGGTGTGTTCTTCGCTGGCACTCATCAGTTCGTTGATGGCATCGTTGCCATCAGCCTTTGAGATGAGTCTGCTCTTGGCGTTTGGTACCTTGCCAGAGTTCTTCTCGTTTATCCACTCAGCTGCGCCATCTGCAAGGAAACCGCTGTAGCGCAGGTTATACCCTTGAGTGATGGTATGGCTCTCGGTGGTCTTGGTTCCGTCTTTCTTCGTTGTGGTAGTTGAGATGGTCTTGGTGCCATAGGGCGCACACTGGTAATAGCCCTTGCGCGAGAAGATGACCATCTCGGCTACTGGGGCATTATCTTCGTTGCTGGTAGTGGACATCGCCTCGATGTTGGCTATGCGAGTGCTCATCTGTGCTGCATCGGCGTTTATGGAGTTGCTTGACGACTGGTCGTCAGACTTTTCAATTTCAAACTTGACGCCACTGTCGTCGTCATTATCAATGAGTATGTCATATGAAGCCTTGGCAAACTGTGTTGACAATCTCTCCATCATGTCCACCATATGGGCATCACGGGGCTTCTCCACTGCTATGTAGCCACCTTTAAGATATATCTTGGCAGCCTCAAACCACTCAGTAATTGGGCGGCTTTTGATGTCCTCACCCTTGATGAGCACCATCTTGGTGTCAGCCTGTATGGAGGTGGTGGTCTTAGAGAGACGGCGCTGAAGGGCTGCTCCCATCGACTTGTCGTCAAAGTTGCTAATGACGGCTGTGGGCATATCAGATGTGACCTTTACATCCATATGGTCATAGTAGGGGTTGAAGGGCGTAGAATCGCTCGAGTTGCTCAAATCGTCGTCAGAACATGACGATAGTATGGCTGTTGAACTGCAGCTTAGCATGACTGCGAGTGTCCATATTGTTATTCGTTTGTTCATATAGGTTTTGATTTTTAAGGGTTAGAATACAATGATAGGGCGAACCTTGTAGGTGCTTCCTGTTGACGTTTTGGAAACAATGGTGGTGCTTGCATCACTATCACTATAGAAGATTATTCCCTTGCCCTGATACTCGTCTTGCTCGGTGCTTGTCCAATAGAGGTTGCCTGACTCGAATGGTGTGCCACCAAGGCTGTTCATCACATTGTTGCAGTTGTTTAAATTGCGACCAGCAAAATCGAAGAACTTATTCCACTGGTCCTCAGTGGGCAATAGCCATCCAACGCTACATTTTGGTGCAGCTGGAGTATGACTGGTGGCTGCTGTAGGAGCAGTGTCGAAGGTAGGATTATCCACAGTGCAATCAGTGAGCGACATTGCCAGTCCGTGTCTGTACTGCATACGTGATTCGCCACCGTCTTTGCCCACATAGAATATCACGGCAATAGGAGTCTTGCTGGCAGCTGTTGCCTCGTCCTTTGTGCACACAGTGCCGTCAGTGCATAACAACTTGCCCTTGTCTTCTTCAGTCACCCTTGCACTAGGGTTTTCAATCATCGTCAGTGGTGTATGGTAATACTTGCTCTTCTCGTATTTGTAGTTTTCGCCGTAATAGGTGTAGGCTGAATTCTCGGTAATGGCGGTAACAGCCATGTGGTCGCCCTTGAAGTCAGCCAGAACCACATGGATATCGCTCATAGGGGTAGGGGTATCGACAATGAGCTGATTGCCAGTCTCGTGATTGTCGACGTCGGTAATGGTTCTCTTAAGCAGCATCTCGTCGGCGTCAATTATCAGTCTGGTGGCGTTAATAGGTTTGTCATCCTCATCCTTCAGTGAGAACTTCACTATAGCCTGCTGATTGAGGAAGTGACCTTCCACGTCGTTGATGCCTTCTCCTTTTTTTACAAAGAGTTTAATCACTGCATTAGAGAAATCGTAGTTGCTCTCTATAGATTTGTCTGCATTGTCTTTAGACAGTAGTACACCATTCTGCCCTGTATAGTCAACGGGTTCTATGCCAGGATGAACCAACAAGAAGAAGTGTGGATCAGCATCGCCTGTCCAAAAATCAATCTCTCCTGACAGCGTGGTTGACTTACCATCGCTATCAGCGGTTACCTGACCGCAGTTGTAATAATAGTTATCAAACTGATTGTAATACACTAACACGACATCGCCTTTCTTCCACGTGGAAACGATAGACTTGCCATCTTCAGAAGGGGTGAGGGCACGGCTCTTGACATCAACATCGTCGCCTCCACCCTTATGAGCCGTTACTCTCAGGTTCAAGTGGACATGCTCTCTTGGTTTAGCATCATCGTCATGGGAACATCCCGTCATAATAGTACCAAACAGCACCATCAATATGGTGACAGCGAAACTCATTAGATTTTTCATGTACTTCATAATCGTATCTATTATTTGGATGATTATTGTTCCGTCTCTGTGTTTACTGGCACTTCTGGCACACTTTGCCCTTGCCCTGAGCCTCCAGGCACATAGGGCTCTATGGATTCGTTTAACAAATGCACATGGTCAATCTTCACAATTTTCACTGTGGGCTTACTGTAGAAACTTTTTGTTTTCATAATTTTTATGTTTAATTCTTTTTTTAAACTCCTTATAATTATAATTTATGCGACACGAGCATATTCTCGGGGTTGAGAGCCTCGTCGAGTTTCTCCTGCGTCATGATGCCCTGCTCGAGCACTATGTCATAGACGGAGCGGTTGGTCTCGAGGGCTTCCTTGGCTATCTTGGTCGAGGTCTTGTAGCCTATGTAAGGGTTCAAGGCTGTGACGATGCCGATGGAGTGCTTCACCATCTCGAGGTTGCGTTCCTTATTGACTGTGATGCCAAGTATGCACTCCTGGGTGAGGGTTTCGATGGCTTTCTTGAGCCAGATGAGACTCTCGAAGAGCGACTCGGTGATGATAGGCTCCATGACGTTGAGCTGCAGCTGTCCTGCCTCGGCTGCGAAGGAGATGGTGGTATCGTTGCCGATGACCTTGAAGCATACCTGGTTGACCACCTCAGGGATGACAGGATTGACCTTGCCAGGCATGATGGATGAGCCAGGAGCCTTAGGTGGGAGGTTAATCTCGTTGAGTCCGCAACGTGGACCAGAAGCCATAAGTCGCAGGTCATTACATATCTTGGAGAGTTTCACTGCCAGGCGCTTGAGGGCTGATGAATAGCTGACATAGGCACCAGTGTCAGGGGTAGCCTCCACAAGGTCAGAGGCAGAGACGAATGCCTCGCCAGTGAGTTTGGAGAGGTTGGCAGCACAGAGTTTGGCGAAGCCAGGTACGGCATTCAGTCCTGTGCCGATGGCTGTGCCACCCATGTTGATTTCGAGCATCAGTTTGACGTTGCGATCAAGGTTGGCTATCTCCTCCTCCAGATTGTTGGCATAGGCATTAAACTCCTGTCCGCTGGTCATAGGCACAGCATCCTGCAGCTGGGTGCGACCCATCTTGATGCAGTCCTTAAACTCGTCGCCCTTATAGCGGAAGGCGCTGATGAGCCCTGTGAGGGCACCGATGAGTTTCTTGTTGTAGCGGATAACGGCAAGACGGATGGTGGTAGGATAGACATCGTTGGTGGACTGTCCGCAGTTGCAGTGGTCGTTAGGCAGACAGTACTGGTAGTCGCCCTTCTCGTGGCCCATAATCTCGAGGGCACGGTTGGCTATCACCTCGTTGGCATTCATATTGACAGAGGTGCCTGCTCCGCCCTGCACCATGTCGATGGGGAAGTGCTCGCGCCACTTGCCGTCGATTATCTCTTTGCAGGCAGCTGCTATGGCATCGGCTATCTCGCCGTCGATAGCGCCGAGAGTGCGGTTGGTCTCCACTGCTGCCAGTTTCACGTAGGCTATGGACTTGATAAACTCGTGATACATGGACATGGTCTTGCGTGAGATATGGTAGTTGTTGATACCACGCTGTGTCTGTACGCCATAGAGGGCGTCTGCTGGAACTTTGAGCTCACCTAAGAGGTCAGACTCAATACGGAATTTCTGTTCAGTCATAGTAATTAAATTGATAATTGATAGTTGACAATTGATAATTATTCGAGCGAAGCTCGGAGCCTAATTCTTGCGCTCCTGACGGTGCTCAGGCGAGCAGAGCTCGGAGCCTAATTCCTAATTAATACAGCAGCTGAATAATAAGATATCCCACCCCGATGCTGACAAAGGTGGTGATGAAGCCAGCCAGTTGGAAGGAATGGTTCACCACGAATTTGCCTATGCTGGTGGAGCCAGTGCGGTCGAAGCCTATTGCCGCCACTGAGGTGGGGTAGTTAGGCAGGAAGAAGTAGCCATTGACAGCAGGGAATAAAGCCAGCATCACCAGTGGGGGAACGCCCAATGACAAGCCTACAGGATAGAGCGTCTTGGCTGTGGCAGCCTGAGAGAAGAGCATGATGCTGAACACGAAGAGCGGCAAGGCGAAGAGTACGGGATAAGCATTGAGGACATGCTCTACACGACCCATTATCACCTCGTGGTTGCCCTCGAAGAAGGTGCTACCCATCCATGCCACGCCGAAGATGGACACCATAGCGTTCATGCCAGAGGCGAAGACATTGCCACGAGCAGCCTCGCGTACATCGGCTTTGCCCACCAGCAGTATCAGGGCGGCGATGCTCATCATGATGACCTCGATGGCTGAGTTCATGCTCATAGGTCTGTTTTCGTTATCGTCAAACGGACGGAGTTCGGAGAATATGCCAAGCACTACCACCGCCAGCACACCCAACAGGAATATTATGACTGCCCACTTAGCCTGAGGACTGACAGCTATCTCGCCAGAAGAGGAAACATCCTCTTCCTTTATGATACCCTCCTTGATGCGTCGCTGATACTCAGGGTCCTGCTCCAGAGGTTTGCCCACGAAGTTCTGCACCAGTGAGGCTACCAGTATGGCAATCAAGGAGGCTGGGATGGTGACGAGGAGTATATCCTTCATGGTGATGCCCTTATCGCCCAGCAACCCATGAGAGAGGATGGCAGCCGTAGCCGCTGAGACGGGAGAGCCTGTGCAACCCAATGAAGCCGCGATGGTGGCAACGCTGAGAGGGCGCTCAGGGCGCACCTTGTTCTTGCGAGCTATCTCGGCAATGATAGGGAGCAGGGCATAACAGGTGTGGGCTGTGCCAGCCATGAGACTGAAGAACCAGGTGACGAGCGGAGCAAGGAAGGTGATGTGGTGAGGGTGCTTCTTGAGAAACCTTGCCGCTACATTCACCATATAGTCCATGCCGCCAGCTGCCTGCAGTGACGCAGAAGCCGTGATGACACTCACGATGATGAGCATCACATCAACAGGTATGGAACCTGGGTCGAGTCCGAAAATAAACACAAGGATAAAGACACCTACCATGCCATAGATACCAAGGGCAATACCACCAATCCTGGCACCAATAAAAATCATCGCTGCTACTATCAGGAGCTGTAGCAAAATAATGAGTGTAGTCATAGGCGTCTTTTTAGGTTAGAATAGGCTTTATAATTGCAAAATTAAGTATTTTTTCAATAAGTTCCAAATTTTTTGTCGTTTTTTTGCGCGTGCGTGTGATATAAATAAGGTGTATTCTCGTGGATTATTTGCATATATGGAAAAAAAATAGTAATTTTGCGAGCAAAATTGATGAATAACAGATAGAATGGAACAGAAGAACTATAAGAGAATCACGGTGACATCGGCTCTGCCTTACGCTAACGGCGGAGTGCACATAGGTCACCTGGCAGGTGTGTATGTGCCTGCTGACATTTACGTTCGCTACCTCAGACTGAAGAAGCGCGACGTGCTGTTTATTGGCGGTTCAGACGAACATGGAGTGCCTGTCACCATACGCGCCCGTCAGGAGGGTATCAGTGTGCAGCAGGTGGTGGACCGCTATCATGAACTGATCAAGAAATCGTTTGAGGAGTTTGGCATATCATTCGACATATACAGCCGCACTACCTCAAAGATTCACCATAAGTTTGCCTCCGACTTCTTCCGTACCCTTTATGACAAGGGCGAGCTGGAGGAGATAACAGAGGAGCAGTATTGTGACGAGGTGACGGGCGAGTTCCTCACCGACCGCAACATAGTGGGCGAGTGTCCGCGCTGTCATAACCTCAATGCCTACGGCGACCAGTGTGAGAAGTGTGGCGCCACACTCTCGCCTGACGAGCTCATCAACCCAACCAACAAGAACAACCCTGGTCACGGACTGGTGAAGCGAGCAACGAAGAACTGGTATCTGCCATTGGGCAAGTATCAGGATTGGCTGAAGAAGTGGATACTCACTGACCACAAGGAGTGGCGCCCGAATGTCTATGGACAGTGTAAGAGCTGGCTCGACATGGACCTGCAGCCTCGTGCCATGACGCGCGACCTGGACTGGGGCATACCAGTGCCAGTGGAGGGTGCAGAGGGCAAGGTGCTCTATGTGTGGTTTGATGCTCCTATAGGCTATATCTCAAACACCAAGGAACTCTGCGACAAGGAGCCCGAGAAGTGGGGCTCATGGCAGAAATGGTGGCAGGATGAGGACACACGATTGGTGCACTTCATAGGCAAGGACAACATTGTGTTCCACTGCATCATATTCCCAGTGATGATGAAGGCACACGGAGGCTACATAATGCCAGACAACGTGCCAGCAAACGAGTTCCTGAACCTGGAGGACGACAAGATTTCAACCTCACGCAACTGGGCTGTGTGGTTGCATGAATACCTGGTGGACCTGCCAGGCAAGCAGGATGTGTTGCGCTATGTGCTCACAGCCAATGCGCCAGAGACGAAGGACAACAACTTCACATGGAGAGACTTCCAGGAGCGCAACAACTCAGAGCTCGTGGCTATCTACGGCAACTTCGTAAACCGTGCCCTGCAACTGACCAAGAAGTATTTCGAGGGCAAGGTGCCTGAGTGTGGCGAACTGACAGAGGTGGACAAGCAGGCTATAGACGAATTCAAGAACGTGAAGGCCGATGTGGAGACCTATCTGGAGCAGTTTAAGTTCCGCGAGGCACAGAAGGAGGCGATGAACCTGGCACGCATAGGCAACCGCTACATAACGGAGTGTGAGCCATGGAAGGTGTGGAAGACAGACCCTGAGAGGGTGAAGACCATACTCTTCGTCTGTCTGCAACTGACAGCCAACCTCGCCATAGCATTCGAGCCGTTCCTGCCATTCTCGTCAAAGAAACTGCGCGAGATGCTCAACCTCGACACATTCAGTTGGGAGCAGTTGGGCAGCATGGACATTCTGAAGGCTGGTCACCAGTTGGCTGAGCCATCACTGCTCTTCGAGAAGATAGAAGACAGCGTGATAGAGGCACAGCTGAAGAAACTGGAGGATGCCAAGAAGGCTAACGAGGCAGCGGAGTATGTGCCAGAACCAGTGAAGGAAAACGTGGATTTTGAGACCTTCGAGAAACTCGACATCCGTGTGGGACTGGTTACCTCATGCGAGAAGGTGAAGAAATCAAAGAAGCTGCTGAAGTTCCACATAGACGACGGAACACCTGACGGCAGGACAATCCTCTCAGGCATAGCAGCATACTACGAAGACCCCCAGACACTGGTGGGCAAGCAGGTGCTGTTCGTAGCAAACTTTGCTCCACGCCAGATGATGGGTGAGGAGAGTCAGGGCATGATACTCTCAGCAGTAGATTACGACGGCTCACTATCTGTAGCCACAACATCAAAGAATGTGAAGCCTGGCAGTCAGGTGGGATAACCCCTTCTCTGTCAGTAACTGACATCTCTCCCCGAGAGGGAGAGAATAGATTAGTAAAGTAATAACAAAAGAAAAATCTCCCCCAACACATATCAAATCTCCCTCTCTCGGGGGGAGATGCCCAGAGGGCAGTGAGGGGGTCTCTATTATGATTCAAACAATACAGAACGCTGCCATTGCAGCGATAAAAGAACTTTACGGTCAGGATGTGCCAGAGAAGATGGTGCAGCTGCAGAAGACCCGCTCGGAGTTTGAGGGCAACCTCACACTCGTAGTGTTCCCATTCCTCAAGATGTCGAAGAAGGCTCCTGAGGCTACGGCACAGGAGATAGGCGATTACCTGACCAAGAACTGCTCAGCCATCAGTGGCTATAACGTGGTGAAGGGTTTCCTCAACCTATCCATCAGCGATGAGGCATGGCTCAACCTGCTGGCACAGATAGACAGCGACGAGCACTATGGCGAGAAGCAGGCTAAGGAGGACTCTCCACTGGTGATGATAGAATATTCTTCACCTAACACCAACAAGCCTCTGCACTTAGGTCACGTGAGAAACAACCTGCTGGGTTGGTCGCTGGCACAGATAATGCAAGCTAACGGCAACAAGGTGGTGAAGACCAACATAGTAAACGACAGAGGAATACACATCTGTAAGTCTATGCTCGCATGGCTCAAGTGGGGCAACGGCGAGACACCTGAGACATCAGGCAAGAAGGGCGACCACCTCATCGGCGACTACTACGTGGCATTCGACAAGCACTATCGCGAGGAGATAAAGGAACTCGTGGCACAGGGCATGGATGAAGAGAAGGCTAAGCAGGAGGCTCCACTGATAAAGGAGGCTCACGAGATGCTCGTAAAATGGGAGCAGAACGACCCCGAGGTGCGTGGACTGTGGGCAAAGATGAACGAGTGGGTGTATGCTGGTTTCGACGAGACATACAAGGCACTCGGCGTAAGTTTCGACAAGATATACTATGAATCAGACACCTACCTCGAAGGTAAGGACAAGGT
>JAEEGL010871300.1_pt1 | contig 21837 bp, 20 predicted proteins | sample 9134231 | NCBI WGS metagenome assembly JAEEGL01 (sample SAMN16246548, study PRJNA631951) | gut metagenome | biome: gut microbiome; feature: rumen; material: fiber-attached | host: Bos | place: Iran: Karaj | collected 2018-10 | reverse complement strand
ATCATCCGTATCAGGGACCTGTTTGACAAAAACTAAAATCTTCATAGGAAGAAGATACTCCTTTGTTTGAGATTATTCTTATCTTCCGACCACCGAACCGCTGATGACCATGCGAAGAATTTCGCTGGTGCCTTCGCCGATCTCCAGGAGCTTGGCGTCACGATAGAAACGCTCAACATCGAATTCGCGGCTGTAGCCGTTGCCGCCGTGGATCTGGATGCAGTCATCAGTGACTTCACAGGCCCAGCGGGAGGAGAGAAGCTTCAGTTCGGCTGCTTCCACAGAGATACGCTGTCCCTCGTCCTTCATCTGGCAGGTATCCCAGATCATCAGGTCGGTGGCACGAATCTTGGCCGCCATGTCGGCGAACTTGAAGCCGACTGCCTGATATTTGCAGATGGGCTTGCCAAAGGTGACGCGCTCCTTGGAGTACTTTACCGCTTTCTCCATGGCATGCTGCATCAGGCCGGAAGCAATAGCCCCGATGGAAATACGGGCGCCGTCCAGTGCCTGCATGGCGATCATAAAGCCTCTGCCTTCAGGGCCGACGCGATCTTCAGCCGGAATCTTGATGTTGTCAAAGCTGAGTTCGCAGGTACCGGTTCCGCGCATACCCATCTTCTTTTCAAACTTACCGACGGTAAGACCTTCCGCATCCTTCGGTACGACAAACACGGAGATGCCCTTGTTGCCGGCTTCGGGATCGGTCTTCGCCATAATCAGATAGTAGTCGGCAACACCGGAGTTGGTGATCCAGGCTTTGCCGCCGTTCAGGATGTAGCTGCCGTCGGGCTGCTTCTCGGCAACAGACTTAATGGCTGCAGCGTCAGAGCCGGCGTTGGATTCCGTCAGACCGAAAGCGAATACTTTTCCTTCCGCAACCTGCGGGAGATACTTGGCTTTCTGCTCATCGGTGCCGTGATAGAGGATCATGTCGGCAGCCAGCCAATGAGCGTCCAGGAACAAAGCGACAGAGGCGCTGCCCTTGGCAATCTCATTGATGACGATTTCGCTGACAACGGTATTCCCGCCGCCGCCGCCGTACTGCTCGGGGAGATGAATCGCCATCAGACCGGCATCGACCAGCTTCGGAATCAAATCAAAGTCGAATCCGTTTTCGTCCATGTCGCGATCGCGGGGTTCTACCTCGTTAGCGGTGAATTCTCTCACCATGTCGCGGATCATCAGTTGCTCTTCTGTGAATTTGAACATTGTTTTACCTCCAAAAAATTTTTAGTACAGTTTGAAAAAAGACTTGCATTTTCAGAATAATCTGTTATAATACAGAAAACAAGAATTGCAATCTTTTTCCTTTCTGCCATGGGTTTGACTAGTTAAATCATAAGCAATCATGTAACAGAAGTCAACAGTTTTTTAGTTTTCTCTTGTTTTTTGGATTATTTTACAAATCCTGCTATACGTTTTTACTGAAAACCCCGTTTTTTATATTACACCATCGTCCAAAAACTCACAAAGTTTGTTCAGTATTCATTTCTGTATTATTTTTTCAGGTGGTGATCCCTATTTCTATTAAAAGCGATCTGGTTCTGTCCTATATTGAGCAGCTTCCGGTTGGAACAAAAATATCTGTGCGGGAAATCGCTTCCGTGTTACAGGTCAGCGAGGGAACCGCATATAAAGCTGTAAAGGAAGCCGAAAATCTCGGTTATGTCGTGGTAAAACCCAAGGCAGGGACCGTACGCGTCAGCACCGCACAGCCTTCTTTTGGAGCCGCGGTTCTCGCTACTGATGTGATCAGGCTGCTCGGGCTCAGTGTTCTTGCCGGTAAGGAGACCATGAACCGGCATATTAAGAAACTGATCATCTGCGACGGCTCTGAGCAGAGTCTGCGACAGCAGTTCAGAGGTCTTGAAACTGCTTCCTGTCTCTGTCTCTGCGGGGATCGCCCGGAGATTCAGACCTGCATTCTGGAAGCCGGTGCAAACCTTTTGCTGACTTCCGGATGCAAAGCCAGCTGGGTTCAGATCAACCTGGCCACCAGAAACCAGCTGTTGATTCTGGCTTCTCCACAAAGCGCCTATTCGCTGGTTCGGCTGTTTGATGAGGAATTTGCCGAACGGGTCGACTATTCTGACAGCGGAAAAGTAGCTGCCTGGATGCAAACTCCCGACTATCTATATTATAATGACATCATCGGCGACTGGCAGCGGCTCTATCGAGAGAGTTGCCTGGTAAAGCAATATCCTGTCGTTGACGACAATCTGAGTCTGTACGGCGGTCTGGATCTGTGGAAAGCCGGCGCTGCCGTCCCATCGGAGAGAATTCGGTCTGTTACTGCAGACCGTATGCAGCTCATGACCGTGTCTTCTCATGAGAGCCTTACCGAGGTTGCCAAGCGTTTTATCCTGAACAACGAGTCTCTCGCAGCGGTAGTGGATGATGGGCAGCAATTGGGAATCATTACATCCAACGATCTTCTGCGTTACTATATGTATACCGAACCCAGCACCTATGAATACGCGACAGATTCCTTCCTGACCAAGGATACCACGGTATCCGACCAGCACACTGTTGTCTACCGTGTAGATATTCCGGAGTCGGAGCTGAAAAACATCAGTCATCTTGAAACGGATCTCATTCTTTCTGCCTCTTCCAGTCTTCTGCATCAGGCAGGACATCCCCGTTTTATTCTGGAAAGCGGAACCTTTTTCGCTTCTCGCCACATTACCTCTTCGGAAGGACTGATCCTGATCTGCCGTCTGCAGAGCAGCGGACGTAGCAATTATGTCATCGAAGCGGAAATTAATGACGATACCACTTCCTATGCCAAAGCAATTCTTATCGCCTCGGCAACGGACCGAGAGGAGGAATAACCGATGTATCAACTGAATGAACACCAGAAACAGCTACGACAGGAACTGCGGCAATTCGTCGATCATGAAGTCCTTCCGGAGGCACAGGCTTATGAGCAGAATGCAGAATTTCCCCGTGCTCTCTTTAGCCGGATTGGTGATCTGGGATATCTGGATCTGGCTTTTTACAACCGCCATCCGGGGGTCCGTCACACCGGAATTGAAAGCGCCATTGTGATGGAAGAACTTGCCCGCGGCCTTCCCTCCCTGACACTCAGTATAAGCCCTCATGTTCAATGTATGAATCTGATATCATGCGCAGGAACCGAATCATTGAAGGACCGGATTGTCTCCGATGCTGTTCGGGGCAGACATGTTCTTGCCTTCGCCATTACGGAAGCAAGCGGCGGCTCCGATGCGCTCGGAATCGATACTGTCGCCACCTATGACGGAGACGGCTGGATTCTGAACGGTGAAAAATGCTGGATCACAAGCGCCGGTGCGGCAGACGGCTATCTTATCAGCGCCAAGAGTGCAACATCCGGCAGATATCGAGATGTGAGCCTGTTTTATGTTGATGCTGCAACTCCCGGTCTCGAAACGCAGCGGGTTCCTCTTATTGGAATGAATAATTCACCGACCGGCACGGTTCGCATGAAAGACTGCAAAGTACCAAAAGACTGTCTGATTGGTCAGGAAAACACAGCTTATGATCAAATGAAGATCCTGTTAAATGAAGGCCGTTGGGACATGGCAGCGCTGGGCATCGGAATTGCGCAGGGTGCGCTGGAATGTACATTAAGACACACCAGCAGAAGCGGGCACTTTGGCCGGAATCTTGCCTCCTATCAGGGCGTTTCTTTCCAAGTCGCCAGAATGTATGAAAAGATATTCATGGCCAGGAACTCCCTCTATCATGTGGCAGACCTGTTTGAGCATCAGCAGCGGGCTACTATGGAAGCTGCTGCGTTGAAACTGTTTGCCTCTGAGATGTGCCTGGAGGTCTGTCACACCGCGGTGCAGCTGCACGGTGCCAAAGGCCTGAGCCAGTACACGGATGTCGACCGCTATTTCCGGGACGCCCAGATGCTGACCATCGGCGAGGGCAGCAGTGAAGTCTGCCAGATTGTTATTTCCGGAAAACTATATCACTCGGACCAGGGAACATATTGAGCGTTTTCTGTTCCTTTACAATTATCTTGCCTTTCCTTAGAGAGCACGTTATAATGAGCCCGGTTTAAGCCTAATGTATAAATCCGGGAATTCATGACTCTGGCGCCGATAGACGCCGCACATTGACCCCGCCACGGGGCAGTGATGAAAGGAGAATGAACAATGAAAAAAAGAATTCTGGCACTTACTCTTGTCCTGGTAATGCTTGTGATGGTCTTTGCCGGCTGCGGAAAGCAGGAATCAGCGAAGCCGACAGAGGTTCCAGCCGAGCCGGAAGTTTCCGCTGCCGTGCAGGAGAACGGGCGGGCCGCGAAAAACGAACTCAACATTGGCATCGCCCAGGATTTTGACAGTCTTGACCCCGACTATATGACGGCAGCAGGGACGAAGGAAATTCTGTTCAATGTTTTCGAAGGACTGGTCAAACCCAACGCAAAGGGTGAAATCATCCCTGCGGTCGCCTCCTCGGTCGAAAAGTCGGAGGATGGGCTGCGCTATGTGTTCACCCTGCGCGAGGGTGTGCGGTTCCACAATGGCGACCCGGTGGAGATGGAAGATCTTGTCTACTCCATCGAGAGGCGCTGGAAAGATGCGGACAGCGCCGCTCAGCTGGCTGCGCTCGGTGTCATCGAAGGTCTCGAACATGACGACAGCACGCTCACGGTGCTCCTCTCGGAACCGAGCAATGAGTTTCTCGCGGCGATTATGAACGCCTATATCCTCCCTGCGGATTATGCCGCACAGGCGACGGCTCCCATCGGGACCGGTCCGTACCGGTTCGTCTCCCGTTCCATCCAGGACAGCCTGGTGCTGGAACGCTTCCCGGACTACTGGGGCACACCGGGGAAAGTGGACAAGGTTACTTTCAAGATTCTGGAAGGCGCCGAGGGTCTCGTTCTCGGCCTGCAGAGCGGCGCTCTGGATCTCGTTGCGCATTTGAGCAGCGACCAGACCGTACAGCTGAGCAAAACGGACTTCAGCATTGCGGAAGGCAGCATGAATCTGGTCCAGGCGCTCTATCTCAATAATGCAGAGAAGCCTTTTGACGATGTCCGTGTCCGTCAGGCGCTGTGCTATGCTGTCGACAAACAGGCGGTTATTGACCTGGCCTTTGACGGCTATGGCATCCCTCTCGGCACCTCGATGTTCCCCTCCTTCAGCAAGTACTATGACGAATCGCTGACCGACTATTACACGATCGATCTTGAAAAAGCAAAGGCGCTCCTCGCAGAAGCCGGGTATCCCGACGGGTTTGAGATGACCATCACGGTGCCCAGCAACTACACCCCTCATGTGAACACAGCAACCGTCCTGGTCGAGCTCCTGCGGGAGATTGGTGTTAAGGCAACGGTGCAGCCGGTGGATTGGAGCACCTGGCTGGAAGAGGTTTACGGGAACCGCAAGTTCCAGAGCACCATCACCGGCCTGACCAGCGACAACATGACCGCACGAAAGCTTCTGGAGCGCTTCGGCAGCAGTGTCGGCAACAACTTTACCAACTACTCCAATGAAGAATATGACGCGATCCTTGCGAAGGCTCTTACCGCAACCGATGACACAGAGCAGACGGAGCTCTATCGGGCGCTGGAGCGCAACCTGACAGAAAACGCCGCCAACGTCTACCTGCAGGATATGGCGGACCTCGTCGCGGTGCGCAGCGGTCTGGAAGGTCTGACCTTCTATCCGATCTACGTTCTGGACGTCTCCGCGCTGTACTGGGCCAAATGAGTGAATCGCTGCAATATGTGCTGAAGCGGCTTGTTCTGCTGCTGATCACGATGCTGCTGGTCTCCTTCCTGACCTTTCTGGCCTTCGAGCTGGTTTCGGGCGATCCCGCCCGAACCATGCTCGGGACGGAAGCGACAGACCAGCAGTTGAATGCTCTGCGCCATGAACTCGGTCTGGATCAGCCTTTTTTTGTGCGTTACTTTCAGTGGCTGGGCGGATTTTTCTCCGGAAATCTCGGTACCTCGTACATCTACCGCCAGCCTGTCTGGGCTTTGATCTCTTCCAAACTGGAACTCACTCTGCTGCTCTGCCTGATGAGTTTCTTGATCATCGTCGTGGTCTCCATCCCCGTTGGGGTTTTTTCCTATCGCCTGACCGGCGGGTTCTGGGACTGGCCTCGGACAACCCTGAACCAGTTCTTCATGGCTGTCCCCCCCTTCTTTACCGGGATTCTGGTCTCCTGGGGCTTCGGTATCATCCTCCGGTTCTTCACTCCGGGGGATTTTCCCGGTCTGCGCGCTGATCTCGGCGAGTCGCTGCGGCACCTTTTTTTCGGGGCAATCTGTCTGAGCATACCAAGAATCGCCATGACGGTACGCATGCTGCGTGCAACGGTTATTTCCGAAATGAACAAGGCTTATGTCCGTACGGCGATCAGCCGCGGGAATGACCGCCATTCCGTCCTGACCCGGCATGTACTCAAAAACTCCATGGTCTCTGTCGTGACATTCCTCGGCCAGACGCTGGCGGAACTGGTCGGAGCCGGGATTGTTGTCGAGCAGGTACTCGGCATTCCGGGGCTCGGCCGTTTTCTGGTCTCATCCATCTCCCACCGGGACTATCCCGTGGTACAGACGATCGTGGTCATTCTCGCCTTCTGGGTTGTGCTGGCGGGAACGGCAGCCGATCTTATCAACCAGGCGATTGATCCGCGTCTTCGGTTGTCCGCAAAGCTGGGAGGTGCCAGAGGATGAAGAAACACATGAACGGTTTCCTTCTGGTCGGCCTCATCATCACGGGCATGATGCTGGTCATAACAGTCATCGGCATATTCTGGACGCCTTATGTCCCGACTGCGATGAAGTACGGCCGTTTTCAGCCGCCCTCCTTTGCCCATCTCTTCGGCACGGACAATTTCGGGCGGGATATTTTCAGCCGGGTGCTGAAAGGCACCGGAACCACTCTTGCCATCGCTTTTTCCACCGTCACAATCGGTGCGGTGGTCGGAACGCTGGTCGGTGCGGTCACCGGTTATTTCGGCGGGATCATCGATGACGTCCTGATGCGTCTGAATGACGCTCTGACTGCTTTTCCGAGCTTTCTTCTGGCGCTGCTGATTGTCAGTCTGGTCGGGCCCGGAAACAAATACAGTGTGGTTCTGGCGCTCGGGCTGGTGTTTATTCCGAGTTTTGCCCGTGTCATGCGGACAGAGTTCGCTTCTCTGCGGAATCAGAACTACGTAACCGGCGCGCGCCTGATGGGCGCCGGCAGCGCAAGGATTCTGTTTGTCCACCTGCTGCCGAACACGGTCCGGGTTCTGCTTCCCGCTTTTACCATCGGCTTCAACAATGCCGTCCTGGCTGAGGCCAGCATGAGTTTCCTCGGTATCGGCGTAACCCCGCCGGATGCCTCTCTCGGATACATGCTGTCCGAGGCGCAGAGCATGCTTGCCGCCGGCCCCTGGTATGCCCTGTGTACCGGCTTTACCATTGTCCTGCTGATCTTCGGCGTAGGTCTTATCGGTGAAGGCCTCCAGATTCAGAACAGGGAGGTGGACTGACATGCTGGAAATCCGCGACCTCCACGTGAAATTCCATAACCGCGACCGTGAAGCGGTTGCCGGAATTTCCCTCACCATCCACGACGGAGAGATCGTCGGTCTCGTCGGCGAGAGCGGCAGCGGCAAGACCGTCACCGCCATGAGCATCGCGGGTCTCCTTCCCCGCAAGCAATGCGCCTATTCCGGTGATATTCTCCTCAACGGAAAGGACCTGCTGCACGCGCAGCGCAGTGAACTGAGAAAACTGCACGGGAAGGAAATCGGTGTCGTTTTTCAGGAACCGATGAGTGCCATGGACCCACTGATGAAGGTCGGAGAACAGGTCGGTGAAGTCATTCGCATCCACACCTCGCTCCCGAAAGACGATCAAAAGACGCTGGCTCTCTATGCCCTGTCCGAGGTCGAGCTCCAGGATCCCGAAAAAGTATATGACAGCTACCCCCACGAGCTCTCCGGCGGCATGCTGCAGCGTGCGATGATCGCCGCCGCAATTGTCATTGAGCCGAGTCTGCTTCTGCTGGACGAACCGACCACAGCACTCGATGTAACCATCCAGGCACAGATTCTGGAACTGCTGAAAAAGCTGAACCGTGAAAAGGGCATCTCGATGCTCTTTATCTCCCATAATCTCAATGTTGTCCGAAAGCTCTGTACCCGGGTTGCCGTCATGCAGCGCGGCGTTCTGGTCGAGACGGGTGATACGGATGAGGTCTTCTTCCATCCGCAGCACCCCTATACCAGGCATCTGATTGAGGCGATTCCGACACGGGAGAGGAGGGTGTCATGAACGAGCAGAACAATCTGGTCCTGGAAGTACGGCACGTCAGCGGCGGTTATCGGGAAGGCGGGTTTTTTTCCGGAAAGAAACACTATCAGGAAGTTCTCCATGACGTGGACTTTGTCGTTCATCACGGAGAGATCCTGGGTCTCGTCGGAGAGAGCGGAACCGGTAAGACTACCCTCTCCCGTATGATTCTGGGCTTACTGGAACCGGAGTCCGGAGAGATCGTTCATTACACCAAGCGTCCGCAGATTATCTTCCAGGATCCCTACAGCTCCCTGAACCCCGCCTATTCTGCGGAGTGGTCTGTTGAAGAGCCGCTGCGAATTTTTGGCAAATATGACACGGCAGAGCGAAAACGCCGTGTCCACGAGATGCTGGAGCGCGTAGAACTGCCAAAGGAGTGCTGGACTGCCAAGCCGGACGAACTCTCAGGCGGGCAGCGACAGCGGGTGAGCATTGCCTCCGCACTGATTCGCAGACCCCGCTTTCTCATTGCGGACGAGCCGGTCAGTGCGCTTGACGTGACGATTCAGGCGCAGATTCTGAAGCTCCTGAAACAGCTGCGGGATGAACTGGATCTGAGTTACCTTTTCATCTCGCACGACCTGAACGTGGTCTATCAGCTCTGCGACCGCGTCCTTGTGATGAAGCAGGGAAGAATTGTAGAGCAGGGCTTCGTGGAGGACGTCTATAATCATCCGAAAGAAGAGTATACGCAGCGGCTGCTCGCTGCCGCCATGTAAGGAGTATCCTATGACGATTCGGTACATCGCAGACATGCATTTCGACGAGGAAGACATCATTGCTTACGACAACCGCCCTTTCAACAGTGCGGCGGAAATGAACGAAGCCCTGATCGCAAACTGGAACCGTGTCGTCGCCCCGGACGATCTGACCTGGATTCTCGGTGACTTCTGTTCCGGAGATGCTTCGCATTGGGAGCGGAATCTGCGTTGCCTGAACGGGAGAAAAGCCCTGATCATCGGAAACCATGACCATCCCGATGTCATCGCCGCCATGAAAGACCGGTTTGAGGATGTGGCTGAATATCGGGAGATCCTTGACGGTGACCGTCATGTGGTCCTCTGTCATTATCCCATTCCCTCCTTTCACGATCATTATTTTGGCTGGTTTCATCTCTACGGGCATGTGCACAGCGCCTTCGAGTGGAACATTGCCGAAAACGCAAAACGGCTCATCCGGAATCTTTATGTCCGGGATGACGTCTGCCGGATGGCAAATGTTGGCGCGATGCTGTCATACATGGACTATACTCCGCGCACGCTGGATGAGCTTCTGCCGCATTTTTGAGCGCAGATTGTCAAATGAAAGGAGCAGTCTTGACAAAGACTGCTCCTTTTCGTATGGTTTATCAAACTATCTCGCAAAAGGCAGATGAGGCGTATGGTTCAGCTCGAGCAGCGGGCACAAGAACCCCTGGAGAAGGCCGCTTCCGACAGCTTGACAGAAAACTTCGCTGCGCCGTAGGCCGCAGATCCCGAAAAAGCCTGCGGGGATCTTACCGGCGGCTTGCGAAAAGGCTCTTCTCAACCGCTTCCTGTGGTGTTATACTGACCGTAATGATACACAGGAGGCGATTTATGCATAAAGAACAGTTTTCTCTTGCCGTCTGTCAGCTTCGAACGGAGACAGACTATGAGGCAACCATGGAAAAGGCCGCCGGAATGCTTCGCGAAGCGGCGGCTGCCGGTGCTTCTGTCGCCGTGCTGCCGGAGATGTTTTCCTGTCCTTATGACCGCCGGTTCTTTCGTGAGTTTGCCGTGCGCGGACATGAAGACACCGTCCGCAGACTCTCCGCCTGGGCACGAGACAACCATCTCCTTCTGATCGGAGGTTCCATTCCGGAGACGGAAGGCGATCGGCTTTACAACACGAGCTTTGTTTTTGACGCGGAAGGAAATCAGATCGCCCGACATCGAAAAATCCATTTGTTCGACGTTGACCTGCCCGGAATGTGTTTTCATGAATCCCACACATTCACCCCGGGAAATGAAATTACGGTTTTTGATACCCCGTTCTGCCGTATGGGCGTTGCCATCTGCTTCGACGTCCGTTTTCCGGAGCTGTTCCGTGCCATGGCCCGGCGCGGAGCCCAGCTGATCTGTCTGCCGGCACAGTTCAACATGACTACGGGTCCTGCACACTGGGAGCCCACCATGCGCATGCGTGCTGTGGATAACGAGCTCTTTTTCGCAGCCGCTTCCGCAGCCCGCTATGAAGGCTTCTCCTATGAATGCTGGGGGCATTCCATGATTCTCGACCCATTCGGCACGCCGCTTGCCGCGGCAGATGAGACCGAACAGATCATCCTGGCGGAAATTGATCTGCGGCGGATTGATGAAGTCCGTGCCCAGCTCCCCACCTTCCTTCATCTGCGGGAAGAACTCTATTCTGTTGCAAACTGAAAGGAGTCATCGACAGCTATGAATCTGAATCCGAAAAACCTGTTAAAGGCACGCAGTGCCTGGAGCAGCTTCCGCTCCAACCATCCGAATGTGCTTCCGTTTCTCCGCGATATTCTGCAAAAGGGTCTTACGGAAGACGTTCAGGTAGAAGTTCTGGTTCACTTTCCGGACGGAACCGACAAGAATCTTGGCCTGCGCCTGAAACAGAGTGATCTTGAATTTTTTGATGTCCTGCAAAATACCCTGATGTGAGCAGAAAGACTTCTCAAGCTCCTCCGGCTGTGTTATACTGATGGCATCAACACACAGGAGGGATTCCCTATGAAGTTTTTCAAGTGCCCGGATTGCGGTACCATTCTCATCCCCGACCGCTCTGATTCTTTTGAGCCGAAAAAGCTGGTGGAGCTCATACCGAATACCACCGACGCCGCCGGGGAAAAGCATGTCCCGGTAATCACAGTAGACGGAAGCTGCGTTAAGGTCGAAGTCGGTGCGGTCGCCCATCCCATGCTGGAAGCCCATTACATCACCTTTGTCGTTCTGGAGACCACGCAGGGTTACCAGAAGAAAGATTTGAAGCCCGGCGAGAAACCGGAAGCGGTCTTTGCCCTGTGTGAGGGTGAAGAGGCCGTTGCCGCCTATGAATACTGCAATCTCCACGGGCTCTGGAAGGCTGAAGCCTGACTCCCCGTCGGAAACACCCCCTCAAAAAAACAACCCCATCGAAGCTGATCGGTGGGGTTGTTTTGTCTGTATTCCTGTTTTATCCGCGAAAGCCGAGAATGAAAGCCTCAATGTCTTCCCGGGGCGCTGCTGCACTGCCCTGAATCATCTCAGGACGGCCGCCGCCACGTCCGCTGATTCCGGTGTTGATCTCCTTTGCCGCCTTTCGCAGGTCGATATGCCGGCTGCCGATGATATAGCGCTGCTGGTCTCCCTCTCCGGGGAAAAACACCGCTGCAAGTCCGCCGCATTTCGGCATCAGGAGATTGACCAGCTCCCGTGCGGCTATTTCATCCGGTATCGCTTCAAACAGGCAGCGGTTTCCTTCCGTTTCCGGCAGCTGTTCCGCCTTGTACTGCACCAGTTCCATGGCCAGCAGCGCGTTCTTTTCTTTCAGCGCATCGCGCTCCTGCAGGAGGCGCTGAACGGCCGGCGCAATTTCATCCCGTTTTGCGCTGAGTAGACCGGAGATTTCTGCTGCACTCTGCTGCTTTCTCCGATAATCTTCCAGGGCCCACATTCCGCAGCTGACACTGAGCCGGACCCCGCCACGGTGCTTTTCAAAATTCCGCACCTTGATGATGCCGATCTCCCCGGTGGCGTCAACATGCGGGGCGCAACAGGCGCAGCGGTCCACTCCCGGGATCTCGACGATGCGCACGTCACCCTGCAGTTCCTTCTTGCTGCGATAATCCAGAGCAGCGAGCTCTGAACGGGACGGATAAAAGGTCCGCACAGGGAGATTACTGCGCACCGCTTCGTTGGCCAGCGTCTCCATGTGCCGGATTTCATCCTCGCTGAACTCCCGGTCGAAGTCGATGGTGACGTCATCTGTCCCCATGTGAAAACCCACATTGTCGCAGCCGTAGAGCCGGTGTGCCGTCCCGGAGAGGATGTGTTCTCCGGAGTGGTTCTGCATTCTCCCCAGACGGAGCTCTCTGTTCAGATTTCCCTCTACGGTCGCCCCGGTCTGCAGCGGTCTGTCACAATAGTGGACCACGTCTCCGTCTCGCTCGTGCACGTCGAACACCTGTGCTTCACCCAGCGTTCCGACGTCTGCCTGCTGGCCGCCGCCTTCCGGGAAGAAGGCGGTCTCGTCCAGGATGATTTCCCACCTTCCCCTGTTCTGTTCACAGCTCAGAACTCTTGCAGAGAAGGTAAAAAGATGGCTGTCGATGTAATAAAGCTTCGTCGTCATTTAAATCCCCCGGATAATCTGGTCTGTCACTTCAAGGCAGATCGCGGCGCAGTCCTGCAAAGCATCGTAGTATTCCTCTCCCCCGCCGGTCAGGCCGTCAGAGACCGCCTTGATCATCAGGCAGGGAACCTCGTTGCGGCGGCAGGTCAGCAGGACCGCCGCGCTCTCCATCTCGCAGATATCCGCAGAATAAAGGCGATGGAGCCGTTCCTTGGCCTCCTGGTTGCCGACAAATTTGTCTGCGGAAGCACAGGTCACCGGTTTCAGATCCGGACAGATGCTTCTTGCCTTTTCCACCAGCGCCGGATCCGCCGGGAGATAGATGTCTCCGTATCCCGGGTACTGTGCGGGAAGGAGAGGGTCGATTCCGGAAAGGTCAAAATCGTAGTGGACCACCCGTGTTACAACACAGGTTTTGGTCAGCGCCATTTCTTCTGTCAGGCCGCCGACCACACCGAAATTCACCACGAGCTCCACTCCGCAGCGGTCGATCAGCAATTCCGTGGCTGCCGCCGCAGCAATCTCTCCGATCCCGCTGTGGATGACATAGAGAACATAGGTCTCGTTTTCATAGAGAAAAATGGTAAAGCCGCCGGCTTTTTCCGTCTTCCCCGGGGTGCCGTAGCGGGCGAAAACGCTTTCCATCTCCACCGCTACCAGCAGTCCGATCTTTCTCTTCCCGCTCATATGACTCTCACCCGAACGACCTCTTCCATCTCCCGGATCCCATTGATGGTTTCTTCGTAGATGGCGCTTCCGAGGTCAACGATCGTAACCGCATATTTGCCTCTGTTCTTGTTGATCATATGTTCGACGTTGATGTTCTTTTCACTGACAAAATCCAGAATTCTGGTGAGCATGCGAGGGACGTTCCGATGGATGACACAGAGGCGGCATTCCCCGACGCGGTTCAGATAGATATCCGGCAGATTGACCGAATTGCGGATATTTCCATTGAGGAGATAGTCGTACATCTCGTTGGCCGCCATTTCAGCACAGCGGTCCTCACTTTCCGGCGTACAGGCTCCCAGATGAGGCATGGCAATCACGTTAGGCGCTTTCAGAATGACTTCATTGGGGAAGTCGGTCACATACTTTGCAACCTTACCGCTTTTCAGTGCTTCGGTCATATCGTCATCATTCACCACTTCAGCGCGGGACTCATTGATGATACGCACGCCGTCCTTCATCTTCGAAAAGGCTTCGGCGTCAATCATGTTATAGGTGCTCTCCGTAAAGGGGACATTGATGCTGATATAGTCGCAGTTTTCGAACAGCTCCTCAAGATTCTCCGTATGGATGACCTTGCGGGAGAGTCTCCATGCAGCATCGACGGATAGAAACGGATCGTATCCGAGTACTCTCATGTTGAGATCCACGCCTGCATTTGCAACCAGTGCTCCGACCGCGCCGAGGCCGATTACTCCCAGCGTTTTCCCCAGCAGCTCCGGTCCGGAAAAATCCGACTTTTTCTTTTCAACCAGGGCCGGAATGTTTTCGCCTTCTCCGGAGATGGACTGAACCCATGCAATGCTGCCGAGGATATCGCGGGATGCCAGCACGAGAGAGGCAATCTCCTGCTCCTTGACAGCCTGCGCGTTTGCGCCCGGTGCGTTGAAAACGACAATACCGTTTTCTGTGCACCGGTCGATCGGGATGTTGTTATAGCCGGCGCCGGCACGCGCAACGGCAAGCAGGCTCTCCGGAAACTCCATCCCATGCAGGTCTGCGCTGCGCAGCAGCAGTCCGCTCGGATTTCTGACATTTTCCCCGACCGTGCAGCCGTTTCTCTCCAGCGCTTCGATTCCGGCAGGCGAAATCTTATTCATTGTCTGTATCTTAAACATGATTCCGTTCAAACTCCTTTATGGTATCCGCGAGCAGTTTTACACCTTCCATCGGCATCGCGTTGTAGATGGAAGCCCGCATCCCGCCGGCAACTTTATGCCCTTTCAGATTCACAAGTCCGCGCTCGGCAGCGAAGCGGATAAACTCTGCATCCAGCTCCGCGCTGTCCGTTCGGAACGTGACGTTCATGTCACTGCGGGATCCCGGAAGAGCATGCGGGTGGAACAGCCGGCTCTCGTCCAGGCAGTCATACAGCAGTTTTGCTCTCTGCTTTTTCCACTGTTCCATGCCTTCCACACCACCCTGTTCCTTCAGCCAGTCCAGCACCAGAGAGAGCATGTAGATACACCAGCACGGCGGCGTGTTCAGGAGCGAGTCGTGTTTGATCATCATTGCATAGCTCATGATCTGTGGCGTATAGGGGAGTTCCCGTCCGGCAAGCGCCTTGTCCACAATCACAACCGTCAGGCCGGCCGGTGCCATGTTTTTCTGGGCGCCGGCGTAGATCAGGCCGTAACGGGACACGTCGACCGGTCTGGACAGGATGTCGGAGGACATGTCACAAACCAGCGGCGCAGCTGTTTCGGGCACATACTGCCACTCGGTTCCGTAGATGGTATTGTTTGCACAGTAATAGAAATATTTCGCACCGGGGGTCAGGGAGAGTTCCTCCTGTCCGGGAATCCGGTTGTGCCCGGAGTCCGCCGTGCTGCAGGCAAGATGTACGGTTCCGTATTTCTCTGCCTCTTTGGCCGCCTTGTTGGAAAAATTGCCGGTCACGGCGTAGTCCGCTGTGCCGCCTTCCATCAGATTCATCGGAATTGCGGCAAACTGCAGGGTTGCTCCGCCCTGTAAAAAGAGAATCTCATGACTCTCCGGAACACGCAGCATCTCGCGGAACTTTTCTTTTGTCTCCGTAAAGATTTCGGTAAACACCGGACTTCGATGGCTCATCTCCATAACGGACATACCGCTGCCCCGGTAGTTCATCAGTTCTGTCCGGGCACGCTGCAAGACCGGTTCCGGCATGGTCGAGGGTCCGGGTGAAAAATTATAGACTCTGTTTTCTGTCATTCTGATCACCATTTTATATATTCATGACATTGATTCCGAAAGATTATATATGAACTTGCGCATACTGTCAAATGGATAAGTGCACAAAAACTCGCCCTCCTGCCGTTTTTCCGCATGAAAATACACAGACGGCATGGATTTTCACCCTGCCGTCTGTAAACGAAACTGCTTTTTTACACCATCTGTTCTGGATGGAAGATCTTGTCGAACTGTTCTGCCGTCAGAAAGCCAAGGCTGACACAGGCTTCCTTCAGGGTGAGGTCTTCCTGATAGGCGAGTTTCGCCGTCTTCGCCGCGTTCTCATAGCCAATCGTCGGACTCAGTGCCGTGACCAGCATCAGAGAATTCATCAGGTTCTGCCGCATTTTTCCCCCATCTGCTTCAATCCCGACTACGCAATGCCTTGTAAATGAGCGAATCGACTCCGAGAGCAGCCGTACCGACTGCAGGAAATTATAGGCGATGAGCGGGAGGAAAACATTCAGTTCAAAGTTGCCCTGCGATGCCGCAATGCCGATGCTGACATCATTTCCGAGGACCTGTGCCGCAACCATGGTGACCTGCTCGCATTGTGTCGGATTGACCTTCCCCGGCATGATGGAGCTTCCCGGTTCATTTTCCGGGATCCGGATTTCGCCGAGGCCGCAGCGCGGTCCGCTCGCAAGCCAGCGTACATCATTCGCAATCTTCATCATATCTGCCGCAAGCGCCTTGACCGCGCCGTGGGAAAACACAAGTTCATCCCGCGACGACAGGGCGTGGAATTTGTTTTCCGCCGACGAGAAGGGTTTTCCGGTGAGCTTTCCGATCTCCGCCGCCATCATTTTATCAAAACCGGCAGGCGCGTTGAGTCCGGTTCCCACGGCAGTCCCGCCGATGGCCAGCTCACGAAGCGGATCCAGAGAGAGCCGGATCATCCGAACATCCTGCTCCACGCTGCTGCGCCATCCGCTGATCTCCTGTGAGAAGGCAATGGGAACCGCGTCCTGAAGATGGGTTCTCCCGCTCTTGATGATTCCTGCGTTCTTTTCCTCCAGGATTCGCAGCTCCTTCACCAAGTCTTCCGCGACCGGGAGAAGTCGGTCTTCCAAGGCGAGCACGGCAGCGATATGCAGTGCTGTCGGAAACGTGTCGTTGGAGGACTGACTCATATTGACGTCGTCATTGGGATGGCAGAGTTTTTTTCCGGCAAGCTCGTTGGCACGGTAGGCAATTACTTCGTTTGCGTTCATGTTGGACTGTGTTCCGGAGCCCGTCTGCCATACAACAAGCGGAAACTGCTCATCCAGTGTGCCTGCCGCAACTTCTTCCGCAGCCTTTCCGATGACCGTCATCTTTTCTGCCGTCATCTTTTCCGGCTGGAGCGCGTGGTTGACCTTCGATGCGGCAAGTTTCAGTATTCCGAATGCGTGTATGATCTCCATCGGCATCGTTTCAATCCCTGCGCCGATTTGGAAATAATCCCAGCTGCGCTGTGTTTGTGCTCCCCACCAGCGGCCTTCCGGGACTTTCACCTCGCCCATGGAGTCACGTTCTATTCTGTATTTCATGCTTCCTCCCTGCCGGCGCGGTAGTAATTGATGAGGCAGCCGTCCACAATGATTTCCCGCTCGGCATCCGTCAGGTCGCCGATAGAGCAGGCGAAAGGCACTACGCTGCCGTCCGGTTTCACGGCATATGCGGTCAGATCGTCCTGTTCCTCCAGAATGGCTGTCCGAATTCCGGGAATAAACAGATAGTCTCCCAATGCAAACAGCTCATGATTCTGAACAAGAAACGGCGTCATCCCCCAGTTGATGCAGTTGGAGCGGTATCGTTTGGTTGCATACTGTCTGGCGAAGTTCGCGGATCCGCCCATAACACGCTGGCAGGAGGCCGCCTGTTCCCGTGCGGACCCGTCGCCCGGCATATTGGCATAGATGGTGGAGCCGATATCCGTTTTCTCCGGATCAACGGAAAGCCCGGCTTTTTCCAGTGCCGTGTAAACCGCCATGATCTCTTCCGGCAGTGCCTTTCCGGCACGTCGGTCACGATCCGCCTGCCTCAGGACCTTGCTTCTTGAAACATACTGCGGATCGCGTCTTGAAAGCGCGAACTCGCTCAGTCTCTCCGGGTTGGAGCGGAAGGCAGAGGTCTCTCCGGACGGAATCAGTTCATCGGTGGTGGTAACCGGATCGGTAATGTACGAACAGACCTTTACCAGAAGGTCTTCCGAGAGCGCCGGCATCTCCGGCCAGTCCTTGATGTTGGGTCCGAATTTCAGTTCATGCTGCGGCTCCGGACGGCCCCAGCCGTTATATACCCGTTTTGCATAGATACCGGCGTCATACTCATAGTCAGGACGGGAATACTCCACATTCAGATCAGAGGCCGCTGTAAGCAGGCCTCCGTTTGCCGCAGTTGCGGCAATGGAGCGCGCATCCATCAGCGCCACGGCACTGATCTGACCCTCTCCGGGCTTGGAACCTTCCCGGTTCGGGAAGTTCCGGGTCGTGTGGCGGATGGAGAATTCTCCGTTGGCGGGGGTATCTCCGGCCCCGAAGCACGGCCCGCAGAAGCATTCTCTCATGACGGCGCCGGCCGTGACAAGATCATAGGCAGAGCCGTTCTTCAGCAGTGCGGAATAAGCCGGCATGGACCCCGGATAGACATTCAGGCTGAAGGTCCCGTTGCCGCAGCTCTTTCCGCGGAGGATGTCCGCTGCGGCACAGATATTGTCAAACGTGCCGCCGGAACACCCGGCAATCTCGCCCTGGTCGACCCAGATGCCGCCGTCGTGCGCTTTGGAAAGGAGGTCCATCCTGACACCCTTGAGCTGTCGGTTGGCCTGCTCCTGTACCAGATGCAGAATCTCTTCGGCGTTCTCCTGCAGTTCGTGAATGGTATAGACATTGGACGGGTGCATGGGCATGGCGATGCTGCACTCAATCGACGAGAGGTCTACTTTGATGCATCCGTCGTACCAGGTTACGGCAGCGGGCTTCAGTTCCCGGTATTCCTCTTTGCGGCCGTGAACAGCATAGTAGCGTTTCGTTTCCTCATCGGTGATCCAGACGGAACTCCAGCAGGTGGTTTCGGTGCTCATCACGTCGATGGCGTTGCGGTATTCGATGGGAAGTCCCGCAACTCCCGGCCCGACAAATTCCATCACCTTGTTCTTCACGTAGCCGTTCTGATAAACCGCGCCGATGATGCTGAGCGCTACATCCTGCGGCCCGACACCATTCCCGGGGGTCCCCGTCAGATATATGGCGACGACTTCCGGACAGTTGAAGTCATAGGTGCGGCCAAGGAGCTGTTTCGCGAGCTCTCCGCCGCCTTCTCCCACAGCCAGGCAGCCGAGCGCGCCATAGCGCGTATGGGAATCCGAGCCAAGGATCATTTTCCCGCATCCGGCCATGGTTTCCCGGTTATAGGAATGGATATTGGCCATATTGGTGGGGACGTAGATGCCGCCGTATCGGTGCGCGGCAGACAATGCAAACTTGTGGTCATCTTCATTGATGGTCCCTCCCACCGCGCAGAGCGAGTTATGGCAGTTGGTCAGGACATATGGAAGCGGAAACTCTGTCATGCCAGATGCGCGCGCAGTCTGGATGATGCCCACATAGGTAATGTCATGGCTGGTCATGGAGTCAAACCGCAGGCGAAGCGCATTCATGTCTTCTGTCTGATTGTGGGCTTTGAGAATCCCATAGGCAATCGTGCCCTGCCTTGCCGTCTCTTTCTGTGCATCCACCCCGGTAAGAGCACGTACTTTTGCTCTCTCCGTCTCCGGAACGATTTCTGTGCCGTTTATGAGATATATCCCTTCGTTATACTGTTGAATCACAGTTTCTTCCCCCTGACCGCTGCTCATTTGTTTTTGTTCCTGTCCGGAATCTCTTTTCTTTTCGGATCATTATCGTTCAGTCTACCATTCTGCCGCCGCCGCCGCAAGTCTTATTTTCTCACTGTCGTTAATTCTTGACCCTCTGCAGGAGAGTGAGTATAATACCAGGCAGAAACTGGGACTGGAGACTGGAACGATGCATTATCTGGATAATTCCGCAACTACACAGGTCTGCCCGGAAGCTGCACAGGCTGCGCTCCACGCCATGACGGAGCAGTTTGGAAACCCGAGCTCCACGCATACGGTCGGCCGGGAAGCAAAAAAGCAGCTCGACCGCTCCCGGGAAAGTGTTGCCCGTGCGATCGGCTGTGCGCCGGGAGAACTGGTTTTCACTTCCTGTGGCTCGGAGAGCGACAACTGGGCGCTGCTCTCCGGGGCGGAAGCCATGAAACGCAAGGGAAAACATATTATCAGCTCTGTCGCAGAGCACGACGCGATCCGCCGAAGTCTGGACCTGCTGGAGGAACGCGGGTATGAGATCACCCGCCTGAAGCCGGACCAGTCCGGGTCAGTTCCGGTCGACGCCGTACGCGCCGCATTGAGAGAGGATACCATTCTGATCTCCCTGATGCTCGTCAACAACGAGACCGGCGCCGTGACGGACATTGCCGGTGTTTCTGCAGCGCTGCGTACTGCCGGATCCGCAGCGCTGCTGCATACGGACGCCGTGCAGGCTTTTATGAAGATTCCGTTCTCTCCGAAGTCGCTCGGCGCGGATCTCATCAGCGTCAGCGGGCATAAAATCCACGCCCCCAAAGGAATTGGGGCGCTCTATGTTCGAAAAGGTCTTCGCCTGAAGCCGATGCTGGTCGGCGGCAGCCAGGAAGAAAGCCGCCGGGCAGGGACAGAGGCCACTGCGCAGATCGCCGCTTTTGCCGCCGCCTGCGATGTGGCTTTGCCGATGCTCTTTCAGAATGCCGAGAAAATGCGCGCCCAGCGGGAAGAGATCATCTGCCGGCTCCAGGCTGACATCCCGGAGCTGCGCATCCTCGGCGGCGGGGCACCGCACATTCTCTCCATTTCCCTCCCCGGTTGGCGCAGCGAAGTGCTGATGAACTACCTGGAAGCCAGAGAGGTCTATGTATCCAGAAGTTCCGCCTGCAAGAAAGGTGCCCGCAGCCACGTGCTGGAAGCCATGGGACTTGATGCAAAAACCATCGACGGGGCAATTCGTATCGGGCTGAGCCGATACACCACTCAGGAAGATCTGGACGCATTGTGCTCCGGACTGCGCGATGCGCACAGCAAGCTTGCCCACCGATAAGGGGATTTCTGCCGTTCATAATAAGCGAAAATCAGCCCGTCCAGGCTCCTTGCCTGAACGGGCTGATTTTCCTTTTCTGTCTGCGTTTCTTATTTGTTTTCTGTTTCCGCAAGCGCCATCATGGTTTCCTTGTCGGCAGCGCTCAGATCAGCGTATCCAGTACCGCTTTCATATCGGCGATGATATCATCGGCATCCTCCAGGCCGATGGAGATGCGGACAAGACCTTCGGAGATTCCGGAGGCTGCCAGTTCCTCTTTCGTGTAGGTGGAATGCGTCATGGAGGCCGGATGCTCAATAAGAGTCTCGGCATCGCCCAGAGAAACCGCTATCGTGCAGATCTGCAGTTTATTCAGCGCATTCGCAACAGAGTCTCTGTCTGCCTTGAGTTCAATACTCATCATGCCGCCGGGAAGTTTCATCTGCTTTTTGGCGATTTCATACCCCTCGAAGTCCTCCAGGCCGGGATAGTAGACCTTGTCCACCGCGGGGTGGTCGTGCAGGAAACGGGCAACCTTCATGGCGTTTGCACAGTGCTTTTCCATGCGAATATCCATGGTTTTCAGGCCTCTGGCAATCAGGAAGGCATCAAAGGGGCTCATGACCGCACCGGTCATATCCTTGAGGCCGAACGTTCTGACCTGCCCGATGAATTCGGAAGAGCCAACGATGAAGCCCGCAATAACATCGCCATGGCCATTGATATACTTGGTGGCAGAGTGTACAACGACATTGGCGCCAAGTTTCAGCGGCTGCTGGAGATATGGGGTGGCAAAGGTGTTGTCCACCATGACACAGATGTCCTTGTTGTAGTCATGTGCTATTCTGGCGACGGCTTCAATGTCGACTACTTTCAGGGTCGGGTTGCACGGAGTCTCGAGATAGACTACTTTGGTCTTCGGTGTCAGCGCCGCCTTGAATGCCTCAAGATCCCCGAAATCGGCAAACTTCGCAGTAACCCCAAATTTGGCCATGCCATGGTTGAGCAGTGCGAACGTGCAGCCGTACAGTGTATCGGACGCAAGCACTTCATCTCCGCCTACGACAGCTGTCCACAGTGCGGCAGAGATTGCCCCCATACCGGAGGCGGTTCCCAGTGCTGCTTCTCCGCCTTCCAACACTGCAACTTTTTCTT
>JAEEGL012213936.1_pt1 | contig 21838 bp, 16 predicted proteins | sample 9134231 | NCBI WGS metagenome assembly JAEEGL01 (sample SAMN16246548, study PRJNA631951) | gut metagenome | biome: gut microbiome; feature: rumen; material: fiber-attached | host: Bos | place: Iran: Karaj | collected 2018-10 | reverse complement strand
GTCCCCGAAAGCATGGCCGGAAAGCGGCTGGTTCTGGAACTGTGCCTGGGCGGAGAAGGCCTCGTATCGGTCAACGGCATCCCGCTGAGCGGAGCCACGGATTACCACCAGACGTTCGGAGGACGTCTTTCCCCTCGGACGAGGGTGGATCTGGCCGGCAGCGGCGTTCCCGGCACCGTTTACCGTGTGAGTTTCCAGACCAACATGAACTACAAGGACTTCTACAAGGGAAGCCGCTACCACCGCTATTCCGATGCCAGCTGCGCCTCCTATCGGATGAAATACGCATGGCTCTGCGCTGTGGACGACGCAGCCGAGGCCCTGCTTCTGGACCTCGAGGCCGTTCTTGCGGCAGCCGAGGCCTTCCGGACCCTGGCGATGCCCGTACTGTTCGGGGAACGCCTGATCCGGGCGGGCTATTCGGAGGAACTTAAGCCCCTGATCCGGGCCGGGCGGACCGACGCGCTGTATCAGGGTCTTTTGGACGCGGCGCGGGCCGCACTCGGGAAGCTCCGTTTCTTCGAAGGATCGGAAGCCCTGCGCACCGGCGTTCCCGCCGCCTCAGAGGCGCTCCATACCGCGTTGGCAAAGCTGCCCCGCCACGACGTGGGCAGCGTCACGGTCAGCGGCTTCGCGCACATGGACATCGTCTGGCTGTGGGAGGACAAACACACCGTGCGGAAGGTCGAGAACACCTTCCGCAACGCGCTGGCGCTCATCCGCCGCTATCCGGATTATATCTTCAGCTTCTCCCAGCCCTATGTCTATGAGTTGATGGAAAAGCACTGCCCGGAGCTGTTTGAAGAGATCCGGGAGGCTGTCCGGAGCGGCCATATCGACCCGGTCGGCAATCTTTGGATCGAAGCGGACATGAACCTGCCCTGCGGGGAGGCCCTCGTCCGCCAGCTTCTGTACGGGCACCGCTACCAGCTGCAGACCTTCGGCCGCGACTCCCGCGTGTTCTTCCTGCCGGATTCCTTCGGCTTCCCGGCTTCGCTGCCGCAGATCATCCGGAGAGCCGGCATAGACTACTTCTTTACCAGCAAGCTGTCCACGAACGAGCAGTTCCGCTTCCCCCGCACCTACTTCCTCTGGAAGGGGATCGACGGCAGTACCGTCAGGTCGTACGTCATGCGGGTAGCCTACAACGGACGCCTTACGCCGGAGCGCCTGACCTCCGCCGTCGTGGAAAACGAGAACAAATCCCTCACCGACAAGGCCTATCTGACCTTCGGATACGGAGACGGAGGCGGCGGCGCCGACTGGCGCATGATCGAGACCGCGCACCGCTTCCGGGATCTCTCCGGCATTCCGCGCGTGACGATGGGCCGCCTGGAAGATTATCTCCGGGAAGTCTTCTCCTCCGCTGAAGAAGGGGAAGACGGTGCCCTGCCCGTCTGGGACGACGAGCTCTATCTGGACCGCCACCGGGGCACCTTCACCACGATGGCCCTCCTCAAAAAACTGAACCGCCGCAGTGAATTTGCCCTGCGGCGTCTGGAGATCTTCTCCTCCCTGGCCGCCCTGCTTGAGGGGGATCCCTACCCCCGGGAAAAGCTGGACGCTCTCTGGAAGGAGCTTCTCCGGCTGCAGTTCCACGACCGTCTGCCCGGCTCCTCCATCCCGCCGGTGAACCGGGACGCCGTCTCCGCCTTCCGGGAACTGCTGGAAAAAGCCGCCGCGCTGGAAGAGGCGAAAAAGGCTGTCCTCGGGCGGCGCCTGACTGCGCCCGTCCTCCTTAATACTCTTTCCTTCCCGCGCACTGTGCAGACAGAGACCGGCGTCCGGGAAATCCCCGCGTTCGGCTGGAGCAGCGCGGAGCGGCCGTTTTCCGGCGGGCTCCGCGCCGAAGGGCTCGAGCTCGAGAACCGTTTCTTCCGGCTCCGCTTCGGCGAAAACGGCCGGCTTCTCTCCCTCTGGGACAAGAGCTGCGGCCGTGAAGCCCTGGCCGCGCCGGGCAACCGCTTCCGCCTGTACGCGGAGATCGCGAAGCCTCAGCTTTCCGCCTGGGACATCCATCCGGAATCCGAAGAAAAAGAGCTGCCTTTCCCCGCTCCGGATATGATCCGTATCTCCCGCCTTACGGCAGGGGAAGCAGCCCTCTCCTTTGACTATTCGTTCGGGGCAAGCCGGATCACTCAGGAGGCGGTGATCTACGCGGACATCCCCCGGATCGATTTCCGGACCCGCGCGGACTGGCAGGAAAACATGAAGATGCTCAAGGTCTCCTTCGCGCCGGCGGTTCACGCCCGCGAGGCCGCCTTCGAGATCCAGTACGGCGCTCTTGCCCGGCCCACCCACCGGAACACTGCCTACGACGCGATGCGCTACGAGGTGCCGGCCCACCGGTTCGCCGATCTCTCCGCTTCGGACTACGGGCTGAGCCTGCTGAACGACTGCAAATACGGCTATGAGACGCGCGGGGACGAGCTGCTCCTCACCCTGCTTCGGGCGCCCATGGAGCCCGATCCTGCGGCCGACCGGGGAACGCATACATTCACCTATTCCCTCTTCCCGCACAGCGGGGGATGGGGTATCGATACCGTCCGGGCCGGGCTGGAACTGAACGAGGAAGCCGCGGCCGTCCCTGCCTGCGGGAGCGGGGAAGACCTGCCCGAAGACTTCTCCTTCTTCCGCCTTTCCGATCCGAAAATGATCCTCGACTGCTTCAAAAAGGCCGAGGACGGGGACGGCTACATCGTCCGGCTCTACGAAGCGACCGGCGGCAGCGGCACGGAAACGCTCCGTTCCTTCCTGCCCTTCACCCGGGTGACCGAATGCGACCTGATGGAAGAAAACGAAACGGAGGTCGCGTCTTCGGGCGGCACCTTCTCCTTCCCCTTCCGTGCCTTCGAGATCCGCACCTTCCGCCTGCGGTTCTGACGTCTGTCCGGGATCGGTCCCGAGTCAGAGAAGCTCCGCGCCGGCATGCCGGCGCGGAGCTTCTCTGACTCGGCTTCGGTCTTCGTGCGGATCTGTCCGTTTCAACCCCGGCGGCAGCAAACGAGCTGCAGACCCGGGGTCCCCTCCACCCGGACTTGTCCGGCAGCGGCAGCCGGCAGGAACCAGTAGCAGCCCCTGCGGATCTCCCGCTGCCCGCCTTCCCAGACGAGCGTTCCGTTTCCCTCGGTACAGACCCAGACCGAAGCCCCCTCCGCCAGCGTCAGGCTCCTCTTCCGAAGCGTGAAGCGCCGCAACGAAAAGCAGTCCGTATCCGCCGGACCGATCAGTTCTTCTTCCAAAGAGCCCTCTGTTTCCGTGAGGATCCGGGGGATCAGACGGCTGTTTTCCGCCGTCTCCGGCCCCCAGAGGCTGTAATTGAAGCAGTCAAGCGCCTGCTCCCGGGTCAGACCGCAGTACATCTCCCGGTCGTTCAGGCGGTAATCGCCGCACCAGTGTTCCGGCTGGATGGTGAAGTCCGTCGGTTCCTGGATCTCCAGGATCAGGCAGCCCGCGCCGATCGCGTGGATCATGCCGGCCTTCACCAGGAACACGTCCCCCGCGGTGACCGGGATCCGGTTGACGAGCGTCGTCATGACATCCCGGTCTTCCTGGCTCTTTTCCACCGCCTCGCTGAACTCGCTGCGGGAGGTCTCCCGCGAAAAGCCCAGATAGATCGAAGCGCCGGGCCGGGTCCCCAGGATCAGCCAGGCCTCGGTCTTGCCGTAGGGGCTGCCGAACAGCTCCCGGGCCTGTTCCCTGGTCGGATGCACCTGCATGGGCAGGCGGATCCCGCTGTCGAGATATTTCACTAGGATCCCCAGGTCCTCATAGTCTCCCAGGCAGGCCTCCTTCTCTTCTTTCAGCAGCTCGCTGAAGGGCTTTCCGTCCTCTTCGCAGAGAGAGACGCCCTCGAAGATCTCTTCCCGGCCCGGATTGACCGCCCTCACAGACGAGCAGATCCACTCCTCCGGAAAGAAGCCGTCGGCCGGCTCGTCCCCCAGCATCTCCGACAGCAGCTTTCCGCCCAGATAGACCCGGAAAGTCCTGTTTCCCCGGAAAAAGACCGGTCCCTTCAGACTGTTTTCTTTGACAGGTTCCACCGTTACTCCCTCCCGCACAGCAGCCTGAAAACAGTGTAGCGCAAAAAAAGACCCCCGTCAATTTCGGATGACAGGGGCCTCTCTGTGCTTTTCTTTCCGCGGTGCTCCGCAGTCGTTTTCAGCTTTCCATCAGATGGCAGGCCACACGATGCTCCTCGCCCATCTTATGGAATTCCGGCACTTCCTGCGCGCAGCGGTCTGTCGCGTAGTTGCAGCGGGTCCGGAAGCGGCAGCCGGAAGGCGGATTGACCGGACTCGGGATATCGCCCTCGAGAAGGATGCGCTCCGTTTTCTTTTTGCCGACCATCGGCACCGCCGACAGCAGGGCCCTGGTGTAGGGATGCTGAGGGTTCTTGAAGATATCGTCCTTCGTGCCGATCTCCACCACCTTGCCGAGATACATGATCGCGACCCGGTCGCAGATATGCTCGATGACGGACATATCGTGGGATACGAACATATACGTCAGCTTCAGCTCATCCTGCAGCTCTTCCAGCAGGTTCAGGATCTGCGCCCGCACGGACACGTCCAGGGCGGAGACGGCCTCGTCGCAGAACAGCAGGGCGGGATTGGTCGCCAGCGCCCGCGCGATGACGATCCTCTGCCGCTGGCCGCCGGAGAACTCGTGAGGGAAGCGCGACACGTAGGACGGATCGAGGCCGACCTGCCGCATCAGCCGCTCCACGGCCGCCTCGCGTTCCGCTTTCGAACTGTACATCCGGTTGATGATCATCGGCTCCTCGACGATGTGCTTCACCCGCATGCGGTCGTCCAGAGAGCTGTACGGATCCTGGAACACGATCTGCATGTTCTGGCGCAGCTTTTTCAGCTGCTTCCTGGGGAGCTTCGTGATGTCTTCGTCCGCGTAGGTGATCACGCCTTCGGTCGGCTCGATCAGGCGCAGCATCGTCCGCAGCAGCGTGGATTTCCCGCAGCCGGACTCGCCGCAGACGCCGAGCGTCTCGCCGCGGTACAGATCGATATCGACGCCGTCCACGGCTTTCACCCAGGCCTTTTTCTCAAAGAACCATTTCTTGACCGGAAACCATTTCTTGATATCAGTCCCCCGTACGAGGACCTCTTTACCGTTCTCAGTCAGCATAGACTACCTCCTTCCCCGCCTCCTCATAGCGGAAGCAGCGGACGCGGTGCCCTTCGCCCGTCTCGAAGAGCGGCGGCTTTTCGCTCTTGCAGCGCTCCGTCACATACGGACAGCGGGTCGAAAAGACGCAGCCCTCGGGGAAATGTCCCGCCGGCGGCACCGTTCCGGGAATGGTCGCGAGCTTGCCGGGCTGGTCGAACTTCGGCAGCGTGCTGATCAGGCCTTCGGTATACGGATGCAGGGGATTCACGAAGATATCCTCGATCCGGGCCTCTTCCATCACTTCGCCGCAGTACATGACGATCACGCGTTGGCACATCTCGCTCACAACGCCCAGATCGTGGGTAATGAACATGATCGCGGTCCCGAGCTCTTTCTGCAGGCCGCGCATCAGATCCAGGATCTGGGCCTGGATCGTCACGTCCAGAGCCGTCGTCGGCTCGTCGGCGATCAGAAGATCGGGCCGGCAGGCGAGCGCCATCGCGATCATCACCCGCTGGCGCATGCCGCCGGAGAGCTGATAGGGATATTCCTTCATCCTCTGCTCGGGCAGCGGGATCTTGACCATGCGCAGCAGTTCGATCGATTTCTCATCGGCCTGCTTCCGGTTCATGCCCTGATGGATCATGAACGTCTCGCGGAGCTGATTGCCGATCGTAAAGACCGGATTGAGGCTCGTCATCGGCTCCTGGAAGATCATGGACATCTGCTCGCCCCGGACCTTCTGCATCTGGCGGTCGTTCAGCTTCAGCAGTTCCCGGCCGCGGAGCGTCACCCGTCCCCTGATCCGTGCCGGCGGCACGTTCAGCAGCTGCATGATGCAGAGCGACGTCATGCTCTTGCCGCAGCCGGACTCGCCCACGATGCCGAGGGTCTCACCTTTATGGATATCGAAATTGATCTTGTTGAGGATCTTTACCGCGCCGTAGTCGTTGTCGAACCACAGCTCCAGGTCCCTGACTTTCAGGATCGGTTCATCGGATGCGCTGTTTTTCAGATTCTTTTCCATAACACCCTCCTTACCGTCTCAGCTTCGGATCCAGCAGATCCCGGAGACCGTCGGAAAGCATGGCCATCGCGAACACCGTGATAACGATGGCGATCGAGGGATACAGGACGAGATGCGGCAGGCCGAAGACCACCCGCTGGCCTTCCTGCACCATGCCGCCCCAGCTCGGGAGCAGGGGATCCAGGCCGACGCCCAGATAGGACAGGGAGACCATGCCGAGGATATTGGCCGACATCTCGTTGGAGAAGGTGATCGTCAGGTAGGAAGTGGTCTGCGGAAGGATGTGGATGAAGATCGTCCTCAGATCGCTCGCTCCCATGGCCTTCTCGCTCTCGATGAATTCCTTTTCCTTGATGGAGAGGGTCTGCGTGCGGATCATGCGCGCGCGGCTGGGGATGCCCGTGATGGACATGGCCAGGATCAGCTGCGGGATGCCGGAACCGAAGACCGTGATCATCAGCATGCAGAGGATCAGGCTCGGCACCGTCCGCATGGCTTCCAGCACACGCATCAGGTATTTTTCCAGCTTGGGATAGTACCCGATGATCAGGCCCAGCACCGCTCCGCCCGCAATGGCGATGACCGTCGCGACGAAAGCGATGAACAGGGTGTTCTGTCCGCCGTACAGCAGCCTCGACCACATGTCGCGTCCGTAGATGTCCGTCCCCAGGATGTGCTCCGCGCTCGGCAGCTGCTTGGCGTTCGTCAGATCGAGCACCCCGGGATCATAGCTCGTAAGCTTCGAGGCGAAGACCGTGCAGAACAGGACGCCCGCCAGGATGACGCCTCCGATGATGAGTCTCGTATAATTCCGGAAAAAGGCGGAAGTCTTCATCCGTTTTTTCATTGTCTTTCTGCTCATGAGGCCGCCTCCTTACGAGAAGTCGATCCGGGGATCGAGCAGTTTGTAGAAGATGTCCAGCAGAAGGTCCATGCCCAGTGTCACAAAGGCGAAGAACAGCACGATCGCCTGCTGCTGCGGGTAGTCGCGGCGGCTGATGGAGCTGACGCAGAGCTTGCCCATGCCGTTGATGTTGAACACGCTCTCAATGATGAACGCACCGCTGAGCATGCCGGTGATGGAACGGGCGATCAGCGTGCCCACGATGGAAAGGGTATTCTTCAGGACGTGCTTGTAATAGATCCGGTTCATGGACATGCCCTTCGCCCGGGCGGTCCGGATATAGTCCTGATTCAGGATATCCAGGAACGTCGAGCGGGTGTACCGGGCGATGCTCGCCACATGACGGATGCCGACCGCGAAGCTTGGCAGCGTCAGCGACCAGATCGTTTTCCAGAAATCCCCCTTCGACAGAGACGTATAGCCGACCACAGGGAACCAGCCCAGCCTGAATCCCAGGAAGTAGGCGACCAGAAGGGCGAAGCACATGCCCGGGATGCACATGACGACGGTCGAGCCGCTCGTCACCATCAGGTCGCCGACCGAGCCGCGGTGCGTCGCGGCAAAGATCCCGAGCGGCAGGGCCAGGACCACCGTGATGATCGTCGCGTAAATGTCCATGATCAGCGTGGGTTCCCAGACGCGTCTCATATTCGCAAAGACCGGTTTCTCGTCGAAATAGGACATGCCCCAGTTGCCGGACAGGATCCCCACATAGTAGTTCCACAGCTGAACGGGGATCGGTTTATCCGTTCCGAGGTATGCCCGGACTTCCGCGTACTGCTCTTCGGTGAAGTCCTCTTCTTCCTTACTTTCGCTGTACCACTGGTTCAGCAGCGCCCGTTCCGGGCCTCCCGGCACCAGACGCATCAGAATGAACACCAGCGTCAGCACGACCAGAAGTGTCGGGATCAGGAGCAGAGCGCGCTTAAGTACATATTTGAGCATTCTTTCCCTCCTTACATGTATGGTTTGGAACCCCGTCCGCACCCGGACGGGCGTTTAGTCCGTCACATCCAGAACTTATGTCCGTATTTGTCTTCCCTGACGCCAGGCGGGGCCGGATCCTTCAGCTCATCCTGCAGATCCTGCACATACTCGTCCAGACGGGCCGGCAGCGTTTCGTCTCCGTACGGGCACCTGTCCGAAGGAGCCTCCGCATACAGGACCGCTTCCGCATACGCCGCGCAGTCCTTCCGTCCGCACTCCCCGCAGTTTTTCCCCGGAAGCATCTCCGTCAGGTCTTTCTTGCACTCCCGCCAGAGCTTGTCCGCATAGCGCGTCCCGAACCGTGAGACCAGAAAAGCGTTCAAAAAGACATAACCGATCGAAAAAACAACTCCGACCGCCACAAAAATCAATATGTAAGTCCAGGGATTGTCTCCCATATGTCCCTCCGACTATACGCGATCAAACAAGGTGTTCCAGAACCCCGCCCCGGACCGGAATACCGGGCAAGATTTGTCTGCATCTTACCCCTTTTACAGGGGTTCTTCAATGCCTTTTTTTCATTTTCGGAGGGATTTTTTTGCGCTGATCCTCTTTTCCGGCTGCTTTCCGCCGCCTCCCGCCGGACCGGGAGACCTTCTGTTTGACCGCCTATTTCAAGCAGCCTATCTTTTATATGTTTTCTCCTGTTATTCGCTCTATCGTCTTCCGCTTTTGTATATTTTTTGTTCAGTTTCTTCTTCCCCTTCTCTCCGTCCCGGCGCGCCCTCCTCTTTCGTATTACAACCCACACGTTCAGTTGCTGACAAAATGAACTCAACATGTTGTTGTATTTTTTCACCGTATCCTGTATGATCAGAGAGAAAGGAGCCGTCATGATCGACCTGCTTTTTTTCTCTGACAGTCTGAAGCGCCATCGGAAGGCCGCCGGCCTCACGCAGACCGAGCTGGCCCGGCGTCTGAGCGTCACCCCGCAGAGCGTCTCCCGCTGGGAACGCGGCGAGGCGATCCCGGATATCGAGCATCTGGCGGAACTGGCCCGGATCCTGCACGCATCCCTCGACGCGCTCGTCCTGAACCGGGCCCCCGGCACCAGGGGGCTTATCGGCATCGACGCCGGCGGGACCAAGACCGAATTCGTGCTGACCGACCTTTCAGGAACGGTCCTGAACCGCGCCGTCCTCGAAAAAGCAAACCCCAACGCCGGGGGGATCGAGAACACCGTCCGCATCGCCCGCCAGGGGATCCGCCTCCTGCGCCCGGAGGGGGTCGAACTTCTGGGCATCTATTTCGGCGGGGCCGGCATGACCACCGGCAATTACGCGGAGGTCCTGACCACAGACCTCAGGCGCGTCTGCCCCGCGGCCCAGGTCTTCTGCGGCAGCGACGCGATGAACGTGGTCGCCTGTGCCCCCGACCCGGGTAGCTGCATCGCCGTGATCAGCGGAACGGGCAGCGTCGTCTATCTCAGCAGCGAAGGCCGCCTGAAGCGGTTCGGCGGCGGCGGATATTTCTTCGACGGGGCCGGCGCCGGCTTCGAGATCGGGCGGGACGCCGTCTCCGCCGTTCTGAAAGCGGACGACGGAGTGGGGGAGCCGACCCTCCTCACCGAGTTTATAACCGCCGAACTCGGCGGCCCCCTGTGGGAGCACATTCACGAGCTGTACGCGCAGGGGATCAGCCGCGTAGCCGCCTTCGCGCCGCTCGTCAGCCGGGCGGCGGTGGCGGGTGATCCCGTAGCCCTGGGGATCCTCCGGCGCAGCGCCGACTATCTGGCCGGCCTCATCGGGGCCGCGTCCCGGCGGGCGCCGCAGGTGACGGACCTCCTGCTCTGCGGGAGCATCCTCCGGAAGGACGAGCTGATGCGCGGCATGCTGACGGAAAAGCTGCCGGCGCATCTCCGTGTGATCCTGCCGGAAGTCCCTCCCGTGTTCGGTGCCGTGCTTGCGTGCGCCAGGCTACTTAACCTCCCCGAACTCCCGAAACAGGAAAACTTCCTCAGAAGCTATTGACAGCAGGAGCGCCTATCATGGAAAGACCGGTCCCGGATACCGAAAAACGAAACCCGAAGAGCACGCACCTTGACCGGATGAGCACCCTTGAGATCGTGCGGCTCATGAACGAAGAGAACCGGGCCTCCGTGGAGGCCGTCGAAGCCGCCCTCCCGCAGGTCGCGCTGGCCGCCGACCGCATCGCGGAGGCGATCGCCGCGGGGCACAGGCTGGTCTATATCGGCGCGGGGACTTCCGGCCGGCTGGGGATCCTGGACGCGGCGGAGTGCCCGCCCACCTTCGGGGTGAGCCCCGACGTGGTCTCCGGCATCATCGCCGGCGGGCCGGAGCGCCTCATCCGCGCCGGGGAGGACGCCGAGGATTCCCGCGAAGCCGGATACCGGGACGCAGCGGAAAGGCTGGACGCCGGAGACGTGCTGGTCGGTATCTCCGCGGCCGGCGGCGCCCGCTACGTGCTGGGGGCCCTGGATGCGGCGAAGGCGGCGGGGTGCCTGACGGTGGCGCTCACCTCCAATCCCGGCGCGCCGATCACGCAGGCAGCGGATATCCCCATCGTCTGTGAGACCGGTCCGGAAGTGCTCACCGGCTCCACCCGGCTGAAGGCCGGCAACAGCCAGAAATTCGTGCTGAACATGCTCTCCACGGCCGCCATGGTCCGGACGGGCAAGGTCTGCGAAAACCTGATGATCAACCTCCGGCCCTCCAACGAAAAGCTCCGCCGCCGCGTGATCCGCATCACGGCCGCGCTGCTGGACGTTTCCGAGGAGGAAGCCGAACGGAAACTCAGCGAAAACGGCTGGGAGATCCGCCGCGCCGTGGAAGCGGGACGGGCCTCCGCCGCCGGAAAGGAGCCCTATGAAGCCTGAGCCCAAACGCATCACGACCTGGTGGATCCGTTTCGGGGATCTGAACTGGCCCCGGCCGGAAGGCCGCGACCTGATCCGGCGCCGCGCGGAAAAAGCGGCCGCCGCGAACGCGACGACCGCCATGATCTTCGGCGCCCATTTCCGCTGGGACTACCTGCCTTACTTCGAACTGCTGCACGACTATATCGCCGCGGTCGCCGAAGAGCTGCACTCGCTGGGACTGGAGCTCTGGGACCATCACTCCGTGAACCTGGTCCACCGCTACGACACCCGGGAGGAGATGCGCCACGTCATGCTCCACAGCGGGCCGCATCTGCCGCTCTCCCCTTCGCGCGCGGCCGCCGCCAGCTGGGAATATGAAGGGAAACGCCTGAACGACTGGAGGATGACCGACGTCCGGACCGGGGAACCGCTCCGGTACCCGCAGTATGCCGGCGAGGGCTTCTGCGTCCGGAACCCGGACTTTCTGGACGCTTACCTTTCCTATGTGAAAAAGCTGATCCGCGATACGGGGATCGACGGGCTCTCGGCCGACGACCCCATCCACTACATGCACTTTGCCTCCTGCGGATGTCCTCACTGCCGGGCCGAGCTCAAACGGCGGACCGGGCTCGACCTGCCTCCGGTGACGGACCTCTCCTTCTGGGGCAACTGGGACAACCCCGCCTGGCAGGAATGGATCGATCTCCGCTATGAAGCGACGGGCAGCTTCTTCCGGCGGCTTTCCGCCGCCGTACCGCCGGGTTTCGAGATCCTGAGCTGCGGGGCGGACAGCGCCGCGCCGAACGCCGTGGCCGCCGCCTCGGACGGCCGCCGCTTTCTCGAGGGCTGTACCCGCGTCAACATCGAGATGAGCGGCAACACGCCGCCCTGCCGCGACCCCCTGACAAACAACACTCCGGTCGCCTCCCGCTACGTGACGTCCTCCCTCCACCGCAGCGCCGCGCAGGAAACAGGCGCCCGGTGCTTTTCGACGGGCTTCGCTTTCTCGGAGAGCACGGCGGATATCATCTGGGCTCTCAACAAGGCGCTGGACTCCGACTGCTGGCTGATCACCCTGAAGCCCCGCCTGGGCCTTCCGGACCGCATTCTGGACACGCTCCCGGACGAGGACGACATCATCGGACCCGCCTACACCTTCGAAAAGAAACATCCGGAGCTTTTCGGTGGCGAGCCTGCCGGGCGGACAGCGGTCTATTATTCCTACACGGCCCGCGACCGCAGCCTGTACGGCAGCCTTCTCAAGGGATATTACGCGGACTTCCGGGCCGTGATGACGGGTCTCTTCGCCGCGGGCGCCTGCCCGGTGACCGTGACGAAAGCACCGGATCCCCGGGTCTGTCCGGTCCTCCTGCTTCCCGGGGCTGCTGTGCTGTCGGAAGAGGAGCAGGCGGCCCTGGCCGGATATCTGGCCGCCGGCGGGAAGATCGTTGCCTCCGCGCCCTGCGCACTGCCTGACTGCCCGTCCGGCCCGGCTCTGCCGAATGCCGCCGGGGCCGGCCCGGAAACGTTTTTCCGCCGCTCCGAGGACGGCATCCACCTCCTGCAGGCGCCCTGGATCCGCCGGGAGATCCCCCGGCCCTCCGGCGGAACGCTCACGGAGATCCGGCCGGGCCTCTTCTTCCACTCCGGAAAAGCCTCCGATCCGGCGGTCTGTGCGGAAATGCTGGAGACCGCCCGGCGCTTTGCCCCGCCGCTGCCCGTGCAGATCCTCTCCGCAGACGGCTACTATGTGACCATGTATCAGAATCAGGGCGGACTGACGGCGCACCTTCTGGCGGTCGAATACGATACCGTGCTGGACGAGGAACTGGAAAAGCTCCGCGGTCACCGCAGCCGCGTGAACCTGATCACCCGGGCCGTCCCGAAGGGGATCGGGCGGACGGTCCGTTTCCGGGCCTCCTCCCGCCCGGAGGTCTTCCTTCCCTTCCGGGACGAAGCGCCCGTGCTGCGGGAAGACAGAGAGACTTTCACCCTGGAGCTGCCCGAAAACTGCTTCTATATCCTCCTGCGGTTCCCGCTTTCGGCCGGCCCCTCCGCGTAAGCGCCGGCAGGGAGGCTGCCGCGTCCGCTTTTCCATGCACCAAAAAAGGACCCTTCAAGGGTCCTTTTTCAGTTCCACAGCGGATCGCCGGGAAGCCCGATCTGCGACAGATAGACGGAATAATCGTTGATCCGGGAGACGTAGGGGGTGTCCTCCCAGGTCTCGCCCCAGGGCCGGAGCGTCACGACCGCGCTGATCTTCCCCATAAAGCCGGCATAGTTAAGTTCCATCCTCCAGGTCCGGTCCGCCGCATTCCACCGGAGGACTGCGTCGCTGATCCGCAGGGAGAAGCCGTATGCGCTCCCGTTCAGGATCTGCATAAGCGAGGCGTTCCCGAAACAGCTTCCGTCAAGCCGCTCCCCGACCGTTCCGAGAGCGCCGGTGCGGTCCACGAAGAAGTAGCTGCCAGAGCCCGAAGCATCCAGCGAAAAACGTCCGGAGAGGCCGTAGCCGGGCTCCCCTTCCCGGTAGGCGCCGGAGAAGACGCCCGTGCAGCCCGGCCGGATCGTCACGAAGCCGTACCAGCCCCGGTTCCACAGCCGCTGCGCTTCGTTCCAGGAGGGATCGGCCGTTTCCGTCGGACGCGCGGCTGTCTCCGGCTCGGTCGGCGAGGCGGTCTCCAGCGGGGTCGGCGATACGCTGCTTCCGGCCGTCGGCCGCGTCTGCGGAGCGGCAGTCCGTTCTTCCCCGGCCGTCTCCGGCTCGGTGCGCGGCTTCGTCCCGTTCCGGGTCGGGACGAGCAGGGAACTGAAGACCGAAGGCGTCTCCCGGGTCGGTACGTCCGACAGATCCTCCTTGCCGTGAGGCCCGGATGACGCGGCGGCCTGCCCGAGCAGGCGGGCGATCGTCTCCTCCGCGCGGCTCTTTCCCTTCACCAGCACGTAAAAGTTATCCCCCAGCGTCAGACCGAGCTGGCCGTCCTCCAGAAGCCCGACCCCGATATCGGCCCCGTCTGTCAGGGCCACCGCCAGGGTGCCGTTTTTCACATTCCAGATCCCTTCCGTGACCATGGATCCCCGGTAGAAATACGCCCTGCTGTGCCGGTCCAGCCGCAGATAGTCGTCCGCGGCCGAAACGGTCCGCCGCCTGCCCTTCCACATCCGGATCACCACGTAATAACGGCCCTCCCAGGCTTCCTTTTCCCGCATCGTTTCGTAGGCCTCTTCCGAGGTCTCCTCCGCGCGGAACAGGCAGCCGGTCAGGCCGCTCATGAGCACTGTACACAGGATCAGGCAGAGCAGTTTTTTCATGGATCTTCAGGGCTCTTCGCCGAGGCCGAGGCCCGGCTCCGCGTTCAGGTCAAAGCCGGAGCGTTCCCCGCGGATCAGCCGGTAGTAGGCCGCCGCGCCGATCATGGCCGCGTTGTCGGTACAGTAGACCGGCGAGGGAACGTACAGCTTCATGCTGCGCCGCGCGCAGGCTTCCGCGAACGCCTGCCGGAGCGCGCCGTTGGCCGTGACGCCGCCCGCGAGCACCAGTTTGTCCGCCTGCAGCGCCTTCGCCGCGTTCAGGGTCTTCGTCAGCAGGACGTCGATGACCGCCTGCTGGAAGGATGCCGCCACGTCCGCCTGCGAAACGGTCCGCCCCATCATTTCTTCGTGGTTCAGATAGTTCAGGACCGCCGATTTCATGCCGCTGAAGCTGAAATCGAAAGGGTGCTCGTCAACTTTCCCGCGGGGCACCGGCACCGCTTCCGGGTCGCCCTCCCGGGCCGCCTTCTCGATCTTCGGCCCTCCGGGATATCCGAGGCCGACTGCCCGGGCCACCTTGTCGAAGGCCTCGCCCGCCGCGTCGTCCCGGGTCCGCCCCAGCACCTCGAACACCCCGTAGTCCTTCAGGACCGCCAGGTGCGTGTGCCCCCCCGATACGATCAGGCAGAGGAAGGGCGGCTCGAGGTCCGGGTGCTCCAGGAAATTGGCGCAGACGTGCCCCTCCATGTGGTTGATCCCGATGAGGGGCTTCTTCGCCGCGAAAGCGACGGCTTTGGCCTCGGCCACGCCCACGAGCAGGGCCCCGACCAGGCCGGGGCCTTTCGTGACCGCCACCGCATCGATATCGGAGAGCCGGCAGCCGGCCTCCGCGAGCGCCGTTTCGATCACGGGATTGATATTCTCGATATGCCGGCGGGAGGCCAGTTCGGGCACGACGCCGCCGTAGAGGGTATGCAGGGCGATCTGCGAGGAGATCACGTTCGACAGGACGCGCCGGCCGTTTTCTACCACCGCCGCCGCCGTCTCGTCGCAGGAGCTCTCGACCGCCAGGATCTTCATGTCACCCATGGTCTAATCCTCCGCAAAGCGCAGGGTCACGCTTTTTCCGTCGGTCCCCGCGAAAGCGTTCGGGAACACTTCCCGCACCGGCTCCATGAATTCCTCCGGGCGGTTCAGCGAGGGGCTGAAATGCGTGAGCCACAGTTCCTTCACCTCCGCCTTCTTCGCCAGGCGCGCCGCTTCGGCGAAGCACATGTGCATGTGCTCGGCCGCCCGCTCCTCCGAGCCCGGCTCGCCGTACATGCCCTCGCAGATAAAGAGGTCCGCCCCTTTCGCGCCGTCGACGATCGACTGCGTCGGCCGGGTATCGGTGCAGTACGTCAGCTTGATGCCCTTCCGGGGCGGTCCCATGACCATTTCCGGATAATAGGTCTCGCCCTCGAATTCGATCTCTTCGCCCTTCTGCAGGCGGTTCCAGTACTGCACGGGGAGGCCCAGCGCCTGCGCCCGCTCCACCTGGAAGCGGCCGGCCCGGGGGATCTCCACCGTATAGCCGTAGGTCGGGACGGCGTGATGGACGCGGAAGGCGGTGATCTCAAAGCTGCCGGCCCGCAGCCTCTCCACCGGCGCGGTCAGCTCGATATAGCGGATCTCGAACGGGAGTTCCGGCGCGATGATGCGCAGGGAATTCACGACCCGCTCCAGACCCCGCGGCCCGATCATCGTGAGCGGTTCGGTCCGCTCGGAATTGCCCATGGAAAGGAGCAGGCCGACGATCCCGCTGATATGGTCGGCGTGGTAATGCGTGATGCAGATGAGATCGATCGGCTTGAAGCTCCACCCCCGCCGCCGCAGGGCGATCTGGGTGCCTTCGCCGCAGTCGATCAGCAGCTGGCTGCCTTCGTGACGCAGCATCAGGGCGGTCAGATAACGATAGGGCAGGGGCATCATGCCTCCGGTGCCCGCCAGGCAAACATCCAGCATAGCTTCCTCTCAGGGCTGCTCGCGCAGCATCAGGATCCCGTCCTCGGACGGATGATCGTAGTAGTTTCTGTTCCGCGTGATCTCCCGGAACCCCGCCCTGCGGTAGAGGGCGCGGGCCGCTCCATTTCCGGCGCGCACGTCCAGGCGCCAGACCTCTGCTGGGACTTCGGCCAGCAGCGTCTCCAGCAGCCTCTCGGCGATCCCGCGGCCCCTGAAGGCCGGCAGGACGCCGATGCGCAGAAGCTCCGCCTCGCCGAGGATGGCCCGGGCCGCCGCGTAACCGGCCGGCTTTCCCGCCTCTTCGGCGATCAGGAGCGTATATTCCGGGCGCGGGAGGGCGTCCGCGAAAGCCTTTTCCGACCAGGGATCGGAAAAGCAGACCGCTTCCGCTCCGGCGAGAAAGGCAAGATCCTCCGGCCGGGCCGGGCGCACGTCAGGCTTCACTCTGCGCCTCCAGCCGTTTTTTCCGTTCGCGTTCGGCCTGCGAGACCCGGAAGTAATCGGGCGCCTCTCCGGCCGCGCTCACCGTTTTTCCTTCCCGGAAGAGCACGAGCCCCCGGGCTGCCACCGCGGCGGCCCGCTGGCGGGACAGATGCGGCGGCGCGAGATCCGCGAGTTCTCCCAGTTCCGCTTCGATCGTCTGACGGAAGACGGGCACCCCGTCGCCCAGAAAGACCGTTTTCCGGCCCAGGCGGCGGATCTCCGCGAGGAACACGCCGATCTCCGCGGCCTCCGTCTCCTTCACCGTCACCAGCCGGTTCTCTTCGTCAAAGGCGAACAGCCCCCCGTAGACCTGCCCCCTCCGGGCGTCCAGGATCGGGCAGACCAGATCCCGCGAGCCCCAGAGGTTCCAGGCCATCGCTTCCAGCGTCGGCACGTGCACGAGCGGCTTTTCCAGCGCCAGTCCCAGGCCCTTGGCGGTCGCCGAGCCGATGCGCAGCCCCGTGAAGGAGCCCGGCCCGCCCGAGACGGCGATCGCGTCGATCTCCGACAGATCCTGCTCCGTCATGCGGAGGATCTCCTCCAGCATGGGCAGCAGCGTCTGGGAATGCGTCTTTTTGTAGTTGACCGTGTATTCGGCGATCACGGTCTCTTCGTCCAGCACGGCGGCGGACGCCGTGAGCGACGCGCTCTCGATCCCGATGATCTTCATGCCTCCGCCTCCTTTCCGACGGTGATGCGCCGGTAACCGAAGCCCCGCGCGGGATCCTTTTCCAGCCGGATCCGCACCGCGTCCGCGGGCAGCAGGCCTTCGATCCTCTCGCCCCACTCGACCAGGGCGACCCCGTCCCCGCCGAAGTATTCCTCTCCGCCCACCGCGAGGAACTCGTCCTCCTCTTCCAGGCGGTATACGTCCATGTGGCAGAAGGGAAGACGCCCGCCCGCGTACGGCTGAAGGATCGTGAAAGTCGGACTGTTCACCCCTCTGCGGATGCCCAGCCCTTCCGCGAATCCCTGCGCCAGCACGGTCTTGCCGGTGCCGAGATCGCCGGTGAGAACATAGACTTCTCCCGGCTTCGCTTTCCTTCCCAGCTCCCTTCCCAGGGCCCGGGTCTCTTCTTCCCCGAACGTTTCCCTGACGGTCATTTTCTCTCCTCCGGGCCTGTCCCCGGTCTTATTTTCTGCGGGTGCTGCGGCGCCGCTTTTTCCCGAACAGAGGGCTCGGGTACACGCCTTCCTCCACCATGCGCGCGAATTCGTCCGCCACGGCCTGCCGGTCCGCCTGATAGGTGATCCCGAACCAGGTGTCGTCGTCCGGCAGCACGGCCACGGTCGCCTTGCCGGCCTTCAGCATGTCGTCCACGATGGTGGGCAGCAGGTATTCCGCCTTCAGCGGATCCTCGGCCAGCGCCTTCGTAAGGAACTTCGGAAAGCCTTCCTTCAGTTCCTTCCAGAGACCGCCGGTGAAGCCCCACATGTTCATGGAGACCAGTCCCTCCGGGTCGATCTCGCCGGTCTTTCCCTCATAATCCCCGCGGACGATCCCGTCCTCCCCGCGGGCGATGTTCTTGGTCTCGTGGATCTCGGTGAGCTCGCCCTTTTCGTTCTGCAGGCAGATCCCGCGGGTCACCACTCCGTTGTCGCTCAGGGTGTTCTTCACGATGAAGCCGGCCATCACGAAGCGCTCGGGGCCTTCCGCGGTATCGTCCTGCGAAGTCAGATAATCGTAAATGAGCTTGTAGCCCTTCTTGCCGTAATAGTCGTCCGCGTTGATCACGCAGAACGGCCCGTCCACGACCTTCGCAGCCGCGAGGATCGCGTGGCCGGTGCCCCAGGGTTTTTTCCGCTCCGGCGGGCAGGTGAAGCCCTCCGGCAGGTCGTCCGTTTCCTGGAACGCGTAGGCGACTTCCATCTCCTTCGCGATGCGGTCGCCGATGATCTCCCGGAATTCCTCTTCCAGGTCTTTGCGGATGATAAACACCACCTTCTCAAAGCCCGCTTCCCGGGCGTCGTAAAGGGAATAATCCATGATGATCTCGCCCGAAGGTCCCACCTTGGCGAGCTGTTTGATACCCGCGCCGTAGCGGCTCCCGATGCCGGCGGCCATGATGACAAGTACCGGTTTCTGCTTCATGCTGCTCCTCCTTTGCGCCGGCGCTGCGGCCGGCCAAGATATTATAGCGGATAATCGCCTCCTTTTCCAGCAAAATCGCTTGCGATCCGGTTCCCCGGGCGGGGCCAACCGCTCTTCGCGGCTGTTTTTCGCAAAGTCCTTTACTTTTTCCGGGATCGGAGGTATGATGTTTCCAAATCCGGTCCTGAAGAAAGGAGGGATTCTTCCCTTGAAGCACGCACGCATCATTGCTTCTGCCTTTATCATAGCAGCCTTACTCACCCTGGGGCTTTCCCATCCCGCCCGCGCCGAAAGCGCCGGAAGCACGGAGAACACCGAAAGCACCGAAGCCAGGGGAGATCAGCCTGTCATCGCGGAGGGCATCTGGTTGGGGGACCAGAGTCTCGGCGGCATGACGGCCGAGGAGGCCAAGGATTTCATGAACGAATACATGGAGAGCCTGGCGGATCAGGAATTCTCCCTTGTGTTCGGCGACCCCGCCGAAAAGGGGACGGCCGTCCCCGCGGAGACCACGACCGAGGATGAAGGAGCCCCGGCAGTCGCCTGGTCCTACCAGGTCAAACTCTCCGACTTCGGAGTGTCGTGGGATCTGGACGAGACGATCGAGAGCGCTGCCCACGTCGGCCAGACCGGCAGGCTCATCGAGCGCTACAAGATGCTCATGGATCTGAAACACGATCATCTGGAGCTTCCCATCTCCTACGACTACGACGAGGAGACCATCCGGACGTTCCTTACCGGCATCGCAGAGGAACTGGACCGCGCCTGTGAGGACGCGTCCATCAAGGCTCTCTCCAGCGGTGTCTTCGAAGTGACCGACGAAAAGACCGGCCGCTCCGTCAACGTGGAAAAGACGCTCAACCGGATCTGCGCCCTTCTGGACGAATCCCTGACGGAGCAGCTGGAGCTCTACGGAGTCATCGAACTGGAAGAGACCGAAAAGACCGGCGAACAGCTGCGCAAGGTCAAGGACTGGCTCGGCCACATGCGCACGAACTTCACCTGGGACTCTCCCCGCGGCCGGAACATCTACAAGGCCTGCGAGATGATCAACGGGACCGTGCTTTGGCCCGGAGACAGCTTCGCGGTCGACGCCTTCCTGCGCCCCTACACCACCGCACTCGGCTGGGAAAAAGCGCCCACCTACGTCGCCGGACGCGTCGTTGACGACGTCGGCGGCGGCGTCTGCCAGATTGCTTCCACCCTGTACAACGCCGTGCTGTACGCCGAACTGCAGGTCAACCAGCGCCATCCCCACTCGATGCTCGTCACCTATGTCGCTCCGAGCCGCGACGCCACGCTGGCGACCGGCAGCAAGGATTTCGTCTTCACCAACAATCTGGACGCCCCCATCTACATCGAAGGGCGTATCGACAACAAGCTCGGCCTGGTCTTCATCATCTGGGGCCACGAGACCCGTCCCTCGAACCGGACGATCGAATTCGAATCCCGGGACGACGAGACGAAGTATTCCGGCGTCTTCCACCGCGAGATGACCGACCAGTACACCTTCGATCCGACCCTGAACTTCTTCGATCTCACGGACAAGCAGCGGCTGTACCGGGGCTCCCACCACGACGACGTCCGCTCCCAGCTCTGGAAGATCGTCAAGGTGGACGGCAAGGTGGTGGAAGAGATCCGGCTCAACTGGGACCGCTATTCCGGCGATACGGCCTACTACCACATCGGTACGAAGGATCTGGCCGTGGACGCCGAGGGCTATCCGCTCAAGCTGGACGGCACGCGCCAGATGAAGGGGATGGAGTACGACAACAACTACGTCTTCCTGAAGGACGTGGTCCTGGATGAAAACGGCGCGCTCGTCCGCGGCAAAAACGGCGTCCTGTTCAAACGCGTCGATTATCTGGTGCTCGACAAGAACGGCGATCCCCTCACCGACAAGGCCGGCCACTTCGTCCTGAAGAAAGAGATCGAGCTCGAAGGCAAAAAGAAGCTGTCCGAAGAGAACGAATACTTCTACCTGCTCTCCGAACTCCAGAAGGATTCCAAGGGCAACCCGATCAAGAAGGACGGCCTGTTCGTCCCGATCCCGAAGATCTTCACCGTCACCTGGATCGTCAACGGCAAGAAGACGACCGCCTCCTGCGAAGAGGGCACGACGCCGAGCTTTGACGGCTCCACCGACAAGCCGTCCGACGTCCAGTATGACTACACCTTCGACGGCTGGGATCCCGAGCCGGCCCCTCTGACGGAAGACACGACCTACACGGCCACGTACACGAAGACGGTCCGCTCCTATACGGTCACCTGGGTCGCGGGCGGCACCACAGCCACCGAGACCTACGAATACGGCAAGACGCCTTCCTTCAAGGGCTCGACCGACCGGGAGCCCGACGCGCAGTACACCTACACCTTCACCGGCTGGGATTCCGAGTTCGTACCGGTGGCCGGGGACGTCACCTACACTGCCCAGTATTCCACGACGGTCAACAGCTATACGATCACCTGGAACGTGGACGGGAACGTCTCCACCGAGACGTATGAATACGGCGCGACGCCTTCCTACAAGGGTTCGACCGACAAGGCCCCCGACACGGAAAACACCTACACCTTCACCGGCTGGTCGCCCGAGATCGCGCCTGTGAGCGGCGATGCCGCCTACACCGCCCGGTACGAAGCGGCGCCCGTGATGTACACGGTCACCTGGATCGTAGGAAGCGTCACCTCCACCGAGGAATACGCCTACGGGGCAACGCCTTCCTACAAGGGCTCGACCGAAAGAGCTCCGGAAGGCGCGACGGCCTATACCTTCACCGGCTGGGATCCTGAGATCACACCCGTGAGCGGGAACGCCGTCTACACCGCCCAGTACTCCACGTCGACCGCCTCCTACCAGATCACCTGGGTCGTGGGAAGCACCACCTCCACCGAGGGATACGCCTACGGGGCGACGCCTTCCTGCAAGGGCTCGACCGACAAGGCCCCCGACACGCAGTATACCTACACCTTCACCGGCTGGTCGCCCGAGATCGTGTCCGTAAGCGGGAATGCCACCTACACCGCCCAGTATTCGGCGACGATCCGCAGCTATACGGTCACCTGGGTCGTGGACGGGGTCAGCACCGCCGAGACCTATGAATACGGTCAGACGCCTTCCTTCAAGGGTTCGACCGACAAGGCCTC
>JAEEGL016617826.1_pt1 | contig 21839 bp, 10 predicted proteins | sample 9134231 | NCBI WGS metagenome assembly JAEEGL01 (sample SAMN16246548, study PRJNA631951) | gut metagenome | biome: gut microbiome; feature: rumen; material: fiber-attached | host: Bos | place: Iran: Karaj | collected 2018-10 | reverse complement strand
TTCAAGTGCTCGGTCAAGTGGGCAATACGGTATGAGAATAATGCTATCTGGGCCTCGGGAGAACCAGTGTCAGTATTGCTTTTGCCGTAAGTGCCAAAGATCTCTTTCTTCTTCTCTGAATCTAAGTACATTACAATAAATATTTAAAAAATTATTTCGAAAAGCGGTGCAAAGATACAACCATTTTTTGAAATGGCAATAGGAAAAAGTGTTTTTTATTTTACAAATAATGTATCTGATTGACCTTGAGGATGTTGGTGCATGCTCGCTACCACTGGATGGGCGTCATGCCATGCTGGATGAGATAATCATTGGCACGGGAAAAATGATGTGTGCCAAAGAAACCACCCCTGTTAGCCGACAGTGGGGAAGGGTGGGCCGCGGTCAATACAAGATGGCGCATGCGGTCAATATAGGCCCCTTTGCGCTTAGCGTATGACCCCCAGAGCATGAATACCAGGTGCTCGCGTTCACGGGCAAGATGGGCAATGACGTGATCGGTAAACTCCTCCCAGCCTTTCCCTTGGTGAGACAACGGCTGGTGGGCCTGCACCGTGAGCGTCGCATTGAGCAGCAACACGCCCTGCCGTGCCCAGCGAGACAAGTCGCCGCTCGCAGGAATCGGAGCCCCAACATCGTCGTGCACCTCCTTGAAAATGTTCATCAGCGACGGTGGGAACGGAACGCCATCGTTCACGCTGAAGCACAACCCATTGGCCTGTCCCACACCATGATAAGGGTCCTGGCCGAGAATCACCACCTTGACCCGATCAAACGGTGCTGCATCAAAAGCCGCAAAAATCTGCCGACCAGGAGGAAAAACCTGACCACGGGCATATTCCTGACGAACAAAATCGGTCAGTTGCTTGAAATAAGGCGCTTCCCATTCTCCGGCAAGCACACGGTTCCACGAAGGCTCGATGCGTACGTTCATATTCTCATTCTTTTCATCTAATGTAACGTTAGGGTAGGGCGAGCGGGCATGAAATGCCAATTTGCCCACATGTCTTGCAAAGTTACAAAAAAAGCCGTAATTTTGCCCCGCATTTCGCGGAAAACTGAATATTGAGGCCCACAGCCTCACCTTCCCCGAACAATGCACCCTGGACCCGTAGTTCAATGGATAGAATAAAGGATTCCGGTTCCTTCGATTGGGGTTCGACTCCCCACGGGTTCACGATATGGAAAGATAATCAATTGGATTTCAATTGGTTGTCTTTTTGTTTTATAGGGCGTTGCACAACAATTGCATAAATGCCTATCGTTTTTTCTCATTTTCGGATGCTTGGGTGTGGGTTGTTTTTGGGGGCATAATTACCGAATTTTGATACTTGGTTTTGGATAAAATATATCTGGTTTCACCATGAAATACAAAAATGAAAATATGTAAGGGCGTGTTGAATGTCTATTATTCAAGAAGAAATACTTACTTTTGCAACTGAAATGAGAAAGATGCTTATGAAAAGATATGTATTTCTGCTATTAGCTGTGTTGGCTGTTATCAGTTGCAGCGAGAACAAGAAGGTGGAACAAAAGGCTCCCATAAGAGTGGAGACACTGGTGGTGGAGCCTGGTATGATTGACAATGCACAACCCTATGTGGGCATTGTCGAGGAACGTGAGGCTACTGCAGTGAGTTTCACCAGCATGGGCGTGGTAAAGCGAATCCTGGTCAAGGAGGGACAGGTAGTGAGGCGCGGTCAGTTGTTGGCCGAGATGGATCCCACCACTTCGAGCAACACTGTGGAGGTAGCGCGTGCTTCGCTCGACCAGGCCAGAGACATGGTTAAGCAAGCCGAAGCCACTTACAACCAAGCCAAAGATGCCTATGACCGCATGAAGCTCTTGCATGACAACGGCTCGCTGCCCGAGGTGAAATGGATTGAGGCCGAGACCCGTCTCGCACAAGCCACATCGGCCCTGAGTACAGCCCGTTCAGGCGTCGCCTCGGCCACCGCCACCGAGAAGATCGCCCGCAAGGGACTTGCCGACACGCGCCTGTATGCTCCCGTGAGTGGTGTCATCGGCAAGAAACAATTGATGGCTGGCGAGACCGCGTTGCCTTCACAAGCAGTAGTCAATATACTCGATATCTCGACCGTGAAAGTCAAGGTGGCAGTGCCCGAGTCAGAGGTCGGCGGCATCAATGCTGGCACCGCAACCCGCATCAAGGTGGATGCCATCGGGCGCAGTTACAGGGGAGGCAGGATAGAGAAAGGTGTGCAGGCCGATGCCCTCACTCACACCTATGATATCCGGATCAATGTCGGCAATGGCGATTTTAAACTATTGCCGGGCATGGTGGCCAGCGTCAGTTTCATTTCAAATGGAACCCAAGCCGCTGGTCGCCAGTCTATTCCCGTGACATCGGTGCAGAAGAAATCTGACGGCACGCTGTTCGTCTGGACAGTGGACAGCAACAATGCCGCCCATCGCACCCGGGTGACGATAGGTGAGACACATGGCAACTATGTGACAGTTGTTGATGGGCTGGGCAAAGGCCAGCGCATCGTGACCGGGGGATACCAGAAACTGAGTGAAGGAACCAAAGTAGTGTACTAGAGAGAGTATGGGACGCAAGATGAAATGGCTCAAGTGGCCATTGGAACATTACCCGATATCGCTGCTCATCATCGGCATCTTCTTCGTGCTGGGCATTTTTGGCATGTATGACATGCCCAAGGATGAATTTCCCCATGCGGTTATCCGTCAGGGTGTGGTGGTGGCCGTCTATCCAGGTGCAACGACGGAGGAGGTGGAACAACAGGTGGCCCGTCCGCTTGAGCGGTATCTCTTTACCTATGGAGAGGTCAATCGTGTGAAGACCACCACGACTTCACAAAATGGCATGTGCATCGTGATGGTGAGACTCAACGATGACGTGAACAACAAGGATGAGGTGTGGAGCAAGATCAAGCATGGTCTGAATGGCTTCAAGTCACAGTTGCCCTCTGGCGTATTGGCCATTGCGGTGAACGATGACTTCGGCAACACCTCGGCACTGCTCATCGCCATTGAGAGCGACCAGCGCAGCTATCGTGAGTTGAAAGCATACAGTGACGAACTGAGCGACCGTCTGCGCAGGATACCTTCGGTAGCCAACGTGAAATTGTTTGGCGAACAGCAGGAACAGATATCACTCTATGTGGACCGACAGCGGCTGCAGGCTTATGGGGTGGGGCAGCAAATGCTCTTTTCTGGTCTGCAGGCCCAGGGCATCACCACGATGAGCGGCGGCATCGATGACGACGATCAGCAGATACCCATCCACGTGGAGGCTCAGGACAATAGCGAAGAGGAGATTGCCAACCAGATTATTATCTCGGACCCCGTCACGGGCAAGGTAGTCCGTGTGAGAGATGTGGCCCGTGTGGTCAGGGAATATGAACCCATGTCTAGCCACATCGAGCAGGACGGACACCCTTGTGTGCTGTTGTCGATGGAGATGAATCCCGGCAACAATGTGGTACAGTATGGCCGTGAGGTGGACAAGGTGCTCAATGATTTCCGCGCGAACGAACTGCCAGATGATGTGAAGGTCACTCGCATTGCCGATAAGCCCAAGGTGGTGAATATCAGTGTCACCGACTTCCTGCGTGACCTGCTGATAGCGATGCTCGTCATCATCCTGGTGATGATGGTGCTCTTCCCGCTACGCTCAGCCATCGTGGCTTCTATCACCATTCCGCTGAGCACCTTTGTCTCGGTGGCTTTCATGTACATGTTGGGCATCGAACTGAATATCGTGACGCTGGCTGCGCTGATTGTGGTGCTGGGTATGGTGGTCGATAACTCCATTGTGGTGATAGACGGTTATCTGGAATATCTCGGAAAGGGGCACGAACCCAAGCAGGCAGCAATAGAGTCTGCCAAGCAGTATTTCATGCCCATGATGTTGGCCACCGTTTGCATCTGCGCCATCTTCTATCCTTTCCTGGTTACCATGAAGGGTGTATTCCACGATTGCCTGAAGGATTTCCCCATTACTGTCACCATCAATCTGATGGTATCGCTACTGTTGGCTGTGACACTGATACCTTTCTTGGAAGTGAGGCTCATCAAGCCTGAAAATGTGAAAACCGATGGGAATGCCATCACCAAGTGGGTGCAGAAGACCTATGACCAGGTGCTTGACTTTACTTTCCGGAGGCCATGGGTAACCATCGGTGGCGGTATCGCCATCATCTTGTTGTCCACAATTATCATCCCGACGCTTAAGATACGACTTTTCCCCTATGCCGACCGCGACCAGTTTGCCGTGGAAATTTTTCTGCCCGATGGCAAGGGTCTGGCACAGACCACCATATTGGCCGATTCTGTCCGTCATGTGCTGGCAAGGGACGAGCGCGTCACGGGTATCACCAGCTTCATCGGCTGTTCCTCACCGCGTTTCATGGATGCCTATGCGCCACAGATGGCAGGGAAAAACTATGCGCAATTGATTGTGAATACACAATCAGATAAGGCTACGCTCGACCTGTTGGCAAAATATCAGCCACAGTTGGGAGAAGCCTTCCCCAATGCCTACGTGAAGTTCAAACGACTGGACTATCTGGAGGTCAATGAGTTAGAGTATCGTTTCTATGGCGACAATCTTGATTCCCTCCATGTGGTGGCCGAGCGGCTGATGGAGCATATGCGCCAGATGCCAGAGGTGGAATGGGTGCATACCGACCACTTTCAGCCTCAACCCATCATCAACGTTAAACTTGATCCTGTCGCCTCGGCGCAGTTGGGCGTGACGCGCTCTACGGCACAGTTGGCATTGAGCGCGACGTCGTGCGACCTGCGTGTGGGACAGGTGTGGGAAGGCAATTATGAGTTGCCCATTGTCGTGAAAGACGATACTGACATGACTTTCTCGGACGTCGCTAACCTGGGTATCACATCACCGATGTCCATCGTATCGTCGGGGATCAATGAGAATAGCAGCACCGTTCCTCTCAGGCAGATAGCAAAAGTGTCACCCCAGTGGAGTGAGAGCCGCATCGTGCACCGGGGAGGAGAGCGTTGCATCACGGTGACGGGGCAATTTGTGCAGGGCGCTTATACTGCTCCCATCGAAAAGGAGATAGCCCGCATCATGCAGAAGGAGATTGAGATACCTCAAGGCGTGCGCTGCGAGGTGGGCGGCGAGATTGAGTATGGCGATGAGGCCCTGCCACAGATATTTTGGGGCATAGCTATAGCCATGATTATTGTGTTCTTCTTCCTGCTGTTCAACTTCAAGAAATTTGGCATCACGACGATTTGCATGGTCGCCCTTGCCCTGATGATACCTGGGGCTCTAATTGGCTTGGGACTGATGGACCGTTCCCTGGGCCTCACCTCCATCTTTGGCCTTATCACATTGATGGGTATGATTATGCGCAACGAGATATTGATTTTTGAGCATGCAATCGACCTGATTAAGAAACATGTGGCAGAACATGGGGACTGGACTGTTGACCGCGAGGGTTATAACAACGCTGTGAAGCAGGCCGCCTATGAAGCCGGCAAGCGGCGCATGGTGCCCATCTTCCTCACGACCGCCACTACTGCCGTTGGTGTGGTGCCGATGATCATCGCCCAGAGTTCGTTCTGGATGCCCGTGGGCGTCACCATTTTTGCCGGTGGTATCGGTTCGCTCATCTTGGTGGTGACTATGCTGCCTGTGATATATTGGAAAGTGAGTCTAAAGTGATTTAATTTGCTATTACATAACTGAATATGATAACGAAAAAGATATTTGCTCTTGTACTTTGTTCCCTGTGCTGTGGCTTTGTGTCGGCCCAAACCTACACCCTGGAACAACTCAAGGACTCTGCCCTGCACAACAACTTTGCCATCCGTTCAGCACAATATGATGTGGAAGTTGCCAACCAGCAGCGCAAGGAGGCATTTACCAAGTATTTCCCCAACGTGAGCGGTACGGGAGTGTGGTTCAATGCCAATAAAAGCATGGCACAGACCACCCTCAACCCCACTGACATGATGTCCCCCGAGTTGGGTGTCGCTTTGGCGCAGATGTTCCCTCCCGAGGCCCTGGCCGCACTGGCTAATCCCATCAGCATCTCGATGATGAAAAATGGGGTCATCGCTGGCGTACAGGCCGTGCAACCTGTTTTTGCCGGCGGACAGATTGTTAATGGCAACAAGTTGGCCAAGGTGGGCGAAGATGTGAGCAGGCTGCAGATGCAACTCTCGGAAAACGAGGTGGTGAAAACTGCCGAGCAGTACTTCTGGCAACTGGCCTCCATGCAGGAGAAGATGAAGACAGTCGAGGCGGTGGAGGCGCTGCTCAACGACATTTATAAAGACGTGGATGTGGCAGTCCGCGCGGGAGTCGCCATGCGCAACGACTTGCTGCAAGTGCAACTGCGCCAGAATGACATCGCCAGCCAGAAACTCAAGATACGCAACGGCCTCTCCCTGGTGCGCATGTTGCTCTCGCAATATTGCGGCCTTCGCGACACGTCGTTCATCATCTCATATCAGGCCGATGCCGTCTCACCCTTGGTTTCAAAGCAAGACCATCAACAAGCCTTGTTAGGAACAACGGAATACCGGTTGTTGGGAAAACAGGTTGAGGCCGCTGACCTCCAGAAGAAAATCGCTATCGGTCAGAACCTCCCTTCTGTCGCTGTGGGGGCAGGTTTAAATTATCATAACATATTGGAAAAGGACCACTCCTTCGGGATGGTTTTTGCCACTGTCAGCGTGCCCATCTCGGACTGGTGGGGAGGCTCTCACGCCATCAAGCGCAAGAAACTTGAACAACAACGGGCACAGGAACAACTTGTCGACAATGCCGAACTGTTGAAAATCAAGATGCAGAGCGCGTGGAACAGCGTGGAGGAAGCCTATCAACAACTGCAGCTAGCCCAGCTAAGCATCGAACAGGCCGAGGAAAACCTACGCCTGAACCGCGATTACTATAATGCGGGCATGTCGAAGATGAGCGACCTGCTTGAAGCACAGATGCTCTATCAACAAGCTTGCGACAAGCGAACCGATGCCTTCGCCGATTATCAGAACAAACTACTTGAATACCGCCAGGCCACAGGACAATAAACCCTCATCCCCGAACTGACGGAGCCACGAAGGAGATGGTGTGTCATAGTGATGGCAATTACTACCATTATTAAAATCCTTTATTGCTTGTGATTAAGGAGTAGTTAAACGTTGCTTTGCTTATCTTGTATAATAAAACAAGATAATGCCGTTTTGGTTAAACGGGTTACTTGATATTAGAATTGCGTTTTTTGGCAGTGGGTGACGATGTATCGAAGGTTGCTGATGGTGCCAAAGTGGTATCCCTCGGCATGGTCGAGCAGGTGAGGGATATTGGATGACGCAGTATCGCCTGTGAGTTTGTAGTAGCTTTCCTTCATGGTCCACAGGCGCGTGAAGGCGATGGCAGGGTCGGCAGACGAAAGGATTTGCTGCAGTTCCTCTTCGTTCATCACTTGACAGGCCAATTCGGGGCTGTAGTGGTCAAGGGTCTCCACATCGATGCCAATGGGCCTACTGCTGACAGCACAGGCCACAGCCTCGTGGCAGTGGCTCAGACTGAAATGTATATCGGGATGATCCTGCAGCAGCGGCTTGCCGTTGTCGTCATGGATGAATAGAGGGGCTTCATCGATGCCGTATTCTTGCTTCAGAGTTTGCTGCAGCAGTCGGTAGGCGGCGACGCTCAGGCGCTGGTCACGCTCGTGGCGGTAGCGCAGGGCGTGTTCCCGTCGTTGGGGACTGACCGTCGCGAGTGCCGCTTGCAGGTCAAAGTCCCAGATATGGTCGTCAACGTAGATCACGCCTTCAACTCGAACTGGATGTGCCTCATCTTGTGCAGGGCAAAGATGATAGCGGCCTCAATGATGTAGGCGATGAGGTAACTGTGCCAGATATATTGCGGCATGAGTCGCGAGACGATCCACAGCACGGGGATTACCGTGAGCGACAGGGCAAACGAGATAAATAGCGCCATGCGGTGCTGGCTGTAGAGCTTATAGACGATCATCAGCACATAGATGTAGCAGAATGGGATAAAGCTCAAGGCAAACACGCGCAGGGCAGGAGCACTCTGGGTCAACATCTCGGGCTCGTCACAGCCGAACAACCGTGCGATGCCCTGAGGATAAATCCAAACGAGCACGCAGGTCGTGACCATGGCAACGGTAATGAAACGGAAGCATCGCTTGATGACGGTGCGCACGCCATCGTTGTTGCCTTCGCCCACCTGGATGGCACCCAACGACTGCAACGTCTGGCATGTGCCCGATAGGAACAGGTTATAGACTTGCAGCAGGTTCATGCACAGGGCGAACACAAAGATACCCGTGCGGCCGGTCGTCGTGAGGACGATTTTGTTGGCACTGAACAGCAACAGCGTCAAGCAGATAGAGGCTACGGCCAACGGAGCCCCCTGGGAGATGATCTGCTTCAACGATGCCGAGAGTCCGTCGGTAGTGAATAAGGGTACCAGGCGACGGCTCTCTGGTTTGCGCCAGTGGGTGAGCAGGATAGCGATGCCTACCAGATGGCCTATCACCGTAGCTGCCGAAGAACCCGTGATGCCCCAGCCAAACCACTTGATGAATACGATGTCAAGACACAGGTTCACCGCGTTGTCGATGATGACAGCCAGGGATACCAGCCGCGGGCTACCGTTCACACCCACCATGGTCGAGAGGCCCCACATGAGAATAAAGGCCGGACAGCCGATGAGCAGAACTTGCATGTAGTCACGGGCCAGCGGCAAAATTTGCTCGTTGCTGCACAACATGCGTGCTGTCTGGCTTGGCAAGATCATTCCGCCGATAATCGACAGTAGCAGTCCCAGCCCCAGTGTTAGTGACAGCGCACGGGTGAAGAAACGCCGGGCATCATCAATCTTTTTCTGGCCCAAGGCATAGGCCACCAACATACCTGCACCCGCATTGATGAGCAGATGCAAGGTGAAGATGAACTGGGTGATGGGCGTGGACAGGTTGATGGCGCTTACGCCATCCTCGCTGATGAGGTTGCCCACGATGATACCGTCCACCACGGTACCCAGGCAGCCCGAGAGGGCCACCAGGATATAAGCCCACAGGTAGCGGTAGAATTGAGTCTTGATATCGTTTTCCATTACTGTTTTATGTCTAGATGGTCTAGAAAACCTAGACCATCTAGAACGTCGTCTTTATTAGAAGTCGAAGAATCCGAGTGAACTGATAGCCGTCAACATGCGCTCCACATAGTCCCACGAGGTGGGTGACCAGGAGAAGTTGAGGCGGTAGAGCACCTGGGTGGTGTAGTTGTTGTCGCGTTTGACGTCGGCGGTCTTCTGGCCATGAGCCATATCCTGATAGGCGAGGAGGCTTGACATGGAATTTGCTTTGACGGGATCGTTCTTGGCGGCATCCATGGCCTGCTCAAACTCTTCCATCTCAACAAACTTCACACCATCGCCCACGTTGCTCAATCCCATGAGCACATCACCCAGGAACTGGCCGTGGATGTTGTAAGGATGGAACACGGTACACTCCTTGGGGGTGGAACTCAGCAGCACGATGGCATGGGCCACCTCGTTGATGGGCGAGAATTCCACCTGCTGGTTGCGCATGGCGTGCGGACAGCAGCCCAACATGTTATAGACCTTGATGCGGCCCATGAACGAGTTGGTGGAGAAGTTGGCCTGGAACTCGCCGTCGGTCGAACGTGCTGCCAGATTACCCACACGCATGATCTTGGCGTGCAAGCCATGATGTGCGATGGCCTCCAGGATTAGGCGCTCGGCCATGAACTTGGAGTAGATGTACTTGTTACCCAAGAACTGACCCATGTAGAGGCGCTGCTCGGTGAAGATTTCACTCTTGATCTCGCCCGCCCACAGGCCGCGCGTGCTGGCCGTGGAGACGTGGACGAGTTTGGCGCCCGTCTTGAGGCAGTAGTCCACACAACGCTGTGCGCCACCGATGTTCACATCCTCAATCTCGGTGCCCTCGCTGAAGTGCTTGACGATAGCGGCGCAGTTGAAGATGGTATCCACCTGCAATCCCTCGCCAAAGTCGCTCGTCACGTCGCCCAGGACAATGTGCAGCCGCTTGCCGAACAGGTCCTTGAAGGCGTCCGAGAAGTAGTAGAACAACAGTGAGCGCAGGCGACCTTCGGCTGCCTCAATGCTCTTACCACGCACGAGGCAGTAGATGTTCTCGGCATCGGAGTCGATGAGTTCACGCAGGATGTGGATACCCAGGTAACCCGTGGCACCTGTCACGAGCACGTTGCCCAGTTGCTGGCGCTTTCCATTGCGGAAGTTGTCCAACGTGTTGCGATGCAGCAGGTCGTTGATGGCCGTGTAGTCAAATCCTGTTATCTCGTCGGCGCTCTCGTCTCCACTCTCGCCAGTGATGAGACGAGCCAGTTTGCGAGGAGTGGGGTTGGCAAATACGTCGCCGTATGCCACATGCAGTCCCGCCTTGTCGGCCTCGATGATGACGCGGGTCACCACGAGCGAGGTGCCGCCCAACTCAAAGAAGTTGTCGGTCGCACCCACCTTGTCCATCTGCAGGATATCAGCGAAGATGTCGCAGAAGGCACGCTCAGTGTCATTGACAGGTTCTACCATGGCCGAACTGATGGCCAATTCAGGCTCGGGCAATGCCTTGACGTCGGTCTTGCCGTTGGGGGTCATGGGCATCTCCTTGAGCTGCAGATAGGCCGTGGGCACCATGTATTGCGTCAGGCTCTTGGAAATCTCGGCCTTGAGTGCATCGGGTGCAATCTCGCGGTCGGCAGTATAGTAGGCGCACAGGTGCTCCTTGTCGTTGATTTTGCGGATGAGGATGACGACTTTCTTCATACCCTCAACCTTGAGCATCACGTTCTCAATCTCGCCCAACTCGATGCGCAAGCCACGCAACTTGATCTGGTGGTCGGTGCGGCCCAGGATAACCACGTCACCGTCAGGCAGCCACTTGGCATAGTCGCCCGACTTGTAGATGCGTGTGCCGTGATAATCCACAAAGCGCTCACGGGTCATCTCGTCGAGGTTGTTGTAACCGTGAGCCACGCCACGACCGCCAATGTACAATTCACCCACAACGCCCACGGGCAACTCGTTGCCATCCTGGTCAACGATATACTCGATGACGTTTAACTGGGGTTTACCCACGGTGACGAGTGTGGCGTCGGTCAGTTCCTTGTTGTTTGAAGCGACGGTAATCTCGGTGGGGCCGTAGCAGTTGAAGATGCGGGCCTTGGTCACTTTCCTGAGTTGGTTGAGCAACTGGTCAGAGAACTTCTCACCACCGGCACGCACGATGTTGATGCGGCTGATAGTGTCACAGAAGTCCTCACTCGTTAGCCAGGTCATCCAGCGCGAAGGCGTACCCGAAACCATGTTGATGTGCTCCTCGTTGATGAGGTGTGACAGGTCAAGCGGGTTGTTGGCCTGTTCCTCGGTGGCCACGATGAGCGTCTTGCCGTTGAAGAATGCGGTACCAATGTCCTGCAGGGCGGCGTCAAACGAGATGGTCGTCACGCTCAAGATGCGCTTGGCATCGGTCATTACGCCGTTGGCAAACACGTTGGCGGGGTGGCCGTACAGGTAGTTGCAGATGCCCTTGTGGTGCAGCATCACACCCTTGGGACGGCCAGTCGAACCGCTGGTGTAAATCAGGTAGGCAAGATCATCGGGAGTGATGTCAGTTATTACCTTACCATCGTTATCATCGTTAATCAGTTCTTCCACATCGATGGCCTTGCCCTCGGGGACAGTGTCCATGCGGTCGGCTGTAGTGATGATGTAACGTGCCTCGCTGTCCTCGAGGATGAGTTTCACGCGGTCAGCGGGATACTCAGGATCACAAGGAATGTAGGCAGCGCCAGATTTCAGCACACCGAACAGCGCCAAGACAAGGCGGCTGGTGCGGGGCAGCAGCAGGGCGACGCGGTCGCGCTCATGCACACCGCGTTTCCTCAAAGCAGCAGCAATGCGGTTGGTCACCTCATCCATCTCGCGGTAAGTGAAGCGGGCATCGGTGGCTACCAGAGCCTCATGGTCGGGTTGTGTTTGAGCAAAGTGGCCAATGCACTCGTGGAAGAATGTGAATGGTGCATCTCCCGTAGCGGTCTGGCGCAACTGGCTCAATTCCTTCTCCTGATCATCGCTGACAATGGACAAGTGGCGCAATTTAGCTTGCGGCTGTTCCATCATCCTATTAGCGACGGCAACAATGCTCTGGGCAAGACCCTGTCCTACACGTTCACTGTAGATGGCGTCATCATACTCGACAACCACGCCACATGACTCGATTTTTATATTGATCTTGAACTTGGGAACGTTGAGTTCCAGCAATTCCTGATCAACGGGCTTGCCGTTGACGCTGTATTGCGAAAGTACACCCACCTGATAAGCGTAGGCGATGGCGGGACGGAAACCGTAATCGGTAGCGATGCGGGCAAACGGGTAATCCTCGTGCCGCAGCGTCTGATCAAAGGTGTTGCTGGCCTGTTTCAGGAACTCGCTCACGGTCACATCGTCGATGTTCAATCCCAGGGCAAGCGTGTTGACAAACATACCCACCGTGTCGGCAATCTTGAGGTTGCTGCGTCCGCTGCTCACGGTGCACAGATATACCTCGCGGTTGTTGGTGTATCGTGAGATGACGTAGGATGTGGCTGCAAGGAACAGATGGGCAGGCGTGATTCCCTGCTCACGGCAGAAGGCGTTCGCCTTATCCAAGTCGGCAGGACAAACAGCCTCCCCGATGAATCCCTGCTCGTCGCTCTTGGGCAGGTCAGCGGGAATTTCGCTGGCGCCCTCACACGTCTGCAATCTCTCGGCGAAGAAACGTTGAGCCTCCTTAAAGGCTTCGGTCTCCTCAGCGGCCTGCTGGTCGGCGACAAAGTCCAGGTAGTTGTAGGTCTCCTTCTCCACCTCTTTGCCTTCGAGGGCAGCATTGAGCTGGCGGATTAACAGGTCGGCTGAGCCACCGTCAAATACCAGATGGTGCAAATCCAGCAGCAGATGAACGCCACCAGCGGTCTTGACCACCTCGGCGCGGTATAGCGGTGCCTTCTGCAAATTGAAGGGCCGCACGAACTCCTTCTTGTATTTTGCCAGCTCCTCCTCAGTCATCTCGGTGATACCTACCTCGACGGGAACACTGTCGTCAGTCGTCTGGACGATGGTGTCGCCCTCGGTTGTGAAGTGGACACTCAATTCGGGATGTGACTCGATGACACGTTTCACTGTATCGGCAAGGACGTTGGCATCAATGCCCTCAGGATAAGAGAGCATGTAGGGGATGTTATAGATGGTTGATGCGGGATTCTTCAGGCAATCGAAATAGACACCAGTCTGGGCATAGGATAGCGGCGCACTGGTAATGACCTTGGCCTCCTCGGGCTTGGATGCTTCAGCAGCAGGTTGAACGTCGCCAGCGAGCATCGCCTTCAGGATTTCGTTCTCAATCGATTGGATGGTACCTGTCTTCACCAGGTTGCGGGAGTCAAGTGTCACGCCAAAGCGTTTGTTGACCTGCACGGCCAGCTTGATGGCCGAGATAGATGTCAGACCAGCGTAGCCCAGCACCGTAGTCACCCCGAAGTCGGTGTTGTTGACAATTTCGGCAACAATCTGGTGCAGTTCCTCTTCCAGCACGTTCATGGGCACATTGACAGCCTCGGGAGCCGTAGCCTTCTTCTCGGGCTTGGGCAGGGCGCGCTTGTTCACCTTCTGATTTTGGTTCAGGGGGATAGCGTCAATCTGCATGGTAACGGCAGGCACCATGTAGGGCGGTTTCTCGTCCATGATGAAGTTGTTCAGTGCCTCGATATCTACCTTTTCGTCACTCACGACGTAGGCAGCGATGAACTTGCCGCCGCCTTCCTCTTCAAAGGCTTGTACCGTAGCATCCTTGATGCCCGGGAACTCACGAATGATGCTCTCAACCTCCTTCAACTCGATGCGGAAACCACGAATCTTGACCTGACCGTCGCGGCGTCCCACAAACTGGATGTCACCAGTGGGCAGGTAGCGCACGATGTCGCCCGTGCGATAGATGCGGGAATATTTCTCCTCGGTCGTGAAGGGATTAGAGATAAAGACTTCGGCGGTCTTTTCGGGGCGGTTCAAGTAACCACGGCTCACTTGAGGACCTGCTGCCCACAATTCACCTGCTGCTCCTACCGGCAAACGATGACCCTGCGGGTCAACGATGTACAAGCGCACGTTTTTCGGCGGTTTGCCGATAGGAATCTCCTTCATCTTCTTATAGACATGATAATAGGTAATGAATACCGTTGTCTCGGTGGGACCATAGATGTTGTAGAACTTGATGCCCTGCGGTGGTGTTAATGAAGCCAGTTTTTCACCACCGGCCGAGAGATACTGCAACGAGTGGTTCTCAACGCTGGTGGCAAACTGGTAACACACTTGTGTCGTCATAAACGAGTGGGTGATACCGTTCTGCTCAAAATATTCGTTGAGGGCGATAAGGTCTAGACGCATTTCCTCAGGGATGATATAGACCGTCGCGCCGCAAGTGAGCGCAGGGTAAGTATCCATCATGTTGGCGTCAAAACCGTAGCTGGCATAGGCTGCCACCTTGTGTCCCGGCTTGAGATCGAGCATGTGGTGGTACCAGTGGCAGAAAGCCACAAGATTGCGATGGGTCAACTGGCAGCCTTTGGGCACACCTGTCGAGCCTGAAGTATAAAGCAGGATGAACAACTGGTCGGGCGTGATGTCCACCTGGGGAGCTGGCGCTGCAGGAAGGCTCATGATGTCCTTGGTTAGCAGCACTTCACCCTGGTATTCGTCAACGATGGGGCGCAATTCCTCATCGGCAATGAGCATCTTGGCGCTGGCATCCTGCATCATGAAGTTTAGGCGCTCCTTGGGGTAACTCGGGTCGAGTGGCTGATAAGCACAACCGGCCTTGAGCACGCCCAGCGAGGCGATAGGCATCCATTCGCAGCGCGGTATGATTACCGATACCACGTCCTCGGCTCCCAGGCCCTTGCTGGCGATATAGGCAGCAATGCGGTCGCTGATTTCATCGACTTGGGCATAGGTGAACTGTTTGTCCATATATACGGCGGCTATACCGTCGGGTGTGGCCTTCACCTGCTGGCGGAACATCGACACGATGTTCTGGCTGTCGTCATAATCCAGTTCGCCAGGGTTAAAGCTGTCGAGGGTTGCCACCTGATCAGGGGTCGCAATGTTGATGTCGCGCAGGTATTCCTGGGTGAGGAAGCCCTCGATTACAGCTTCATAACTCTCTAAAATCTGGGCAACGAGCTCTTGCGAGTATTCGTTGGCTTTGTATTCGGCTTCAATCTCTATCTTGCGGTCGTTGATGAAGGCCTTCAGGTAGAACGATTCTTCAAGCGTGTTGTTAGCAATCCGAATCATCTCCATAGGCTTGCCGTCTACCGTTTGGACGTCAAGCACATTGCCGTGCCAAGCAAAAATGGAGTTTGACTGCAGGTTCAAGTCCGTCATCAAGTCGGCGTAGGAGTATAGATCGTGCTCGCGGCACCCGCCCATCTGGTCCTGCCCTGCCAGTAGCAGGTCAAGCACGGTGGTCTCGTCGGTGAATTTGGCATATACCGGCAGGGTCTTGACCGACATTCCTAACGAGCGGTTGAAACGTTTGTCGGTTCGGCCGTTATAGATAGTGTTGAACAGACTCTCATGCTCATTGTTGAACTTGGCCAGCAGGAAGGCATAGGCTGTGGTGAACATCGTGCTCTTGAATACACCGTTCTTCTTGCAGTAATCATCCACTCGGCTCAAGTCGATCGACAGGGTGCGCAGCAGTTGACCCTCGCGATACTCGGTCTCTTCCAGATCGGGCACAAACTGGGTGAAGGTGTCGCTACAGTCAAAGTTGGTGGCATACCACTTCTTGTCTTCATCAAAGGCGGGAGTCTTGCGCCTGGCAGCTTCGTCAGTGGCCACTTCCATCATCGTCAACTCTTCGGGGGCAATGGGCTCGCCTCGATAGGCCTTGTCGATGTCCTGCATCAAGATCCGGAACGATGCGCCGTCCATAATGATGTGGTGAAAGTCGACCATGAAGTAATAGTGCTCCTGGTCACGCAACAGCCTGAAGCGGAACATTCGGTCGCCGTAGATGTTGAACGGCTCCACGAACTGGGCTTTTTCCTGTTCGATGTCTTGGATGTCTTCGATGTTGAGCGACCATTGCTCATTGGCCATGTCGAGCGTTTGTACTGGCTCTCCATCTTCGCCCAACTCGATGCGTGTGAACAGCGTGGGGTGGGCCATGAAGGCAGTCTTTACGGCATCAAGTAACCTTTGGCCATCCAGCGAACGGTCAAGTACATAAACGAAAGGCAAATTATAGCAAGGTTCTCCCTGGTGGTTTACACATTCCACATATATACCGAATTGGGAGGTTGATAAGGGTGCAGATGATTTCATATTGTTTGTTTATTGTTTAGAACGATTACCATTTAGTACTGAAAATGCGAGGGCTGACACTTAGCGTAATCCATCCCCATCGCAGGTCGTTTTTTGATGTGGAACGTTTCAGGCGCTCCATGGTCTCGGTACCCCACATGAATGATGCTCCTGCTGACAGGCTCACATCACGGCTAATGGAATAGCCTGCCTGGAACTCTATCTCATGACCGAGGGTGCGCTCCATATCTTTAAGATGAGTGGCCATGGCAAGGTAGTGGTAACTGGCATTGATCATCATGTTCTTCAGTGGGCTATAAGTGCTACCAATATAGGCATTCTGGAGACCGGGAGTGAATCCGTGATGATAGGCGCTCACATAGAAGAAGTCCATAGCTCCGTAGAACTGGTGGTGGGAGCCATAGACTGTGCTGAAACCTTTAATGACATCGTGATGTACCATGCCGATATTGTGTCCTGTTGGCACAGCAAAATACTTGTCACCACTCAGGTAGTCATAACCAGCAGTGACATTGAGTCTGGGTGATTGGATATAGGTAACCTTAGCACTTGCCATCCATGCATCGATCTTAATGCCATGCTCGTTTTTGCCGAACTGCTTATAATAGGCCGCTTCGGCCTTCCAGTGCTCGGGTTGGAAAGACATATATCCACCCGCGAGATGTTGGAACCATGTTTTGTCAGGTTTATTGGTCAATTCACTCTGCATGCCGATGTTCATGAACAGCAATGATACGCCCAACGGAAATCGCGGTACGTCATAGTGATACCACGCTGTGTGCATGGTTTTGTAGGGCTGTGCACCGCCCTCGTAAATGGATCCGCCGGTAAGCATCACATTGGCATTCTGATTATAGGCCAGAATGATGTGGGCCTTGTGGCCGTGACCTTCGTAACCCAGTCGCAAAACGTCATGGGATGATGACGCCATCGCCCACTCATCAGAGCCGATGATGCGCTCGTCATCATAGTTGAGGGCCACACGACCCACTTGGGCAAACATGCCAAAACGTGTGGTCAACTTCACCCAGGCCTCATGCAGGTTGAAGGCGCCTCTGCCCGCTTGCCCCCACACGCCAGAGTGCTGCGGCGTGACGCGTGCTTCGAGCCAGTCTCGCTGGAAATTGATTGGCAGACGTGTGCGGCTAAGCACAAAACTGGATCTTGGCACATCGCCATTCTCAGTTTCACTCTCTTCCTCGTCGACCTTTGGGGCTGCTGGCAGACCACCATATCGGGTCTCTCCACGTCCCAAAATCTGCACATCCACGGTCAACTGGTTTTTAGGAGCGGGAATGGTATCAATAGGGGCCTGTCCTGTTGCCAGCAGAGCAGGGGCGGCGAGGGCTACAAGAAGCCATCGCCTTAAACTGATGCTTTTCATACTCGTGGTGTGATTACTCAAACTCAAACAAGTTGATAAATCCCGTGATATTGAACACGTTCTTGATATCGTCGTTCACGTTGCGCAAGATGACCTTGTGGCCCTGAGCCTTAGTTTTCTTGAGCACGTCGAGCAAGATACGCAGGCCGCTAGATGCAATGTACTCCAGTTCTTCACATTCAATTGCGATATCCTTGCTGATAGCTTCGGTAACGGGCTTTAGAGTTTGATCGACCTCAATTGCCGCTGCTGTATCAAATGAACCAATCAGCGTGATAATCGTTTTGTCATCTAATTCTTGAATTGTAGTTTTCATTTTAACTATAGTTTTAAATGGTTGATATCATTGTTCGTTATTATAATTCTTCTTGAGGGTGAGCACGTTCTTGCCTTCGTTACGCTCATAGTTGATGGAATCCATCAGTTCCTTGACCAGCAGGATGCCCAGTCCGCCGATGGGACGCTCCTCGGCGTTGAGCGTGGTGTCGGCTTCTCCCTTCAAGGTCGGGTCAAAGGCTTTTCCCTGGTCGATGATGATGAATTTCAGCCATTGTCCAGTGGCTTTGGCTTGAACTGTGACATCACCCTTGGTGCCGATGGGGTAGGCGTAACTCATGACGTTGACTACAGCCTCTTCTACTGCCAGCATGAGTTGTGACGATAGAGAGGACGCAAGGTTTAATTCACTGTTCACCGATTTGACGAAATCATTAAGCTCGGGCACTTGATGCACGTCATTGCTCAAGTTGAGGGTCTTGTCGAGCACAAGGGCCTCTTCGGGACGGTGGTAATGAAGGGCGAGCATAGTCAGGTCGTCGCTCTGCTGTGCACCGTTAACAAACAAGGTGGCTTGTTCATATAAGGTATCCATCAGAACGCCAGGAGCAGTCTTTCCTTGCTCCAAACATTGCTGGGTCGTATCGATGATGCGCTGCAAGCCGAATAGATGCTTTTCTTTGTCGGCAGCCTCGGTCAGGCCATCGGTATAGAGTAGCATTGTCGTGTTGGGCTCCAGTTGGACTTGTTGCATCACATATTTGAAATCATTGAACAGTCCGACGGGCAGATTTGCCTTTACCGGTAATAGATCCACTCCATTGCAGATGAGTAGTGGTGCATCGTGACCGGCATTGCAGTAGCGTAAACGACCAGTAGGCAGGTCAAGCACTCCGATGAAAAGGGTGACGAACATATTGGTCTCGTTACCTTCACTAGAATACTCATTGATGGCCTTCATGATGTGCGAGGGATTGCTCTCGTTTTGGGACAGGCTTCGGAACAGGGAGTGTACAACTGCCATCACCAGTGATGACGGAATGCCCTTGCCACTCACATCACCGATACAGAAGTATAGTTTCTCGTCGCGGATGAAATAGTCATACAAGTCTCCTCCCACTTCGAGCGCACTAACCTGTTTGCCACTCACGTCAACGTCGGGACGGCTGATGTCACTGTGAGGCAACATCTCGTTCTGAATCTTTTGGGCCACTTGCAATTCACTGTCGGAGCGCTCTTTTTGCAGCCTGGACTCGTGCAACCGTTTTAAATAATGGTTAACTCGGTACAGGATGAATCCTAACAGGGACAGGGCTCCTAACATGAGTAACAGCATGTTGCGGCGCATGTCATTGAGTTTGCCGTACACCTCTTTGTCATAGCACACCATCACAACCTGCCAGTGGGGTTGGCCTTTCATGAAGGCATAGTAGGCATATCCCGTGCCGTTTTCCTTGTCATTGAATGTGATGATCTTGCTGCGGCACGAACTGCTGGATTCGCGATTGTAGGAGCTGTCGTTGATCATTTTCACGACAGTTGACACTACACTTTGCCGGGTATGGCTTGAGTCGGGTTGGGAGATGAGTTGGCCATCCTCGGTGAGCAGCAGGAAAAAGGTGGAAGGAAAGTTGTGTCTGGTGTTCAAGGTATCGATGATGCCCTTAGTGGACAGGTCGATGCCAAATGCCGCGACGGTTTTGCCCGATTCGTCGGTCAGAGGCATGGCATAGGTCGTGACTGCCTGACCGCTGGCATCAGCATCCATATAAGGGTCGCTCCAGTGGCAATTGTTGTCCAAGACGGCTTTCTTATAATACTCGCGTTGAGTATAGTCATGCGTTGTCTCACTGGCAATTTGCATGGTGATGATACTGTCACCACGACGGATAGCCACTGGCTCAAACAATCGTTCGCGGTCAGAATAATGCTCTGGTGTGAAAGCTGTAAAACAACTCATCACATCATCATTGGTCGAAACCAGTCGTTTGAGGATGTTGGGAATTTTTTCTGGGTGGTTGAGTTGGTGCTGGATGGGCCACAGGTAGTTGCGCACCAAGTCCTCGTTGGACTTGAGCATACTATTGACAAGCACCGCCTTTAAGGTCATCTCATTCTCGGCACGGTAATCAAGCCCCTCCTCAACCATCTTGTGAGCATAGTTATACTGAGCCAGTGAAATGAGCTCGATAAGTAAACCCGCAAGAAGTAGAATGGCGATGGCCGAGAGAGCCCGCCTGTTCTTTAGATTTTTCAGCTTGTTCAACCAGTTTTTCATCATCCTATCTTTAAATAAATATTGGTTGAACGGCTGATTAATCAGCCGTTAATCTTCGTCTTGACCGTTCTGCTTGGCGATGCGCTTGCGCTCCAGCTCGTCGAGGATGATCTTGCGCATTCGTATGTGGTTAGGGGTGATTTCCACATACTCGTCAGCCTTGATGTACTCAAGAGCCTCTTCTAGACTGAAGACGATGGGCGGAACGATTTTCACCTTGTCATCGGCACCACTGGCACGCATGTTGGTGAGCTTCTTGGACTTGGTCACGTTAATAACCAGGTCTTTCTCCTTGGTGTGTTCACCGACGACCTGTCCGCCATAGACATCCTCCTGCGGGAAGATAAAGAAGCGGCCGCGGTCCTGCAGCTTGTCGATGGCGTAGGCATAGGCTGTGCCGCCTTCCATGGCGACAAGCGAGCCGTTGGTACGACGGGCTATTTCACCCTTCCAGGGCTCGTAGTCAAGGAAACGGTGCGACATGATGGCTTCGCCGGCGCTGGCGGTGAGCACGTTGGTGCGCAGGCCGATGATGCCGCGTGACGGAATCTTGAATTCGAGATGGATGCGGTCGTTTTGCGTCTCCATCATGGTCATCTCACCCTTGCGGCGGGTGACCATGTCAATCATCTTGCTGGAATATTCCTCGGGTACATTGATGCTCAGTTCCTCGATAGGCTCGCACTTCACGCCATCGATTTGCTTGATGATAACCTGGGGCTGGCCCACCTGAAGTTCGTAGCCCTCACGGCGCATCTCCTCGATGAGTACCGACAGGTGCAGCACGCCGCGACCAAAGACGTTCCATGCGTCCTCGTTCTCGGTACGCTCCACACGCAATGCCAGGTTCTTGTCCAACTCGCGCTGCAAGCGGTCCCAGATGTGGCGAGAGGTCACATACTTGCCGTCCTTGCCGAAGAAAGGCGAGTCGTTGATGCAGAAGCGCATCGACATCGTGGGTTCGTCGATGGCAATACGGGGCAGTGCCTCAGGGTTGGTGGGCAGAGTAACGGTGTCGCCAATCTCAAAGCCTTCAAGACCGATGATGGCGCAGATGTCGCCGCTGCTCACGCTCTCGACGTGTTTCTGTCCCATGCCCTCAAAGGTGCGCAGCTCCTTGATTTTCTGTTTCACGACTTCACCGTCACGCTTACACAGGGCGACTTCCATGCCGTCCTTGAGCGTGCCGCGGTGAACACGGCCCACTGCGATACGACCCACGTAACTGCTGTAGTCCAGCGACGTGATGAGCATCTGGGGGTCACCCTCGATCATCTCTGGCTCGGGGATGAATTTGATGATGGCATCAAGCACGGCGGTGATGTTGTCGGTGGGTTTCTGCCAGTCCTCGCTCATCCAGCCTTCCTTGGCCGAGCCGAAGATAGTGGGGAAGTCCAGCTGATCCTCGCTGGCGTCGAGATTGCACATCAGGTCAAATACCATTTCCTGCACCTCGTCGGGGCGGCAGTTGGGCT
>JAEEGL010915875.1_pt1 | contig 21840 bp, 8 predicted proteins | sample 9134231 | NCBI WGS metagenome assembly JAEEGL01 (sample SAMN16246548, study PRJNA631951) | gut metagenome | biome: gut microbiome; feature: rumen; material: fiber-attached | host: Bos | place: Iran: Karaj | collected 2018-10 | reverse complement strand
TTTACCTCTTAAAAGTGATGCTGCAACTGTAGCAAGTCTACCAAGAGTAAGTCCGTTTGCGTCAATGACGTACCAATTATGTTTTACGTTTTCCTTTTTTTCCATGAAAGTCTTATTCATGATTTTCCTCCTAAATTTAATATTATTTAGGGCAATGTGGATATTGCTTTAAAATGTAGCATTAAAATTATACTCTTTATGATAATCATAGTCAACACTTTATTTATTTTTATAAATAAGGCAAAAAAAAGGTGCGGATGAATTTCATCCACACCTAATTTTTAATTAAGCTTTAAGCATTATTCACTTTCATATGGAGTTTTTGAATTTCCTGGTAATAATGCTGCTGAAGAGTGAACCTTTTCAGTATAACCAGCTGCCCAAGCTGCTGTTGATGATGAACCAGATGATGTATCTGGAGAAATTGTGATAATCATCATAACAGTTTGAGTAACGATTGATGATGGTGGTAGATACTGACCATAATATTCTGATTCAGGATCGTCAACATCAGTATTTTGGTTTCTCTTTGTACAATCGCTAGATAATTGGATTGTTACAGCTAATCTCTTATTACTATTTTCTTGACCGAAATCAATGTAGAATGAATAATAGCCGGCAGGTAATAATTGTAATGGAGTGCTTGCAGGAATTACATATTCTTCCTCAGTTGAATCGTATGTTAAGTTAACACCGATAGATTCAGTAGTTTCAACACTTGTCATTTGACTACCTTGTTGTACCTTCTTATCATATGTATAAACCATTGATAAATATAGATCTCCAAGATCAGTTTGTCCTTGTGATAATACGCCATCAGCTAAGACAACTTTGAACTTGAAATTAATATTATTAGATTGGTCAATGATTGCGAAATGATAGAATTTAGCATTTTCAGTTGAATATTTATTCTTAACATCTTTTTCAGAGAAAATTACATAAGAGTTATACCAGAATGTATTTTCAGCAGGTGTACCTGTGTAATCCCACTTCAATGAAGTATTGCCTTCATTTGTTGTACCAGCATATGAAGATAATGTATATGATACATTACCAATCTTAAATGACTTATTAGAGCCTACTGTTGCAACATTTTCATCTACATTAGTACCTTTCCATTCAGTGCTATATACACGTCCCCAACCACTTGATGTTAATTCTACTAAGAAAATCTCAGTCTTTGTAACATTATTTTCAACATAATTATATGGAACATATAAGTAAATGTTATTATGATTATTTAATACATCATAATCATTTCCTTGATTTTCTGTACCATATGTTGTCAACTTAGTTGTTGTTGTGTATTGGTAAATTTCAGCATATTCATCAATACCTAATGTAGGTGAATATGAAGATAATTCAGCACCAGATGTTGTACCTACAATATAGAAGTCTGTACGGTCTGAATAATCTGTACCTATATTACTATAATTAACCCTAGATGTAGATGCATCTACTGAAACCTTATTATTACCAATTGCACCAGTTAAATAATAATATGAAACGCTGCTATTAGTAATCTTAGTTTGTTCTACTGGAACAACTGAATATTCAGGGTTTACAACTGTTGCTAAAGCGCCTAGTAATGGGTCTGCTTGTAAGATTTGAACAGTTTGTAATAATGATACTAATGAGTAGCTCTTATAAAGCTTTAATGCTGGTAGCATCATTTCTCTAGTATAAGTGTATTCTTCTTCACCATCGAACCAAGTTCCTGTACGACTATAAACATATGTATAGATATAGTAACCTGTTTCTTCTGATGTAGATACGCTTATAGAGAAACCTGTTCCAAGTGGAGTTGCTTCTGCTGGAGATGTAGCTAAACCTGCAACTGTTGTCTTATTAATAGTACTAATATTTGAAGGTGAATAATAACCTGAAATTGTACTAGTATAAGTTTCACTTGTATAGAAATTACCTAAAATGTATCTTACAAGATATGCTGGAGACTCAGTTCTTGTGAATTGAGTATTAGCATTATAAATTACAACATTGCTGCTTGTATAGCTTTGTGCACCCTTTGAAATACCATCTACATATAATGTTGCAAATGAAGCATTTGTAGCAAATGGTGTCTTTTCAACAAGAGTATGAACATAAGTCTTTGTGTTTTGACCATCTTCTGATGTAATTACGTATGTAACTGTGTATGTAACTTTATCACCAGTTAATGCTGTTGATGCTACTGTAGAAACAACATTAGCATTATGAGATACTTCAAAATCATCAAGATATCCTGGAACTTCGCCTTTATTATAAGTTAAATCACTATAATTAAATGCTCTTCCCCATGGAATCTCAGTTGATAATGTGTATTGTTCACCAGATAATGTGAATGTTCTTTGAGAACCATCATAAACATATAATGTGATATCACATTCAGTGCTTGCTTTCTTCACTAATGTGAAGTAAGACTTTTGACCACCTTCAGTATTACCAAAGATATCAAGATATAACTTATATGTTCCTGCTGGTAAATCGTCGTTAATATTAACTACGAATTCTGCAGAACCATTTTCATCAATTACCATGTTGTTTTCAAGATCGTTCTTAGTAAAGCCTGTTGGCTTACCTTGACTATCAACGACTTTATTACCATTTGAATCTTCAAGATATACATAAGCTAATAAATCCATACCTTCAGGAAGCTTATCACCAGTTGATTGTGGTGAAGTAATATTGAAGCCAACAATACTATTTTCTGGTTCAACTGTTACTGTTGTTCCTGAATTTGTTGCATTAGAGCTTAAATCTGCACTATATTCCATATTAAATGAAATGTCAATTTCATTGAATCTAACAATATAGTCTTTATAAACTGAAGTTTCTTCTGCTGTAATTCTTAAACCTGGTTGATTAGTTGTAGTCAAACTAAATTCATCCTTACGAGTTGTCTCATCCATACTAGTTGATGCACTATCTGGATAGATGATATTCTTAATTGTTAATGTTTTATCTCCAACATAAGTTGAAATATAACCATTAGGAATATAGAAGTTGATAACAGCATTATCAAGATCTACTTGACTTTGAGTTGCTGTGAATACATCACCGCTTGTTGTCTCTAAATCAAGTTCAAATACTGTAGTTGCAATAGATTTCTTTAACTGCTTCATATCAATGAAGAAGCCATAGTTAACTGAATCAGAATAAGTTACTGCATTATCTCCAGTATAAAGATCTGATGAAATACCGCTATTAACAGTTCCATCTGTTCTCCAATCTGAAGATAATGTCTTAGATAATTCGAAGTAACCAGCACTGTTCCATGTATAATAACCACCAAGTTCTCTTAATACAATATTATCAGGTACGAATGCACCATTCTTAATACCTTCACTTGATGATAATGCAAAGATACCATAACCAGAATCTGTTACAACATAACCAATGTATTCTGCAAATGCATCAAACTTAGAATTATTAAATGTGCCGTTTGAATTAATATAGTTATATTCTGAACCAATCTTTTGTAACAATGTCTCCATCTTTGTATTATATACAGATGCTGAAGATGATGTTAATGTAAGATTGTAAATATTAGCATAATCACCATTGATGTATGCTGCAGTTATTGCATCATTAGATGCTGTAGTGTATGTTACACCACTGCTGCTATTGCCATATGATATAGCATTAGCTAAGAAGCTTGAACCGTTTGGATATTTAACTAATAAATCATAAACAAGCTTTAAGTTTGCGTTTGAATTATTTCCTGTTGCGGCAATGAAGTTAGATAATGATTGGTTGCTTGCACCAGCAATTAATCTAACGATTGCTTCTTTTTGTGCAGTTGTAAATCCAGCTACAACAATTGGAGAAGAAATACCATCAATTAAATTATTAGTTGGATTAGCATCATTTCCAGATGTATTAACTGGAGTTAAATTAGCTAATGCGGCTTTAATAAATGTATTATAAGCACTTGTTTGTGGATTTAATATGTATTTATTATAGCTTGATCTAATAACATCATAAGTAGGTAAATCTAAATTTAGATATCTAGTTCTAACAATTGCATCATTTTCAACAATATTAGTAACTGTCTTATATGTTATTGTATATGAGGCTGTAGTGAATATGTCTGAACTATTTTGTTGTCCTCTATTACTTGTACATACTTTCATAGTGACACCATAGTAATTAGTCATATCATCAATTGTGTATGTCACTGAAGCTCCTGATCCAACAGAGCCAAGAGAAACGTAACTTGTTCCATTGTAGAAATACAATGTTGCAGATATGTATCTATCATTTTTGATTGTATATGTTAATGAAACATTTGTGATTCTATCTTCTGTCAAATCTAAATCAAATGAATTGTTAAATGCAGTGATTAAATTTGCTTTAGTCATTGTTGTGTAACTATTACTATTAACTGAAAGGGAACCACTTTGAGTACTTGTTGGCATGCTTGTTTCTCTAATAGCATAGAATACAACATCGTCACTTGCATAAATTGTTCTTGTTGAATCAAGAGTAATATCATATGCATTAATTCCAGAAATTGTTATTGTATTATTTGGATCATTACCAATTGTAATTGTTGATGATGAACCAGTTGACTTAGCAATTAATGTTACACCTGTTGAATAAGTATTTGGAATTGTCAAAGAACTGAATGTCATACCATAAGTATAACTATTTCCGTTATATGAATCAGGATTATTAATACTTGTAAGGCCTGTTCCAGTTACTCCATTCATATTATATGGAGTTGTAACTGTAACTCCATTTGTTGTATCAAATGAAGAGAAATAAGTTGCTAATTGTGCGTTTGTGAATGATGTAAACTTAGTTAAATCAACATTATTGCCTGATAACGCTGTAGGGTTATTCAAAATATATGTTAATAATGTACTATAGTCTGCATAAGATGCACTATATGCAATATCATTAGATTTAATTAATTCTTTAATCAATTTACTATAGATTACTCTATCATTAACTGCTGCAAGGATTAATTTAGTCTTATTATCAGAGCTTGAAACGTTTGCTCTATTCATAAAGTATTGCTTTAATGTTGTTGATGAATTAGTCTTTAAATATTCAACTGCAATCTTGCTGTTAACAAGAGTTGTAGAATAAATATTTGCATTAAAGAATGTATCGATATATGCTTGACCATTTGTCGCATTATTTCCAATTGCTTCTAACAATGAAGCTTGGATAACTTTCTTTAAGTTTGTTGAATCTGATGCTAAGTATTCATTCCATACTCTATTGATGATATTCTTTTCATCGTTAGATACGTATGTTGGGTTAGCTGTATATGATGATAAATAACCATCAAGATCAAGGATTTGATTGTAATTATAATCAATATATGATGTTGTCCAACAAATACCATTACCATTAGAGTGCTTCCAAGTCCACCAATAAGAGCCTGATTTATATCTGTAGATACCAGTTCTTGCAGTAGAGTGCCAATTAGAATTTACACCTGCACAATAATATCTTGTAGCATATTTATACCATAACCCTGATAAAGTTGTTTGAGAAGTATTATTTCCTCTGTAACCTGTGCCTTGACCTTCGCCTTTATCATCATCATAAATACCATGTGTTACGCCACTTTCATCAATGTAATAACATGAATCACCATTTGCATTACCAACAAGTAAATGTTCTACACCATCTGTATCGAATACAACCATTGCATCCATATTATATACAGAAGATTGTGTATGTTCTCCTGAAATTTTTAATTCTCCATTACCATAACCGTAGATAGCTGTTGTAGCCGCGCCTGCTAAGTTGAATGTTACACCATCAATATCAACTGCTTTTGCTTTTGTTGTAGTAAATGTAAGACCACCAAAGTCTGTTAACTTACCATTTAAAGTGTATCTTGAACCAGAGAATGCACGATTTGATTGAGATGTACCAGAAATAGCCTGGTCAGATCTTGCAAACTGGTTGTTTGATGATGTAGTACCATATTCATAGAAATATAAATATGAATTACCAATACCACCAGTTTTACCTGTTGCCTTAGATGTAAATGTTGATGCTTGACTTCCATTATATTTTGTATAATTTGCTAACTTGTTATTAACTTTATAGTTTGTTCCTTTATTATGGTCAAAATATGTAGGAATCATTGATGGGTCTTCTGTAGTAAATGTTGATCCATAAATTTTATTATATGCATCTGCTGTTACTCCACCATCATCTTTTGTATAATTATTATATGTCAACTTAATATCTGTATTCAAATTGAATGTTGCAGAGTGATCATTTGGCTTAATATCTAAAGTAACTGTTGTGCCACCATTTGTTGTATATGGTCCGTAGAAATATGTACTTGGAGTGATAACCTGTGTATATAGATATGAGTTATCATTTGACATGTTTCCACCAGGGCTTGGTGCTGTATTAGATTGGAATGTATTATTTAATTCTGTAGCTAAATCATAAATCTTAGTATTTGTTCCATATTTATTTGTGAAATATGTACGGAATGTAGTTGTATCTTTAATTTGATTCCATAATTGAACACGTGCTTCAATTACATCTGCAGATGTGTTATTTGTAGATGAAATAGCTGTATTATCATAAATTGTATTCATTGATGTTGCAACATAACCATCTTTAACAAGTTCACTGAAGAAGCTTACTTCGCTTGCCATTGAATCAAGATATGTAGCAATATTTGAATAACCATTATATGTGATAATTGTGTTAAATAATGTCTTCTTATCAGCTGTTGATAATGTTGCATAACCAGATGACATCTTTAATGTATCTGATACAGTTGCTGATGATACTCCACAAATATTAATTAATTCTTGATAGAATAATGAATCATTAATGTTTGTAAATAAAGCATTTAATAATGCTAATCTCTTACTTTCATTATCTTCATAATTGAAGTATGCATTATTGTTAGATTGTAAATAATCAACATATGAATATAATAATGCTTCTATTTCAGCTTGTGATAAGCCATTAATGTATTCATTAATATATGTCTTAACGTCATCGTTATCAGCTAAGATACTATCAGCAAGAACTGATGAATAACCATTATCATAAGTTAATACATCTTTTAATATTTGTGATAAATCGATTGATGAATTTGCTTCTAATATTGCTGTAACAATACTATCTCTTAATGATTGAGTAATTAAGACGTTAGATGATGATTGATCAGAGAATACATACTGAAGCATTGATAATAATTCAGCATAAGATTCTTCCTTAATTAAAGTCTTAACAACTTCAAGCATTGTATCTTGGCTACAATGTTGAACCCATGTGCTTGATGCGAATGCTGATGATGTAATATCTGAATATGAAATATTATCTTCAGTATATTGGCTTAAAGCTAATAATACTGATCTAATATTTTGCGCAAATTCATTTGCTGCTGTTTGATAAGCGATTGTACTCCAACCAATCTTATCCATCAAATTATCATTGATGTATTTATAGTTAACGAATTGGAAGAAGTTATTTAAGAATGCATCAGATGGATAATGTGCAAGATCGAGTAATCCTGAATCTTCACCTTCTTCTACTGCTTTTCTAAATTGGAAATTAGTTGAGAATGCACCAACATATGATAATGTTTCAGTTGTTGCATCTTCTACATCTCCTGTCATAGGTGAAGTTAAGAATCTATCTGTAAATGAAGATGTAATAAGTGGAGCATATTTTTGATATGTAGACATATAAACGTCTCTTACATATGCACCAGTACCGTTGTTTCTTGTATCTTTTGATACATAAGCTGAATACATTGTAGTTGTATCAGGATTAAATCCAGATGGAATTTTAACCTGAATACCAATAGATCCAGAATTTTCATTTAAGTTTACTAAATATCTAATAACGATATATTGAGCATTTGAACTATCATCATAGTTAACTACACCGATAATTGATGCTGTAATTGATCTATATGTTTGCTCACGAACAATACTTGTATGTAAATAGTCTGCTAAAGATGCTTTTGTACAATTTACAAATTGGCTATATGTAACTATTGTCTCATAATGTTGAGCTGTTGTTACTAAGTGTCCATTGTATCCTCTTTCAATAAGGTAAATTGTTGAATAGTTAACTGAGTTTGCAATTAATACTTTGTTGCTTGATGAAACTTCACCTGCAAAATTAGAGAAATATACAACGCCAAAAATACCAGATGCGATTTCGCCGCCTGCAATAGTACCATAGTTAACTGTATTAACAACGTTACATAAACCCATTGCAAGGATACCAGCTACCTTACATGTAGGAATAGCTGCTGTTGATTGAATGTTTTGTGAATAACTATATGCAAATAATGAACCATAATTGATTGTGAATGCAATCATTTGTGATGAGTTAGGATTTGAAACGTTGCTTGAATAAGCATTACCATTTTCTAATTTATCATTTCTTCCAACGATACCTGCAACGTTAACGTCTGTTCCAGCATCTGAAGAAACATTCATAGATCTTAAATCACCATCGTTTGCACAGTTTAAGATATATGCATATTTACCAATATTTAAATTTGCTATACCAGCGACATTAAGTTCTCTATTTGCTTCCAAATAATTGTGAGCTGAACAATCACCTAAATTGAATGTGTTTGTTATAACACTTTCATTAATATTTGTAATACCAGCTGTATAAATATTACCCTTAACATAAGATTTACTGTTTCTATTAGCAGTATATTTAGTACCTACTGTCTGACCATTGTTTGCTGATTTGACTGTTGCTGAAGTAAGTGTAATACCTGTTAATTCAGGGTTAGTAACAGAAATTGTACCATTATTAATTGCTTTATCAATTGAACCAGGTAAATCATTATCGAATGATGCTGATGTTGGATTATATTTATTTAAATCTGAAGAAGAAATACTATTTCTATTTGCATAACATATACCTGCAGCATAAATCTTTCCTTCAAATGAAGCATTGTTTCCTGTGTTATAAGTGAATGTAATATTACCACCATTATATAAGGCAGATGCTGTAGATGTTGCAGAAAGTTCATAGAATAAGCCTGAAATATAGAATGTTCCTTTTAATTGCTTATTCAACGTAACTGTTTGGTTACCTTCATTTCTTACATCATTATAAGTAATGTATGAACCTCTAGCATAACCAGCAAATTTATATGTTTTTGAACTTGTATTTGCTGTAGAAACTGTATATTTAATATTTCTTAGGTTGTAAGATGTAGTAACTTCAACATTATAAGTAGATGTAGAGCCAATAACATTTAATACTGGAGCATATTCTTGATAATAAAACATATCAATTTCTTTATCAGAAAGTTTTGTCTTAGTTCCATTAGTAGGCTTATATGATACGTTATAAATGCCTGATAATTCAGTCTTAAATCCATATTTAGAGAAAATATTGATTACATCTGTATAATTTGTTGGAACTTTATTTGTTCCTGGGAATGTTATATCAGAACCATTAGTTACTGATGATAATTCAAATTTATAAACATTCTTCTCTTTATAGCTTGAATTTGTTAATCCAGATACTGGGTTACCTGATCCAGGCGTAGCACCAACAATTTCAGCGTTCATAATACCTGCAACTGATGAAGTTGTTGTATTTAAATATGAAGTGATGTTTCCATAATTGTTGAAACCAACAATTTGTGATTGAACACCTAATAATCTTCCAATTACACCTGCTGCATATAAATTAGAATATACTGCATTTGCACTAGATGAACCAATTGTGATTGCTGCATCATTTTCTAATGAGCCGCTATCAGCACCTAAATAACCGCCGCCAATAACACCACCAACTGATACATATTCACTTGAACCACCGGCTACAGTTAAAGCCACATTAGATAATACTCTTTCAACATTACCATATGTATCTGATAAATAACCAACTGCACCACCTACATATAAACCTTGTGAATAGTTTGCACTATCAGTGAAAGCTGTTGTATTTGATTGAGTTAAAGTACCTGCAGATGCTGAACCATAAACTGAACCACCATCTGTTACAAGACCAACGATACCACCGGCAAATACTTGCGCTTTTGTTGCAGAATCAATTGTAAGCTTCATATAAGTATGTACATTAGAAATTGTACCACCTTCAAGGAAGCCTACTGCTGAACCTAATGCTAAAACGTTAGATGTTGTTACTGATAAATTGATTGTGTTACTATAAACAACATTTAAATTTTCAAGTGTACCATTAAATAATCCAAATAAACCATATCCAGTAACACCTTCTTGGTCTACTTTTCTATCTAAATAATTTGCGTTATAAATTGTAGGAGCAGCTGGTTTAGTACCATCTAATAGCGTAGCTGAACCTGTACCTGAAGCTAATTCTCCTGTAATTGTTGTACCGATAACACCTGTATATTTATATTGATCAACAGGTAAGATTGATAAATTAAGGTCTTTTGTGATCTTATAAGATACACCTTTACCAGCTAAGTATGAATTTGAATTAAATAATTCATACATGTATTCATAATCAAATTCATCTTCGATTGTAAATACTTTATTCTCTGAATCATATGCAAGACCACGAAGAATTGGTGTTGTATTTGAGAAATAACCACCAAGTGTTGAATAATCTGCTTTTACATACCAATTAGTATCATCTGAAGCATTTACTTTGCTACAAAGCATATCAGTAGAATTTGTATAGTTACCATTTAATTTTTCTACTTCTAATGTTTGGTTATATGGATAACCATAATTTAATGATACGGCTTTGCCATTTGTTGCAGCTACATCAACTGTAGATGCATCATAAGTAATAGTATCTCCATTATCTGTGAATGATAATGATGCTAATGCTGAATCATAGAAGAAAACATTACTAATTGTTCCTGTGTTAGACCACAAAACTGGTTGTAAACCATTATAATCGCCTTCTAACGCACGTGATTTTGCAACTAATGTTGTATATGATGCATAAGCATTAGTAAATGTACCTTTATTTGAAGCCATTAAACCCGCAAAGAAGAAACCACCTGATGCAGTTAAACCTGCAGTTTCAATGCTTCCCATATATTTAACATAAACATGGTCAACTGTACCACCAGCTTGGTTTTCACCTACAAGTGGTGCAACAGTTGTTAATCCTGTATCTGCAGTAAAGAATAAACTCATTTCAGGATCAATTAAACCTAAGTTTTTTACATAACCTTTATTTAATACGAACATTGAATAATATGATAAACCACCATCAACATAAGCTTGTGCTTCTGCTTGGTTTGTATTCTTTAATGATAAGTATCTTAAACCAGTAATATCAAAACCATTACCATTGAATGTTCCTGTAAATGCAGTCTTCTTCATACCGATTGGATAGAATTCAGGTGCACTTGAACAATCAATATTTGCAATTAAGTTATAATTATATTTTAAATAGTTTGTATTTAAATAACATAATCTTGAGAATGCAACTAAATCTGTAGCTGTTTCAATTGTGATATAAGATGATGTGTTAACAGATGCATTTGTTGCAGTAAATGTGTTATTTCCATCATATGTATATAATGTACTCATCTTAACATATGACTTAGTTGGTACTGTATAAGTATTAATAGGGCTTAATTCGTTATCATAATAATCTGTATAAGCCATAAAGTTGGTAGTTTCTTTACTACCATCTTTGACAAACAACGATACCATAAGGGCGGAAATAAGGGCAAACGCCCCTATAGAAAATGTTGCTATTAAGTTTCTTAATGTTTTACGCTTATTGTTTTTCATACATTTTCCCTTCCTTTCCTATAGTGATAATGAAGGTGCGGCTGTTGGCCATACACTATCAACACGGTTTGCCTGAACGATATCTACATAGAATCTAACTTCTACTAGGATGTTTTCGTAGTAAGCGGCATTTTCAACCTTTTGGTAGAAATAATCTGAAGCTACATTAAATGTGAATTCTTTTTCAGTTCCAAGGTCTGAACCTTTTACTGGAGATTTCAAATATGCGTAATTATCAATGTATATCCAATTAGTGTCGTTGATATAGAAAGGGCTGTTCTCATCATCAAATGACACACCGCCGATGATACTTGTTCTTTCGATATTTGAACCTTTATATAACTTCTGACTAATCCATGATGTTGCAAAATTGATTCTTACATAAGATTCAATTTCACACATTACTGAGAATTTAACACCAAATTGATTTAAATATGGATATCCATACTGTCCTGCATCGAATGATCTGTTACCTCCGATTCTTTCTGAAGCATAACATGTTATTGATGCACTTGTTGATGTAACAGTTGGAGTATCTTTTCTTTCTTTTAAATATGCTAGGTAAGCAGCATCTGTTGCAAAATCACTTGCTGTTTTATCTGTCTTGTTATAAGTAAGATAATTTTTTGATTCAAGTGTAACTTTTCCAACATGTGCTGTACAAGCAACTTCACTTTGGAATGTGAATGCTGCATATGTAATCACAAATGCCATTATAAATAGTGGTATCATGATTAAATATGCTATTAAAATTTTTCTTTTCATCGATACCACCTTCTTTCATTAATATTTTTTTATTCTTCTTCAGTAGTTGTAATATCAACAATATCAGGATCACCTTTAGTGACTGATCTTAAAGTAATTTTAAATGCATAAGTTCTTGTTTCTGTTGTTGATCCTTCAGCATAATAGAAATCTGCTAATGAAGCACCATCGATGTCTTGAACACCAAACACAAAGAATTTTAAATCATTAATGCTTGCATCTTTTGCTAAGCTACATTTATATTCACAGCTAAATACTGTGTCATTGTTAACATATGTAAATCCTACACCATTAACAACGTTTGTTGTCATTTTTGAAACAATTGTTGTATCAGCTCCAATTGTACCTGTTATTGGAGATGTACCAAAACTACCTATTGCACCTACGTATGCTCTAGATATAACTGCATCAGATGAATCTGTTTTTACAGATTTTATTGCTTCTAGCTTAATAGTTACATCTGCATCAGATGAAGCTTTATTTGTAACATCTAAGCTAATCTCGTTGCACATATCATTAAGGAATCTTGTTTCCTTTGGTGCATCAATATCAAAGAAAGTAATATAACTTACTGATAAGGCAGTAGGATTTAATTTTTCAGAATCATTTATATAATAATGTAGGTTAACATTTGAAGTATCGCCATGTAATTCACCAACCTGTTCAATGTGTGTATACCAGCCAAATACAGCGCCAGCACATAATACGCCAAGAACAATAGGACAACATATTACAAGAGCAAGCATAATAATGCCTCTTATTTTGCTTCCTTTCATCCTGCTACCTCCTTTCTTCAATATTGATTAAATATTATCTTTCAAGAGAAATCTTTGGAATATTTAAAGCTTGATTTCCATATAAATTTGAGTTTTCGTCTCCTGCAGCCATATAACTATGACCATTAATAATATAATTTAAACTTGATAAACTATCACTGAATTCTAATGCAAAATAACCATATTGATCATTTTCACTTGTAGTAACTGTATAACCAACTGTGCTCATTTGTGCATCATTAGAGAATACGATACCACCTGAACTAGGTATGCTTGCATTAGCTGGACCTGTTGTTCCAAACGAATGGAATAATATAACATCCTCTAACAAATAATCAACTAGTTCTACTGTTTTAGTATTACCTTGTGTTTTAATATTGTATAAAGTCTTTGTTTGACCTGATTCAGTTACTTGAACTTTATTATCTGTAATGATGTAATCAGAATTGTAATTTCCTGCATTTATACCTACAAATTCAACCTTTGTATAATAATTTGTATTTGTAGCCCAACCAGTAATTCCTGTTGCTGCTGTATAATCTATACCATTTGATGTTGTGTAATATGTAACACTAGGATCGAATGTTGATGTTGCTTTATTAACAAGATTATAATGTTCATAAACACCTAGATTTGCTGGAACAGACTCATATTGTAGGAATCTTGGCTTAATTGTTCTTGCTGTAGCATTTGAGAATACAAATCTAAAGAAGAAAATTTGATTAGGTTCCATGTTAGAGATACTAACACCTTTAGTTTCTGTCCATTCCCAGTTTGCATCACTATATGATGTTGCATTAGCTGGTCCAATATATGTACCACGTTCAATTGACAATGTCATTAAATCACCAGCTGAACCAGATAAGATATTTCCTGCTTGTACCTTACTATTTGCTGTAAACCAAGCAAATAAAGTGCACACCAAAAGGAACGTTGTCACAAACAACGAACAAAAAGATAATATTAAGTTCCTTTTCACTACCGTACGCCTCCCTTTTCTTGGCTTTATTAACAAAAAGCCAGTTGCAATATTCTAAATCAAAGAATTACTGCAACTGGCTGTCATTTATTCATTGACCCTATAGCTTTGCGTCACTAGATCACTCTAGTTTTGCCGTTTTAATCTTCAAATATTCATTTGAATCTTATAATACAAAAACAATTTTTACTTCTTTTTTTGTTATTATACCACTTTTTTTCGTTTTTGTATATTTTTTTTTATTGTACACTATTCTTCAAAAATTTCAACACAAATTACTAGATTTGTTCTGGCGCTGCTTTGAATTCCAATTATATTCATGTCGTTATCTGGATCAACAATTGTTGTATCAATATTCAAATCAACATCTTCTACATACCATGCACCAAATGAATAGCCTGGTTTTAAAGTTATTGCATCAAATAATATTTCACCTGTTTCGATTGTATACGATGTTGGATTTGGATCATTGTCAATAACATCACTAATATTTTCAAATTCGCTATACTCATTTGATCCATTCAAATATAGATAAGTTATTGTGTATTCAGTTAATTTTAAATTTGAAGTTAATGTAATATTACCAGTTGTCCCTTGAGCAATGCTTGTAACAACATTATTTGATGCGTCTTTCCAACAATTAAATTCATATCCTTCTTGTGTTGCTACACCATCTAAAATATTAAATGTTGGAGTCTCAATTGTAAATGATGTTACTGTATTTGGATTTGTACAATTAGTTGCATTATATGTAATTGTGTATTCTACTAAATTATATCTTGCTGTTAATGTTACATCACTTGAATAATGATCTGTATCAATAACTGTTACTTTATTATTATTTGAATCGTACCATCCATCAAATTCATAACCAGTATCAGCTACAGGATTTACAAGTGTTGCACTTTGTGTTGTTGTAAATGTTGTTGGATAAGTACCATTAAATGAACCATGTCCTAATACATAATTTATGTTATATGAATCAACATGTAATTCTCTTGTACCATAAATTGTTACATTTGTAATATCTTCTGTATTTGTGATTCCAAGATCGCCTAGACAGCTAATTGCTTCTGTCATTTCAGCATCAGAATACCAAGTATAATCATATCCATCATAATTTGTGATGAAATAGATGTCTTCTGAACCTGTTGTAACAAGATTAAATGTTAATGCTGATTCCTCTGGATAATTGAAATCTTCACCATTTAATTTATATGTAATAGTATAAATCTTTAAATTAGCATTTGGTTGATATAATATTACATCTCCATCAATTGATTTTAATTCATCAAGTGTAACAGTTATACCTGTTGTTGTTATGTTACCAAGATCATCAACGGTTGCAACCTGCCAGCCATTTACTGTAAATATAAATCCTTTTGCGCTAAATTGTGCAAATGATAATGATTCTGTATTATATGTGAATGATGTTGGAAGACCAAATGAAGCTGCTTCTTGTTCTGTGAATTCTCCTGCTTTGATGTAAGAATAATCATCCATACCATAAATGTATGTGATTGTATATGCTTCTTTTACATTCCAATGAGCAGTAAGTGTAAGATTGCCAGTTGAACCTTGAGAGATTGTTGTTACTTTTTGATTATTAGCATTATACCAACCATCAAATGTTGAACCTGCCTTAACAGGGTTAACTAAAACAATATCTTCTGATTCAATAGTATATGTTCCAGGATTTGATTCACCTTCATTGTATGAACCATCTTGTAAATTATAAGTGATTGTATATTCAATTAATGAATATGTAGCATGAAGTGCTATATTGCCAGTTGAACCTTGAGGGATTGTTGTTACTCTTTCGTCATCTTCATTATACCATCCATCAAATTGATATCCAGCCTGAGGCGTTGCATTATTAAGTGTTATTGTATTACTTGTGATTGTATATGATGTTTTTGTGTTATTTGTTGCAACACCACCATTCAAATCATATGAAATAGAATATTCAATTTCATTCATATTTGCAGTATATACTACATCTTCACTTAAATTGGCAGGAATAGATGTTACCTTATTATTGTTTGAATCATACCATCCATCAAATTCATAACCTGTCTTTGTTGGATTATTTAATGTTACTAATCTATAAGAAGAGCCCTCAAGTGTTGGCATAATAGTTCCTGCATCAAGACTTATTGCAGCATCATTATAATATGTAACAATAGTCATATAATTAGTATTATCAACTTTTAATGTAATAGTATGTTCTACTGGTTTTAAACCAACATAAATAACTATATCTTGTTTATAATCAGGGAATGTATATGATGTAATCTTATTTGCAGGGTTGAAGAAATAATAACTATATCCATCTGGATCTTCAATATTACGAGGTTCTATAGTATAGAATCCATCGAATGTGTAACCAGTTAATGATACATTAGATAATGTGAATGATACTTCTTCAGAATTATATGTAACTTTATTGTTGTTAACAATTGAAGTTGAAGTTAATTCAGAAGCTGTATGATATTTATTCATTGCATTAGTATCATAATATCTATAAGTAATATTATATTCTTTTGCAATATAATGAGCATATAATGTTAAATCAGTTGTAACTGTAGTATTATTTAACACTGTAATCTTGCTATTATCAGCAAATGTTGAAGTTGTGTACCAACCTTCAAATTCGTATTTATTTGCTTGTTGTTCTCCACCTGGAGCTTTTAATTCATAATTTGTTGTTGGAGTAACTAATGTTGGGTTTTCACCATAATTTGCAGCATATTCTGAAGGTACAACATAATTAATTGTAAATGCACCTGAGAATTTTGCGTATAATATGATATCACCATATGTTCCTACTGGAATTGATGTTACAGGATCTCCTTCTAAATTTTCATTATCATACCAGCCTTCAAATACTAAATCGCCATTTGTTGCTGTAGGTAATTCAGCTAAGCCACTTGTAACTGTAAATGATCTTGGAGATACTTTATTACCACCAATATTGACAAATGATACTTGATATTGAATTTCAGAATATCTAGCTGTAAATGATTTATCACCTGTTGAACCTGCGTTAATTGCAACAATTTTTGTACCACCAGCTGTATACCAACCAGTGAATTCATAACCTGCAGCTGGTGTAGGTGAAGGTAATGTTACTGCTGTTTCAACATCATAATTAATTGTAGGAGTTGAAATAGTTCCCGCACCTGCGTTTAATGTAATTGTATATTGAACCTTATTATATTTAGCAGTTAATGTGATATCACCTGTTGAACCATGTAAAATCTTTGTTACTTTATTATTATTTGAATCATACCAACCATCAAATGTATAGCCTTCAGATACAGTTGGATCTGTTAAAGTGATGTCATCACTTTCAATTGAATATGTTGTAAATGTATTAGTATTTGTTCCGATTCCTGCATTAAATGTAACATTATATCTTATTGCAGTAAATGATACATATAATGTGATATCTTCTGCAACTGATGAAGAATCAATTTGAGTAATCTTATTAGTTAATCCCTTATCAGTATAGAATCCATCAAAATTATATCCTGTTTTAGATAAATTATTTAATACAACAATACCATCTTGATCAGTAATTGATGTAGGATTATCTCCTATATTATCAATTTCAACATTATTCTTATCTAGATAAATAATATTGAATGTTTCTACTTCTGGAGTAGTTGATGTTGTTGTTTGTGTACTTGTTGTTGTCGAAGTACTTGTTGATGTTGATGTACTAGTACTTGTACTTGTTGTTATATCAGTAGATGTTGTAGTATCTGTTGATGTTGTTGTTGAAGTTGAAGTACTTGTTGTTGTTTGTGTACTTGTACTTGTTGTAGTATCTGTTGACGTACTTGTATTAGTACTTGTTGATGTTGTTGAAGTTGATGTATCTGTTGAAGTATCTGTACTTGTTTGTACAGGTGTAGTTGTTGATACATCTTTACCATTATCATCTTTTCCTCCACATGAAGATAAAACGATAGTTAAAAAAGCTAATGCGATTGATAATGGCATTAATAATTTCTTCTTATTCATATAAGGATCCCCTCCTAATTTGATTACTTAGTACAATAAATTATAGCATTTTATTTTATTTAATGCAATTTTATGAAAATTATGAAATAAATAATATGAAGCAAAAAAGGCAATTTTCGTATTGCCTTTTAATATATTAATCATTTATTTAATTGCTTGCATCTTGTCTTCTTTGGTCTGTAATATTATCTATTGCAATAACTAAAGCACAATAAAATGCTAAATCATAACCATCTTCTAAATCTAAAACAAATGAATCACGTAAAGAGATTCTTCTTGATACATGTCCGATTTCTTTATCATCTAATTTAATATGATAATCAAATGTTAAAATATTACCCATAATTTCTAATTTACCATATTTACAATCGATAAAATATCTATCATGGAAAGAGAATATTTTTCTTCTTATAAAAGCAACTCTTTGATTATCTTTATCATATACATATGCTTTATAAGCAAATAATCTCCAAAATTTATTTCTTACTGTAAATAATGTGTTACCTTCTAGATCTTGAACAAATTTCTTTCTTGTTACAGTAAAGAATTTACCTTTTACATATAAAACATCTTTTTCATTTAAATCTTTTATTTTTGTTCCGCCTCTTAAAGATACCCATTTATTTCTTAATGATACTGACTGCATAATATACTCCTCCTATAAAACGTCTTCTATTAATATAATAATATCTTAATTTGAAAAAATATACAATTTTGATTTTTTATATTAACATTAATTTTAAAAAAAAATTAACAATTTCTTGTTAATCCTTCCTTGGAGCAAGTAACGGGGATCGAACCCGCATCCTAGGCTTGGGAAGCCCATGTTCTACCATTGAACTATACCTGCTTATTTAGTGTAAAAAAAAAGACACAACGTGTCCGTCTATTCCCTGGAGCGAGTGAGGGGAATCGAACCCCCGTCATTAGCTTGGAAGGCTAAGGCTCTACCATTAAACTACACTCGCATATAGGTGGTCGGGAAAACAGGATTCGAACCTGCGACATCTTGGTCCCAAACCAAGCGCTCTACCAAGCTGAGCTATTTCCCGTTTTGTGATACTCTAAAATTATAGCATAGTTTATTTTAATTGCAATATTATTTTTCAAAGAAATAAAAAAAGTTATAAGCTTTTTACGGCTTATAACTTTTATTTCTTGTTTTTATTCTTTGATTACGAATTGGTCAACACATGCAACTGCGCCACCAGCGATTGCTAAAATACCACAGAATATTGCGCCAACGCCCATATCATAGTACTTTAACATTGCTGAAACTTGATCGCTATTTAAATCATCTGCTTTTACCATCATAGATGTCTTTGAGCAGAAAAAGAAAATACCTGCAAGAATACCAACAACAAGAATAACGATGTTGAAGATCATTTGGATCTTTGCATCTTTAACAAATAATTTGCAGCAAGCAAGAGCTGCACCTGCAACTAAGAATAAGAATGCTAAGAATCCGAAGAATGAGAAAGCAAGGCCTTTATCATTACCAAATGCGATTTCAAATCCGTTTGCTGTTTGAGCTAATTCTCCGCTTCCAGCTTTTAAGAATGGCGCAAACATCATGAAGATTGCTATAACAAATATAGCACATTCTACAATTGCAAAAATTGCCTTTTTAGTTATTTTCATACTTTCCTCCTATTTTATAAATGTTAATAACTACTTATATTATATAACAATTTCTTACTATTTGTATATATTTAAAAGAAAAAAGGCAAATTGTTTAATTTTACAATCTGCCTTTTAGTATTTTAAATAATATGTAATTTTATAGTATCTGTAATACAATCACCAATTCCTGATGCACCAGTAATAATTACACGATCACCTTTTTTGACAATGCCTGTTTCAAGAGCTTTTTCAATCGCATATAAGAATAATTCATCAGTAGAATTCTTATGTTCAGCATAAACAGGATATACATTCCAAGCTAAATTTAATTGACGACAAGCCTTTGCATTAACTGTTATCGCAATAATTGGACAAGTTGGACGATATGCAGATAATTTAAAGGCTGTTTGACCATGATTTGTAACACAAATAATTGCTTTTGCATTTACATTAAATGCTGCTTGAACTGCTGAATTACAAATTGCTGATAAGAAATCATCACCTAATGATAAATCTGTATCAAAGAATACTTTTTTATAATCAATATCAGATTCAGCAAATTCAGAAATTGCATTCATTGCTTGAACAGATTCAACGGGATATTTACCTGCAGCACTTTCGCCTGATAACATAATTGCTGTTGTTCCATCATAAATTGCGTTTGCAACATCTGATACTTCTGCTCTTGTAGGACGAGGATTTTGCTGCATTGAATCAAGCATTTGAGTTGCAGTAATAACAATCTTGCCTGCTTTATAGCATTTATCAATCATTTCTTTTTGAATCTTTGGAAGCATCTTAAATGGTACTTCTACACCCATATCACCACGAGCTACCATGATACCATCTGCTGCTTCAATAATTTCATCCATCTTTTCAATACCTTCAGTATTTTCGATTTTCGCAATAATTCTAATCTTTCCTGAAGTATCATATTGATCAACAAGCTTTCTTATTTCTTCAATATCTTCTTTTCTTCTTGTAAATGATGCAGAAATGAAATCAACACATTCTTGAATACCAAATATAATATCCTTTCTATCTGCTTCAGATACAAATGGCATATCTATAATAACGCCAGGTATATTTAAAGATTTTCTATTCTTTAATATACCTTTATTTTTAACGATACAAACTAAATCTTTTCCTTCAATATGATCTAATTCAAATGTAATATTACCATCATCTGCTAAAATGATAGTTCCTTTCTTATTAACATATTTAGTTAAATCATGATAAGAAAGACCAACTTTACTATTATCACCAATAACATTATCATCTGAAACAAATGTAAATGTTTGTCCTTCAACAAGCTCAGCTTGACCATCCTTAAATGTTCTTACTCTTATTTCAGGACCTTTAGTATCTAGCATAATAGGTAAAGGAAGACCAACTTCATCTCTTACCTTTTTAATTCTATCCATTCTAACACGCTGTTCATCAAGTGTGCCGTGTGAAAAATTTAATCTAGCACAGCTCATGCCGCTTTCCATCATCTTCTTTAAAGTTTCTTCATCGTCACATGCAGGACCACATGTACAAATAATCTTCGTCTTTCTCATAAAAAGCCTCCTAATATATATTTATTTTAACACAAAATAATATCATTTGTTTAGAGTCTTTAGAAAAAAGTATAAAAAAATACCTAGATCATTTCAATCTAGGTAATAAGATGGTGCCGACTATAGGAATCGAACCCACAACCTACTGATTACAAGTCAGTTGCTCTACCAATTGAGCTAAGTCGGCATAAATGGTGGAGGCTAAGGGGCTCGAACCCCTGACCCTTTGCTTGTAAGGCAAATGCTCTCCCAACTGAGCTAAGCCTCCATCTTTTTATTTATTTTTTTCAGAGAGAGCCCGGCATCGTCCTACTCTTGCAAGATCGAACTTACTACCATCAGCGTTGAAGTGCTTAACTTCTGTGTTCGGTATGGGAACAGGTGTGTCC
>JAEEGL014488057.1_pt1 | contig 21841 bp, 17 predicted proteins | sample 9134231 | NCBI WGS metagenome assembly JAEEGL01 (sample SAMN16246548, study PRJNA631951) | gut metagenome | biome: gut microbiome; feature: rumen; material: fiber-attached | host: Bos | place: Iran: Karaj | collected 2018-10 | reverse complement strand
TGCGTATAGTATTTTAAGTCTTGTTTCATCACCTATTGTTTTAAAAAACACACTTACTTTATTAAACATTTTATCATCTAACATATTCTTTTTAGTTTTCGCAACTACTTCTTTATGAATAATATTACAATCACATATTTCTTCTCTCATATCTCACCATCCATATCAATTATAGTTGAGCAACCATTCAACTGTCAAGCATAAAAAAACTCTATTTACATAGAGTTTACTTTTGTTTATAAATTATTGTTGAACCTAAGCTTAAATGATGTTCACTACCATTAACAGCTATATCATCATAAGAAACTGTTATATTAAACGTTTGTTTACCACCACTTTTTAATATACTACCATTATTAGTATCTGTATGAATAATACTGCCATCTACTGGTAGAATAGTATAAGTAATATCTTCACTATCTATATCATTTAATCCGGTTAATGTTAAGGCATAAAGCTCTGCATCTAAGATACTTGTATTTTCTACTTCAATATTAAAGCTTATTTTATCACCTGGCTTGAATAATACAGCTGAAAAGTTAAGTGTTGTACCAATAGTAGAAACTTCTTTTACAAGTTCTGCATTACCACTCTTTTCTATTTCACCTACTTTAGTAATATTAACTCCCCATTTATCACCAGAAATAATATTTTTACCAGAGTATCCTTGATCAACTGTTGCATATGATGATGACAAACGCCATACAAGAATACCAACTAATACAACAACTGCTCCAACAAATATATATCTTTTTTGGATTTTTTTCATAACTTTCTCCCCTATCTATAATTATGACATATTTTATTATTTTTTACAATATTATGCTAAATGTACAATGTCAAGATTATTAGGATCTTCATTAATTAATTTAGCTAATTCACTCTTATCACGATAACTATTAATCTTAACTTCAATACTTCTTAATGTATCATAAAACATATATGGATTAGTTATTATTATGTCATAAAAATTAGTAACACCAATATTTTTAAATAAATCTAAAATACTACGTACTTTCTCTTCATTATATAAAAATATATCAATACTTACTTCTGCTTGATCTAAAATCTTTTTGATATTTTCAATCTCTTCATCAGTAATATTATATTCCTTTAAATAATTCATCTAACTAACCCCTCATTTCTTATTCTTTCCCTTATCATTTCAAATGATGCTTTATCAATATAAGAACCTCTAACTACACTAGTTAATATCATATCATCATTTAAATAACCATATTTACTATTTAATATTGATAAATTACGCAATACTTTATATCTTGAAATAATACTCTTATCAAATAAGTAAATATATGGATTATTAACTTTTTTAATTTCACCATCAGTTGAATAAACATCTATTGCTATATTACTTTCTAATCTAGATAAACTATCTAATTCTAAAATAGTTTCATCAAAGTATGGATCAATTAAATCTCCTTTTTGTGATACATTATACTCTCTTATAACTCCATCATATTCATCATAATTAGGTATTAATGCATCAAAGTAATTAGTTACAAAATTATCATCAATTAGCTTTTCCATTGCTTCATTGTCTTTAATAACAACTAAGTCATTTTCATCATAAAAATCATTTTTATTACGTTTACCTGCTTTATAACTAGAAAAGAAATTTTTATAAAATTCTTCTTTACCACTTCTTAACATCTTATAAAACCAATAAATATATTCAGTATATGATGTTCTATCTAAATCACTAGGATTTTTATGATAATAATTTAAGATACTAGAACTATCTCTTTTCTTTTCACCATTTAACATAAATTCACGATATCTTGGTACATTCTTTTCAACATTTCTAAAAACATATGTACGTGGTGTATTTAATAAACCTAATTCAGTTACAAAATGGATTTTATCTTCCAAATCATTTTGAACTAAAGAAGTTAACTTAACATTTTTAAAATTAAATGTTTTAAATAATTCAATATTCTTTTTTATTAACCACGTTGGTTTACTTATTACCCATAAATTATCTAAATTAGATAAATCATATTTTTCTTTTAAGATATCCTCGTTTTCTTTAATTAATCTTATATTTTCCCATAAATCATCATCATTTATCTCACACACATTAGCCAATTGAGATTTTTTTCTAGTTAAAAGATATGAATTATGTCTTTTACTAGTTCCATTTTCATTTATCCAAATACCAGACATAATATCTTCAAAGTAGATTTCTTTAATCTTATCATTTTTTGGTAATACTTTCTCATCATAGAAAGTTTTAATATAATCAAATCTACCATATAATGAAATTTGTAATAGAGAAAGACTACTAAATCTATTTAATATTCTCTTTTCTTTAAAGAAATCTAAAATATTTCTTGTATTAGTTAAATCAATCTTACTACATATTTCATTTTGATATTTTTCTAATAAAGATATATTTAATTTATCACCTAAGTATTCTTGATATAAACTTACTACCTCATTAAAATCTTTTTGATCTTCTAAAATATTACCTTTATTTTTAGAAACGGCTAATTCTTTAACTAACTTCTTCATATCTTCAAAAGAAAAGTTATCATAATCAATTACTTCAAATAATGATTCTAACATTTCATAAGTATAGTATCTTCTTCTACCCTTACCTTCTAATAGATTTTTTAAATCTTCTAAGTTTTCTAATACTTCTTCATCAACTTCTATTTTAGATTGCTCTTCAATTCTTTTTTCTAATTCTTCTTTTAAATAACCTAATCTTTCTTTAAAACTTTTAATCGCTTGTTTTTCTTCTTCAGATAACGTTAAAAAGAATTGTTTATAATCATATTTAGCTGTTAAAGTATTCTTTGCATCATTAATATTTTTCTCTAAGTTGATAATACCAAAACTATTTGAATTAACAAGATTAATAGCTATACTAAAATCATAACTTTTTAGTTTTTGTTCATCAGATAAAGCTTCAATAGCATTATTAATAATATTTAAAATACTATTAATTCTATTTAACTCTTCTTGACTATTTTTTCTTAATTCACTAATTTTGTTATCTAACATTTCTAATATAGTCATATTAATCTCCTTTCTTTACATTGCTTTTCTTATTTCTTGTTCTTCTCCCATAATAGCTTTTAATATTTTATTTTGTAAATCTATGTAATCCAAATTATTTTCTTCAATTAAACTAATTTGACGCTTGATTGGAATAATATTTTTGTTAACTGATAATTTAATTAAACGATCAAATTTATCATTAGGATTATCAGTACCACCAATAATTAATACACTTTTACCTACCATAACATAAGCTATTCTAATTTTACCGGTTGTTAACATCGATATATTTCGATTTAACATCTTTTCTTCATCATCTACTCCTAAGACATGATTCATTTTAACTCCATCTATCTTAGAATCATTTACATTATTTACTTTTTGTAATAAAGCTTTTAATTTACTTCTATTCTTTTCCATAAGTAATTCATCTTTAACAATTAAACGATTAAAGGCATCAAGAGCAAGATATACATTATTATCTATCTCATTATTATTTTCTTGTTCTTTTTTATTTAAACTACTTAATTTATTAGCTATTACATTAAATTCGGTAAGCATTTCTTGGAAGAATACTAATTCATCATCTAAATCATTTTCATCCATTATTAAATCATTAATACCATCAATAAAATTTTCAATATCTTTTTTTATCTTAAAGAATGATAGCGTATATATTTTATATTTAATATCATCAGTAAAATTATATTCACTACTTTCATCAGGATTATTTATAAAACTAGAATACATATCTACTTCTTGATGATCCATATTCTCTCTAACTATAAAGGACTTCATTAATAATTCTTTAAAGTTATTTTTCATTTCTTGATATTTTTTGAATAATTCATTAAATTTGTCTTGATAATATTTATCTTTTTCTTGTATTTTATTTTCTTCTTTTTTAGTATTTTTTACTTCATTTTGTCTTATTGATAACATAACCATTGGATAAAACAAAATACTTTTCTTTGTTTCATCATCATATTTATATTTATCAACTAATTCTTCTATTAAAGTATAATCAATTTTATTACCACGAATTAATTCACCTAATCTTTTAATTCTTTCTTTATCAAATTGTACTCTAATAGCTAGACTACTATATTCACTATTAATACGCATTATTTTAGGAGAATTAACTATTCTTTCATAAATAGTTTTAACTGCTGTATTATCAAAATTATCTTTTTCTTTAAAGAATTTAAGTGCATCAAAAGAAGACTCTAAAGAATTATCTATATACATAAATAAATCTCTATAGTTTAGGATTTCTGCCATATTATCTTTACTTAAATTACCTATTTCCTGCATTTTATTAATAATACGATCAAGATCTTTTATTCTTCTTTTATCATTATTAAAAGTAACCATCATATTTTGTAAATCTTTTTCTACTTTACTAATAAATAATGCCCATGATTCTTTAGAATTAGGAAATATTTTGGAAGATAAATTTGAATTTTGCATATACACTCCTATTCTATATTTTATTATAACATAACTAGTTTAATGAATAAATAAAAAAAAGTAACTTTTGTCAATTTTGTTACTCTTTTTTTAATAATTTATTTTGTATATTCAACAGTAATACTACTACCAAAGTTAAAGACTGTTCCACTAACAGCTGTATCAGCTACCTTAGTATAATATAAATTATTAGTTGCACCGATTTTATCACAAATATCTGATGCACATCCACCCCTAGTAATAATAATATACTTAGGATTTAATCTCGTATATGTCTCTTTATTATTAAGCGCACATTGTGAATATCCATGGTGTGGCATTTTCAAAAGATCTAAATTTTGAAATTTTGCTTTTTTCGTTAAAGTCTTTAAATATTGAACACTTCCTGAATCATTATATAAATCACCAGTTAAGAATATTTTATAATTACCAATTGTAATATATTGCATTAATGAATCCCCATTTGCGCCACCACTCTTAGCTTTAGGTACATTATAAAACTCAATCTTCATATTTTGAAAATATAAATTCTCGCCATCTTTACTTGGATATTTAAAATCATTTTTCTTTATTTTTTTTACTTCTTTCATAATTTCAGTAGACTTACTATCACCTGTAACTGGATCTTTTTTCATCCATATTTTTGAAACTGGAATATTTTTAACAATTGCTAATAAGCTACCGGTATGATCTCGATGCATATGCGTAATGATAACAAAATCTAATTTAGTAACACCGACTTTTCTTAAATAATTTAATACATAGTCATTATCTGCTTTATCATATAATCCAGTGTCTACCATAGCAAAGTGACCATTAGATTCAAGCAAAATTGCATCGCCTGCTTTTAAATCAGTATTATTGTCATTAGATGGTTGTCTGATAAAATGTATTCGAGCAGATAAACCATCATACTTATTTCTCCATCTAGCATATAATAGCATATTTCCGTTTACAATAGTATTCGCTGTTACTTGGGCCCCATTACTATTAAACCAACCAATAAAATCATATCCATACCTAGCTGGAGGTGTTGGTAGTGTTCCTAAAGGTTTACCACCTTGATATACTTTATCAGTAACTTTACTCATCAAAACATTGGTTATTTTTATATCATGTTCATCCTTGTCAGCATCACGTCTATCATCAAAAAACCTTAACGCAGCTTCTGACATTTTACTATCAGTTGACGAAAGAATCCAATCATAATGTTGTTTTGTAGTAGTCGCTACTGGCATTATTTGTGGTAAAGTATCTGGGAATAAATCAGCATCAAATTCATTATTACCACTTGTAGTCCAATAATCAAATGATACTGCGTATTTTTGATTTGTTGTTAAATTAAGATTATAATTCTTATTTGCATTATTATTCTTTGAAGTATAAGTAGAAACTTGACCACCCGTTATTAATAACTCTCTTCTTTCAAAGCCAGTTGTTACAATATCACTACCCGCAAACGAAACATTATAATATACTACCGGTTTTGGAGTTGGTGTGGCTGTTGGTTTTGGTGTCGCTGTTGGCCTTGGTGTTGGTGTTGCGGTTGGTTTCGGTGTTGAAGTTGGATTAGAACTACTAGGACCACGAAGAATTATTCTTTTTATTTCTACATAATCTATTGCGCTTACTTTACCATCCTTGTTAACATCTGCTCGTTTCAAACTATCACCAGTTAATAAAGACTGCTTTAGTAGATGTTTTCTTACTAATACATAATCAGTTGCTCCAACCACATTATTTCCATCAACATCACCTTGTGGATAAGCTAGTACAATAAATGGGAACATTAATAATATAATAAAAACTATTCTTTTCATATTATCACCATACTATATATTAATTGTATCATAAAATAAAAAAAGTAGTTAGAAAATCTAACTACTTATTTTATATTAATTATTTCTCGAACTTCTTTTTCACTATAAGCTACAATTATTTTATCACCAGACTTAATAAATGGTAGTTTATTGCTATTTACTTTAATACTAACTCGATATTTTTTATTATCAGAATCAACTATATAATAATATGTATTTCCATCGATAGTAACATCTTTGATACTAGAAACAGTTATTTCTACTTCTTTGCCCTTAGTTACAATACCATTATTATTAATGTAATTATAAGCAGCATTTTGAATACCATTAGTTGCATCTGTAACAACAACTTTTTGATAATCAGCGACATCAACAAAGGCATACATTTTAACCAATTCTGCATCATCTTTTAAACTTATTACATAAGTTGGTCTTCCGGATAAATTAATTAATATTGGGAAACTAGCGGTATAATTCATTTGTTGTACTTGACCTTTTGCACTATCCATTGCACTATATTCTTCCGCACCAGGACAATCAAAATATTTTGTTTCTTTAGTTCTTAAATTAGTAAGAATAAAACCTAGATTACTTTCATCAGATACAACACTAGTTATACCAGTATATAGATAAATATCATCATCCATCGCAATATAATTGTATCCTTCCGTAGTCATCTTCATACCTTTTTGACCAAACAATGTATTCCACCAACCATTAACATAACGTCCCCAATCATCAACTTGATGAATAACTAAATCTGGTGAATATACATGATCTACCCATTTAGGTACATCTTTAACATCATATTTTTGACTTTCTCCTGTAACTGCATTTAAGATAATAACGGCAACAACATCTTCTCTTTGTTCAATTCCACTATAACCCATTACTTGCATAATCCAATATGGTGTTCCTTCATTATCTATTTCAAAATTCAAATCACCAAATGGATCAAATGGATAACTAAATCTTAATTTACGATAAACATTTTCCATAAACATTGCATTTGGAGAATATTTCATTCCTTGTGGAAGTTTAACTAACTTAGCTTCTCCTGTTACAGAATTAACTACTACATAACCAGGTATACCATCACCACGATTAGTAAAGTATTTAATCCAATCATAATAATCAAGTGGTGTAACACGAACTATTTCATCTTTATAATTAATTTGTGTATATAAGTCACTTACTTCAAATTGACTAACTAATTCACCCATACCACCCATTACACGATCACCTAATTTACTAGATGAGTTTTTATCAACAATCGCTAATGTGTTAAAGTTAACTTCTTCTATTTCTTCAGCAAAATTACCTGTTGTAATTGTTATACGATGTGCATACTTATTAGCCATAAAGAATGGTGAATTAATAAAACGAATTAAACACATTAAAATAATTATTATAATTGGTGCAATAAATGGATAATAGTTTTCTTTAGCTTTTAAATTAAACTCTTTTGTTTTTAAACTATATATTCCTGTACCAAAATTAATAATACCAAATATTGTTAATAAAGCAATAATATACATCCAAAAACTAACATTATGGATATTAAGTGGTGGAATGAATAAATAGAATAAAACAAATCCACTAACTATAGTAACTAATAAACTAATTAATAATCTTTTCCAATTCTTCATAACTCCTCCTATATCTTTTTATATGAATGACCTTTATCTTCACTTTTAACTTCAAATAACATTTTATTTACTACTTGACTTATAAATTCTAAAGAAACACCTTTATTATATAATCTAGTTATCTCTTTTTTTAAATCAGAGAATATTCCTTTTTCTTCATTAATAAGTTCAGCTATTTTACATTTCCTAACATCTTCAAAACTTATACAATATGGAACATGTTTTCGATCGAGAGTATTATTTAAACAACCATATGATTTACCTGATCCATATACCATAAATATATTATCATTATAATTAACATAATACATTTCATATTGACTAGATTTATCAGGTACAATACTATTATTTCTTGCATACTCAGCTATTAATCCATATAAACATTTTAGTTTTTTGGCATAAAACATATTATTATCATCATACTCGGTATGATCATCAACATAATAATGTTCTTTTAATTTAGCTAATACCCATTCCATAAATTTAGTATTAGTTAATACATATTCCATTTCTCTTTCTTCCATAATATCCCCCTTAATTGATAATTTTATTAAAATAATTATTCAAATTACTTTCTATAATACCATAAATATTGTTAATTTCAAAGATAGTATTATTATATTCTCGATATAATGGATGATTTTCTAGTTCATTAACGAGATTATCTAGTTTTTCTTTATCTTCCATTTTATGTAAAACATCTTTTTGCATTACACGAACTTTATTTATTAATTCCATTAATTCTTTATTATTATCAATTTGTTCTTTTAAAGACAAATATTTTAAATATTGTGGACTAGTCTCTATATCTTTAATTATTTCATCTATCTTTTTATTAATTTCTTTATTCAACTAATTCACCATCCAATGAAAAACTTTTTGCGTCAAGTATTTTAACATTAACAATTTTACCAACAAGCTCTTCATCACCTTTAAAGTTAACTAATTTACTAGTTTCTGTATATCCAAACATCATACCATCTTTATTACTAGGTCCTTCTACTAAAACTGGATAGACATTATTTAACATTTTCTTATTACTTTCTAATGAATAATTATTTATTACTTCATTTAATCGATATAGTCTTTGTTCTTTCTCTTCTAAACTAGTTTTATCAGATTCAAATAATTTAGCGGCAGGTGTACCTACTCTAGGTGAATAGATAAAAGTAAATGCGCCATCATATTGACAATAATTGACAATGTCAAGTGTGTCAAGAAAATCTTCTTCTGTTTCACCTGGAAAACCAACTATAATATCAGTCGTTATACTAACACCATTTATCTTTTTAAGTTTATCAAATAGTATTTTATAATCTTCTCTTGTATAACGTCTTCCCATTAATTTAAGAATTCGATTACTTCCTGATTGGATTGGTAAATGAACATATTTCATAATATTATCATATTTAGCTATTACATCAATCATACGATCAGTAAAATCCCATGGATGAGAAGTAATAAAACGAACTCTTGGTATATTAGTTTTAGCTACATTTTCAAGTAAATCGGCTAAATCATAACCTAATCCAAGATCTTTTCCATATGCATTAACATTCTGACCAAGTAAAGTAACTTCTTGACATCCATTTTCTTTAAGTTCATTTACCTCTTTTAGAATATCTTCCATCTTACGACTTCTTTGTTTACCTCTTGTATATGGAACAATACAGTATGTACAAAATTTATCACAACCATAAATAATATTAACATAGGCTTTAAAATTATTAGCTCTTTTGACTGGTAGTCCTTCTACTAAGTCACCTTCTATACTTAAGACATCGATTTTTAATTTTGAATTATCCATATTTTCATAAATTAATCTTGGTAAATCAAATAGATTATGTGTACCAAAAACAAAGTTTACATGACGATACTTAGACTTTATTTCATTAACTACTACTTCTTCTTGAGCCATACAACCACATACACCAATGATTAAATTTGGCTTTTCTTCTTTTAAATGTTTTAGTCTACCTAACATACCAAAAGCTTTATTATGAGCATTTTCTCTAATAGAACAAGTATTAAGTATTACAACATCAGCTTTTTCCATATCAGATTCTTTAGTAAAACCAATACTTTCTAATAAACCTTCAATATTCTCAGTATCATGTTCATTCATTTGACAACCATATGTTTTAACATGATATGTTTTGTTATTACCAATGTTTTTATATAGCTTATTAAGTTTATAATCAATTCTTTTTACTTCTTTATTACTACGATGTCTTGCATCATTTAGATTAGGCAAATTCATACTATCCCCTCACATCAGGTTATAGTATAACATATTTTAGTAAAAGAAAAAAGTTTTCCTGACGAAAACTTTTTATTGTTCAACAAAATACAACATATCAGACATATATCTATCAGAAACTATTGTACTGGATATTATTGAATTAGATTTATCTTTATATAGTAGTGTAATACTACCACCACCATCTAATTGAATAAGTTTCTTACAACCTAATTTATTATAAGCTACATTAGCTGCACTAATTCCACTAATACCATGAGCAGTAATTACGGCATAATTATTCCAATCTATTTGACATACCATAGTTCGATGTAATTGTTTAGATTCTGCGTTATTACTTTTTACACTAGCTACAGCAGCAGTTGAATATTTAACTCCTTCAACACGCATTCTATTTCTTGAAGCAACTTTCTCACCAGGAGCCATTCCATAATAATTAAGAGTACCATATTTTGTTAATCCCATAGCAGAATATATTGCTTTACCACTACCAAAATCTTTATCCGCATCATCACGTAACCATTTACCTTCGTGAATAATTACATACGTTGACTGATATGTACCCCAACCAGGAACATTACTATCATAGAAGAATGATGCATTAACAGCAAGCAATCCTTTACTAGATAAGCCTAATCTATTTACTTCATTAGTCATAATATCTCTTGGCATTTTATTTCCAAATGTTGTTCCACCTGCTAAAGCAACTTTTATTTGCTTACGTGGATCTTTCATCCAAATATGACTTATGTATATATCAGATGATCCAACAGATGCAGCTTGACTATTAGAATATTCAACCCAATATTTAAATGTATCGCTATTATATTCTTTCTTAAGAGTAAATCCTGATAATAATGATTTAGATTTAGCTTCTGTAGCTGGAACATGGCAATCTTCTTCATTAGCAGGTTGTGGACTAAGTAAACTATATCCTGACCAACCCATTTTAGCCCATACACCACATTCAACTCCATTATTTTGACAATAACATGCATTTACACAATCTTCATACTTAACATTTACTGATTTATATCCTGATCCACATGAACTCTCTGTTCCCCAACAATAACGCCATGTTGAAGATTCTTTATAATAGCAACTTCCGGCTGGTATTGCTGGTGCTGGAGTATTAGTTGGTTTTGGAGTCGGTGTTGCCGTTGGCTTTGGTGTTGGAGTTGCCGTTGGCTTTGGTGTTGGAGTTGCCGTTGGCTTTGGTGTTGGCGTAGCTGTTGGTTTTGGTGTTGGAGTTGCCGTTGGTTTTGGTGTCGGAGTTGCGGTCGGCTTTGGCGTATTTGTTGGTTTTGGTGTTGCTGTAGGAGCTACTACACCATTTATTATTGTTTTTCTTATTGCAATATAATCTAATGATGATACCTTACCATCATTATTTACATCCGCTCTTTTTAATTTATCTCCGGTTAATAAAGTTTGTTTTAATAGATGTTTTCTTACCATTATATAATCCATTGATGCTACTTTTCCATTTCCGTCTACATCTCCAGAAAGGTAAGATTGATCTCCTAAATTAATACTATCATTATTTATAATACTTCCATCTGAATTAAATCTAATTCTAATAACTATTGCTAAAAAACAAACAAACAAAAATACTAATGATCTTTTATCTTTCATATATCATCACTCTATAATATATATTATCAATTTATCAACTATTTTTCAATATAAGAAAAAAGTTTTCATAACGAAAACTTTTTATTATTCAGTAAAATATAACATATCTGCTATTGGACGATTCTTTCCTAATTTAGTATCATTACCAGAGTATACTGTTTTACCTTCACTTCTTATTGTTGAACTAGCATTAGATGGATCACGATAATATAATTTTACTGATCCTCCTCCATCAAGATTAAAGGTATTTACACAGCCAAAGCGTTTTCTTAAATCAGCTTGTGCTCCAGCTACTGACATATTTCCAACTGATAATAAGGCAAAGTTATGAGTATCAACTTGGCATAATGATGTTCTCCATGTAAGACTGGAATTATCTGTAGTATTATTCTTCCATCCGGCTGCAAAAGTATTTTTAACACCATCTCTATTTAATTGATCATATAGACTACTAGAACTTCCATCATATTCTTCAAACCATCCATCTCTTTTTACACCAATTACTCCATATATATTTTTACCAATTTTAGATTTATATTCATCAAGAGTCCAGTTTCTTATAACTTTTCCATGAACAATTAGAGTCTTGCTAGCTACTGTATCTCCCCACTTGAAACTTGCATTGACAGCAACTAAATTTTTATTTCTAACTTCAGGATATCTTTTTATTTCATCATTAAATATTGAATATGGTTGTCCTGTTCCTGGTTGACCATCACTCTTATTAGATGGTAATGCACTAAATATCTGATTATAAGCATCATTTACCCACATAATCGTATAATACTTACTATCGTTTTCCTTTAATATTTTATATTTAAAAGTACTACCATCATAAAATTTATAAACTGAAAGTCCACTAGGTATTGGATCTTTTGTTATATCTTTTGGTTTTGGTGTCGCTGTTGGTTTTGGCGTTGGTGTTGCGGTTGGTTTTGGCGTCGCCGTTGGCTTTGGTGTTGGTGTTGCCGTTGGCTTTGGCGTCTTAGTTGGTTTTGGTGTTGGAGTCGCTGTTGGCTTTGGTGTTTTTGTTGGTTTTGGTGTTGCGGTTGGTTTCGGCTTTGCCGTTGGAGCTGATGATGGTTTTGGTGTTGCGGTTGAAGTTCCTCCATCACCCATTATTGTCTTTCTTATTGATACATAGTCTACTGCTGATACTTTACCATCACCATTAACATCTGCTCTTGTTAATCTATCTCCAGAAAGCTTTGATTGATCTAAAAGATGCTTTCTTACTAATACATAATCTGTTGCACCAATTCTTCCATTTCCATCTACATCACCTTTTTGTAAAGCTAATGTCATAAATGGAATCATTAATATAAATAAAAACAATAATCTTTTTTTCATATATCCTCACTCTACAATATATATTTTACCAATTTATTAATTATTTTTCAACATAAAAAAGTTTTCATTACGAAAACTTTTTATTATTCTGTAAAGTATAACATATCTGCTATTGAACGACATCTATAACCACATGATCCACCACAACATTCAGATGATAATGTACGTTGTATAACTGTTGAAAATGAATTCATCGAACTAGTTTTATAATACATTCCAGTAGATCCACCACCATCTAGATTAATTACTATTTGGCAATTAAACAAATTATGTAATTCATATGCATAGTTAGTTCTACCATCTGATGGGCCTGCATAAAGAACGAAATTATTTTTATCAACTTGACATATTGAAGTTCGATACTCTGTATCACTAGATTTACCATCGCCCCAATTACTTGTTTTAAATGATGTTACTGCCCATACATTTCTAATACCATTATCTTTTATCCATTTTTCATAATCATTATAGCCGGCTGTACTTAGTCTTTCAATTCTACCACTACATGATCCTGCATTTTCAAGATATTTACTATCAATATCTTTATGTAATAGCATCCCATCTTTACCTAAACCAAATCCACCATATTTCAAAGTTTGGTATGATCCATTATGCATACGACAAGTTTGATACTCTGTGTTTTTTATAATAGTTCCCTTAGATGCATTCATTGGTATATTTGCTCTTCCACCCCATGTAAAACTACCATTAACTGCTATTGCAGCTTTACTATAAAGATTTTCTGATTTAACTTCTTGATTTAAATGATTATATCTTGTATCACTACTAAAATTAGTTCCACGATTATCACGAGCGGCAGAATTCAATTGTTTATAGGCATCTTTTACCCATATTATTGAATAATATATACCACTTCTTGAAATTGTACGATATTTTAATGTACTACCACTATAACTCTTATCTCTTACTTCTGAATAACCAGATGGTAAAACAAATGATTCAGGTAATACTAATGCAACAGGCTTTGGTGTCGCCGTTGGTTTTGGTGTCGGCGTTGCTGTCGGTTTTGGAGTCTTTGTTGGCTTTGGTGTTGGCGTTGCCGTTGGCTTTGGAGTCTTTGTTGGCTTTGGTGTTGGCGTTGCCGTTGGCTTTGGGGTTTTTGTTGGTTTTGGTGTCGCCGTTGGTTTTTGTGTTGCGGTTGGCTTTGGAGTTGGTGTTTCTTCACCATCTATTATAATTTTTCTTACTGTAATATAATCTACTGCTGATACTCTACCATCACCATTTGTATCTGCTCTTTTTAATCTATCTCCAGATAATGATCCTTGATCCAATAAGTGTTTTCTTATTAAAACATAATCAGTTGATCCGACTTTACCATTTCCATCTACATCACCTTTTGGTAATGCTAACGTTATAAATGGAATCATTAATATAAACAAAAACAATATTTTCTTTTTCATATTACCTCACCTATTATATATATTATCAATTTACTAGTATTTTTTCAACATTATTTTGATGTGCATACACCATTTGCATCAAAACAATATTGTGTTCCACTAATTTTTAAACATTTATTTGATACCATTACACCAGAACTATCAAAATAAAACCATTTATTTTGACCAGACCAATATATTTCTTGCCATCCTGTTACTTTTTTATTTTTTTCATTATAAAAATACCATTTATCATTCTTTTTATACCAACCAGTAGCTGCATTTCTCAAACTATCTTTTGATCCTAACACAATTGTATAATTAGGCATCTTTGTTACTTTTGATCTATTCATTTGCATGTGATAAATATAGTATAATACGCCTGTTGGATCATCTTTTGAACTACCTGAATTACTGCCAAAATGATTCCAAGAAAAATAACTATTACCTGAATTATAACTTGGTACATATATAGCTATTCCTTCATTAGACGAATTATATAATCCCATACATTTAGTCCAAGTATATTCTTTAGTACTTTTTAAAGCCACTGTATCTTTTTCAGCACAATATCCTGCCGTAGATAGTTCACCAATTGTATAAATAACTGGCGATTCAGCATGTGAACAATTTCCTCCTGAACATCCCACATAATCACTATAATTATTTGAAAAATCTATATATGAATGTTCTACCTTTACAGTATTTTTGTCTAAAGTATATTTAGTATAAATATATCCATCAGTAATTTTTCCACTATATTCATTTTTATAATCATTAAGATAATCTGTATTAATAGTTTGCCATAATAATGGTCTTGAAATAACACTAATTGAATTAGAACTAATACTTATATCAACAATTTTGGAGCCAACATTACCTTCATATGTTCCTCCCTGTATTGGGTTATACTCTTTAATTTGAGTTACCCCTATTTTTCCAAATGGGTTACCTTTATATTTATCATTACCATAATATGCATCTTGAACAAGTCTACCTGTATCATGACTATTAACAACATTTTTATTAGTCAATGTAGAATAAACATTAGAATTACCTGATAAATAAGTAATTGATCCACCCCATTCAAGTGAGACACCTAATGTAATATAATTATTATTGATAAATACTGTCTTTGAATTATAATCTGTTTTAGTACTAGAATATTTTTTAGCCAATTCGCTAACAGTACTTCCTTTTGAAATGAAAAAGTCTTTCATAGCATTTACTTCACGTCCATTTAAATCAGTAATTTTTATTGATTTTATTCCTTCAGCTAGATTACCATTAGACCAATAATTAATATAACTAGTAAACTTTCCATCATCACTTGGTTCTAAGAAAAATGTTTCAATGGCATCAGTTCCTTTAGTTGAGTTATATACTATTGTACCCTTTAGTGGAACTGTTGATTTATAAAGAATTTGATATCTATTCCAAGAAGTTTTACCATAATAATCATGAGCTGACATCCATACAGCATAAAGAGTTTCATTACCATTCTTTGTATATGTACTTTTTTCATTTCGATATAATGAACTACATATTCTTCCTTCTTTTTTTCCATAATCAAACCAATGAGCTCTTAATCCAGCTTCATTATTACCAATAGAACTTTTCAAATCACTATAGGTATTTAAGTAATAATTATAATCAATACCACCATTTTTTGAAGTAAACCATCCAACAAATTTATATCCATTTCTTATTGGAGTTGGTAAACCACCATATTTATCTCCTTTTTTTATTTCTTTACTCTTTGTACTTACTGTTCCCCCATTTGCATCAAACGTTATAGTATATTTTGTATTTGGCGTTACTGTTGGTTTTGGAGTCGGTGTCGCTGTTGGTTTTGGCGTAGGCGTTGGTTTAACTGTTGGTGTTGCCGTTGGAGTTACTACACCATTTATTATTGTTTTTCTTATGGCGATATAATCTAATGATGATACTTTACCATCACCATTTGTATCTGCCCTTTTTAATTTATCACCAGTTAATAAAGCTTGTTTTAATAAATGTTTTCTTACCAATATATAATCCATTGATGCTACTTTTCCATTACCATCAACATCTCCTTTTGGTAATGCTAACACTATAAAAGGAGTTAATATTAATAACATAAAAGTTAATATCTTTTTTGTCATTTTATCCACTCCTTATCATATTCATTATAATATAAAACCACTACGCTATCAATAGAATAACGGTTATATAATCTAATTAATCTATGCAAAAAACATTTTTTATCAGCATCCGTTTGATGTACATATACCATATTCATCAAAACAATATTGTGTTCCATTAATTTTTAAACATTTATTTGATACCATTATGCCAGAATTATCAAAATAAAACCAAGAATTTTTACCATTCCATGTAATCTGTTTCCATCCCGTTACCATTTTACCACTTTCATCAGTATAATACCATTTACCATTTTCATTTATCCATTTATTTTTAATTAAACTTCCGTTAGATTCATAATAATACCAATCACCTTTAGAATCTTTTTCCCAATATCTACCTTTAAGTAATATACATTGACCTGGTTTAAGAACTATTTTTTTTGCTGCAAAGTTAATACTAAATATACCATCTTTGCTAACGTTACCAGTTATTTTAACCCATTTACTACTATCAGTATCATAATATGAAAGTCCTTCCATAGTAGAGAAAGTAAAGGTATTATCAGTTGGAGTTGGTAATATTTCTGTATTAACTAACATATAGCTATGATCACTAAATTTAGATATAATTCCAGCTTTACTTGCTTTAATGTCATTGTATCCAGTTTTATTATAATCACTAATTTGTGATACTTCATTAAAGCCATATACTCCTACATTCTTCTTATCAAACAAATATGTACCAATTTTATAAGCCCATTTATTAACTGCTTGAACATCATAATAGTGTTGAGTTCGTTTGTGATTTCGATCAATAATTGAATCAGACCATTTAGGATCAGAGTCATCAATAGAATATGTAAAATATGATATTCTTCGCATTCCAAATGCTAGAGATACACTAACTTGATAAGCTATTTCATTTCTTGATAAATTTTTGAAATTCAAATGTTTTGTTACTAACACAATCATCATTGGAATAGCATTATACTTTTCACTAACATCATATATATCTTTTAAATTTGCGTAGTAAGCTATCTTACTATCATTAACATTACCACCACTAAACATACTTGGATAATGATCAACACTTACAACAGCAGGTTTGACATATTTAACAAATGGTTCTAAATATTTAGAACGATAATTAGATACATTAACTCCAATTTGACTAGCATAATTTGGTAATAAATTGATATATCCTTCTTTTCCACTATCATTATTTCGAATATAATTAATAGCTTGCTTAAGAGGATATAATGCGGAATCAGAAATATCATTTGGTTCATCCTTTATAAAATAATCTGTAACATTTGAATATTTTGAGTAATCATTAATCATTTGTTTAATACAAGGAATTAATTTATCACCACTATATGAGCATATAGCTGAACCACCATCATTACCTAAATTTAACCATAAAGCTACCCAATCACTAACATTAGCTCGAATACCATATTTATCTAATAGTTTTAAAACTTTATCCATGTTTTTTACATATTCATCATGGGTTACTGAATCTCCCCAATCTTCAACAGATGCTAAAGTAAAGCCAGCTTCTTTCATGTATTTAATCTGTGTTTCATCAAGATTTCTAGCATATATAGCTTTAAAGAAAGTTATATCAAATTGCTTTTTATAAGTTGATTTTGGTGTCGCTGTAGGTTTTGGTGTTGGAGTCGCCGTTGGCTTAGGTGTATTTGTTGGTTTTGGTGTCGGCGTTGCTGTCGGTTTTGGCGTGGCTGTAGGATCTACTACACCATTTATAATTGTTTTTCTTATGGCAATATAATCTAATGATGATACTTTACCATCACTATTAACATCCGCTCTTTTTAATTTATCTCCAGTTAATAAAGATTGTTTTAGTAGATGTTTTCTTACCAATATATAATCCATTGATGCAACTTTTCCATTACCATCTACATCTCCTTTTGGTAATGCTAACGTCATAAACGGAATCATTAATAGAAACAAAAGTAATATTACCTTCTTCATACTACCTCACTCTACAATATATATTATCAATTTATTAGTATTATTTCAACATATGAAAAAAGTTTTCATTAAGAAAACTTTTTATTGTTCAACAATATATAATGCATCGGATAATGTACGGTTAGGATCTGTTGGTGCTGCAAGAATCTTAGTAACTGTATCGGCATTATTATATTTATAGAATAATCTAGTTGATCCTCCACCATCCATATTACATACACGTGTTGCTCCAAAGAAATCAGCTAATTGTTTTTGCGCTGAACATATACTTAAATATCCAGTGAAAATAACGAAATTATGATTATCTATTTGTCCAAATTCATTACGCCAATCTGCTCCTCCACCTTGACATATGTTAGAAGCTTTAACACAATAATTACCAGCAAATGTATTACGTACACCATCATCTTTTAGAACATCTTGTGTTGTATCATTACGAAGACGCCATACTATCTTACCATTACTATCAATTCCAATATTATGATAATTTGGAAGACTGTAACCATTATTTTGAACTACTTTACCATGACTCATAACTACTGGTGTACCAGGTTTATTATTCCACATAAAGCTTGCATTAATAGCTATTAAACCTTTCTTTTGATATCCATACGTTTTGATTTCATTATTAAGTATTACACCAATTTGTTGACGATTACTTGGTACTGCATTATTTATTTGTTTATTAGCATCAGCTACCCATATAACTGTATAATATCTATTATTTTCACCATTTAATTTTAATACTTTGTATTTTAGAGTTGAACTATTATACTCTTTAATAATATTAAATTTACTTATTTTATTAAAATCATCAGTAATATCATATGTTGAACTTGATCCTGTTTCTTTCCAATGTGGATATAATGTCATATTAGAAGTTACTTGTGTATCACTTGTTACTTTAGTTCCACCAGTTGGACTTGTATACCATCCTTCTAGTTCATAACCATTTCTACTTGGTTTTGGAAGATTTCCTAATTTGCCTCCATTACTTCTAGTTATCTTAGTAACTGTTCCCATAACAATATTAGTAATTCTAATATCTGATTCATTTGATTCTTGATGATTATCAAAGAATCTTAATTTACAATTTGTAATATCAGATTTATCACTAGATACTTCCCAATCATAATGTTGCTTAGAAGATGTTGCAGTTGGAGATACTTCTGGTAATGTATCTGGGAATAAATCAACATTAAATGCATTATTAGATCCAGACGTTACATGATCAAATGAAACTACATATTTTTCATCCTTAGATAATTTAAGTGCTTCAGATGAAACAACTGGTACTCCTTCTGATCCTTTTAAATTAATACTTGATAATCCTGTTTCAATAATACTTGCACCAAAGTATTTTACTTCATATTTTTCACTTGATACTGTTACTTTACATGTTGCTGTTTTTTTACCATCATCAGTTGTTACAGTAATAACTGCTGTACCTGGGTTAACCGCTTTTACTTTACCATTATCACTTACTGTAGCTACATTTGTATCACTGCTTGACCAAGTTACACTCTTATTACTTGCATTATCTGGTGTTACGGTAGCCGTTAATGTTTCAGTACCTCCTTTATCTAGAGATATATCTGTCTTATTAAGACTAACACCACTTACAGAAATTGATTCACCAGTAACTGTTACTTTACATGTTGCTGTTTTATTACCCTCTGATGTTGCTACAGTTATTGTTGCTGTTCCAACTTTCTTTCCTTCAATTACACCATCTTTAACAGATACAATATTTGAATCACTACTTGACCAAGTTACATTTTTATTAGTTGCATCACTTGGAGAAACTGTAGCTGTTAATATAGTTCCATTTCCTTTTGTAATTGAAACACTTGTTTTATTTAAACTAACACCTGTTACTGGAACTGATGCTGTTACTTTACATGTTGCTGTTTTTCCACCATCTTTAGTTGTTACTGTTATTGTTGCATCTCCTTTAGATAAAGCTTTTATATTACCATTTTGATCTACTGATACAATCTTTGAATTACTACTTGACCAAGTAACTTCTTTGTTTTTAGCATTGCTTGGAGAAACTGTAGCTATAAGTGTTTCTGTTGAACCAATAGGTAAAAATAAACTCTTTCTATTTAATACTACACCTGTAACAGATCCTGATGGAGTTGGTGTAGTTGTTGGTGCAGGTGTATTAGTTGGCATAACACTACCAATTATTATTTTTCTTATTAATATATAATCTAATGAAGATACTTTACCATCACTATTAACATCTGCTCTTGTTAATTTATCGCCAGTTAATAGTGATTGTTTTAATAAATGTTTTCGAACTAATACATAATCAGTTGAACCTACTTTACCATTACCATCAACATCTCCTTGTGGATAAGCTAATGTTATAAACGGAATCATTACTATAAATAAAAACAATAGTATCTTTTTCATGAATTACCTCTATTCTATCTATATTTTATCAATTTATTACATATTATTCAATAAAAAAACAAAGACTATTTTAAATCTTTGTATTTTTCAAAAACTTTTTTTAATGTCTCAAAAGGAAATATTGCACATTTCTTTCGATTAGGTTGCATATATATTTCTTCATAAGCATTAAGTTCACCTAATGACTCTTTATCATATTCTTTTTCATCAATCATATTATAGTAATTATCCATTAATTCATTAGCTTCATCAATAGTTTTACCAATTAATTTTTTTATCATAATACTAGTAGCACTAGTTGTAATAGCACAAGCTTCTCCATCAAAATACATATCCATAATAACATCATCTTTAAATTTAACATAAAGAGTTATATTATCAATGCAAGAATCACTTATAGTACTAGCAACTACAAAACTATCATCATCTATTTTCTTACGATTAACAGGATTTTGATAATTATCTATAATTATTTCTCTTCTTAAATTACTATCCATTATATTATTACCTTAAATATATCTTTATTTCCTTTCATTACATCAATAAATTTATCTATTTCTTCTTTAGTATTATATAAATATAAACTAATACGACATGTATTTTTTATACCAATTTCATCTTTTACCATTTTAGCACAATGATTACCTGCACGAACACAAATATGATAATGATTTAAATATTGACT
>JAEEGL012692655.1_pt1 | contig 21843 bp, 18 predicted proteins | sample 9134231 | NCBI WGS metagenome assembly JAEEGL01 (sample SAMN16246548, study PRJNA631951) | gut metagenome | biome: gut microbiome; feature: rumen; material: fiber-attached | host: Bos | place: Iran: Karaj | collected 2018-10 | reverse complement strand
CTGGATGATATCGATAAATTCAACTACAAGATGGTCTATGAGCTTAAGGACCATATAAAAACAGATTTCTGCCTTGTGGTACACGCAGACGGATTTGTGATCCATCCTGAAAACTGGAGGGATGAGTTCCTGGAGTACGATTATATAGGATCCCCCTGGCCGCTGCCAAAGAATGACTACGCCTACAGGGACAGTCAGGGGAACCTTTGCAGAGTGGGTAACAGCGTATCCATAAGGTCTAAGAGACTTCTGGAGTATCCGGCTACCCACGGACTTGTCTGGGAAAAGGGCTACGATGACATGTACAACGAGGACATCTTCCTCTGCTGCATGCACAAGAATGAGATGGAGGCGGACGGCCTTAAGTGGGCACCCTTCGAGCTGGCGGTCCGTTTTGGACGTGAGCATCCGCTGCCTGAAAACAAGGGCGTGGATCCCTTCATCTTCCACAAGTGGTGGGGAGAGAATGCTGACTATCCAAGGTTCTATGGCCCAAAAAAGCGCTTTAAGATGGCAGTGAGACCGCTTCTTTTCTGGAGAAGAACGAGAAGATGGAAAGAGGAGCACGGCATTTCATGACTTTAGACATTTCATTGATAATTCCCGTGCACAATGGGGAGATATATCTGGGACAGCTCATGGAGTCTGTGCTGGGTCAGAAGAACCGGTGCTCTCACGAGCTTGAGGTCGTGCTGGTGGAGAACGGCTCCGGCGACAAAAGCCCTGAGCTTTGTGATGAATACGCTGGGAAGTACAGCTTTATCAGGGCTCTCCATTTCGGGGCGATAGGAGCATACAGGGCAAGAAGAGAGGGAATGAGAGCGGCAACCGGAGATTATCTGATCTTTGCTGACGCAGATGACAGTATTTCGGAAGATATGCTGGATGAGCTTACAGACTGCATAGACGCTTATAACGCCGATGGAAGAAGAGCGGATGTTATCCTGTATAATGCAGCCGGATCCGAGAGCAGGGACGCTGCGATGTTCCGCTATCCCTTTGAAGAAAAAAAGATATATGAGGACAAGTCGTCCTTTTACGAGATAATGTGCAGGGATGATTCCTTAAATGCCATGTGGAACAAGGCCATCAGCAGAACCCTTGCAGATAAGATTACTAAAGAACAGGAGGATGAAGCTCTTTTCAATCATGGAGAGGATCTCCTTCAGACTGCCGAGATCCTGGATAAGGCAGTCAATATAGCATATCTTGACAGGATTTTGTATTATTACAGGGAGAATAATGCAGGGCTTACCGGGAGCTACCACAAGGAGTTTCTGGAAAACCAGAAGAAGGCCTGGAGCTGTTTTGACGGATATGCCGCAAAGTGGGCAGGGGATAAGTTCAGGGAGATCATAGATGAGAGGAAGACCCTTACCTGCTGTATTTGTGTGTCCGGCCTTATATATTCTGACCTTTCGGGCGCTGAGGTCAAAAAGGAGCTCATGCGGGTCGTGGAAGATGATTTCTATAAGGAATACGCCTGCAAAAAGCTCCCTGAGTGGGCGCCTGAGAGCAGCGTATTTGTTCATGACCTTATGACAGGTGCTGATCCTGTTGGAAAGATGCTCTCTTCAGGCAGAATGTTCCGGCTTAAGACTGGTGTTAAGAAGATACTGGGAAGGCAGTAAGACTATGGTTTATGATTGCATACCGTTTTTTAACGAGATAGATATATTGAAACTAAGGCTCAATGTACTATCTCCCTATGTGGACAAGTTCATTATTGAGGAGGCCACCATGACCTTCTCAGGAGCCGACAAGGACCTGTGCTTTGACAAAAACCGTGAGAAGTTCGCGGAATTTCTGGACAGGATCGTGTATGTGCCGGTGACGGATACCCCGAAGGTTGCCATCACACACGAGAGGGACTACTTTCAGAAGAACCATCTGATAGACGGGCTGAAAGAGGTTGGAGCCACCGAGGATGATGTGATAATATTCGGCGACTGTGACGAGATCCCGAATCCCGTTCAGCTGGAAAAGATAATTAAGGGCTTTGACAAGACAAAGGTTTACCACCTTGCCCAGAGAAATTTCAGCGCCTTCGTGAACATGGAGGAGAAATCCGGAAACCTCTTATCGATAACAGGTGAGTTTCCTGATATTCCTGACAGTAAGCGCAAATGGCTGGGGACCAAGGTGACATCCATACGCAACATTCCGAAGGAGGGAATAGTAAGGCTGCGGGATTTGTGTAAGGTGACCGATGCAAATGCCGTGAGAGTTGCTGACGGCGGATGGCATTTCGGATATATGGGCGGCGAGAAGGAGACTGATCCGATCGAGAGGATCGGAGTCAAGATCAAGGCAGCAGCTCATCAGGAGTACAACGAGAGGGAGATCATTCTTGAGACCATGGACCACCTGGCTCTGGGACAGGATATCTTTGGAAGGGACGCCAGGTTTGAGAGAGTGAAGATAGATGACACCTATCCTGAGTACCTGCGGAACCATCTGGATGAGTACAGTCATCTGATCATGCCAGGAATTTCTCCTTTGAAAAAGCTATACCACAGATTTGACATTACAGTTGGCAGATTTTTCCGGAAGGCAGTTCGCAAGATTAAGAGAATGTTCTCATGAAGACTTGGTTTTTGGAAAACAGAAAAAGAATAGCGGATGCTCTTTTTTATATAGCCCTCACTATTGAACTGGTGCTGATGCTGGTGGAAAAGAGCGATTTACTCTTTTCCCTGGAAAGCTATGTGTTCAGATTGACCTTTGTATTAACGCTCCTGGCGGTCCTGATCATGGAGAGGGACATTAAGGAATGGGCATTTCTGGCATCACTCCTCATCTTCACCTTTGCCTGCTACAGACTGTCCGGAAAAAATGATCTTCTCAGAGTAGTGGTTTTCATGGCTGCAGCCAGGGACATCGACCTGAAGAAGGCCATGAAGTACACCTTTTATGTCAGCGTTGTGGGATTTATAATCATTGTCCTTTTATCTGTCATCGGAGTTATGGGGGATGTGGTGCAGGTTGGCGACTTCGGAAGAGGGATCCCTGATGAGAGGCGCTACGTCTTTGGCTTTGGACATCCCAACACCCTGTTTGGAAGCGTCTTCGCAGTTCTGCTGATGTGGCTGTGGATATATGGCAGGAAGTCCGGATTTCTTGCTTTTTTTGCCATGTCGCTGGGATCGCTGTTTATTGCTGTTTTAGCCCGGACCAGGACCGGACTTGCAGTCATCGTAATGACTCTGATAGTGGCAGCTATCGCCCGCATATGGCCGGCGCTTAAGGAAAAGAAAATAGTATATCTTCTGGAAACCCTTGTTTCACCGGTACTGTGCGTGATCACGGCAGTGCTGGCTGCAGGTTATGCCGGAATGTTCTACACTGGTGAGGGAATAAAACTTCCCCATCACTTTTGGGAGCTTGAGGAACTTCTGAGCTACAGGATAAGTAACGTCTATTACAGCACTCCGGACAGAGGGGCGGTCCTGTTTAGATGGAAGCTCTTTGCATCGCGCGGATCCGAAGGGTATTTTGATATGGGATGGGTAAGGCTCTTTTACTGGTACGGGATCCTGCCCACTGCTGTGATAGTGGCCCTGCTGCTGGCTGTGATATGGGTCTGCTGGGAAAAGAAAGATATCTGGACTTTGGTACTGATCCTGTCGGCCTCCGTATATACCATTGTTGAGGCCACTTTTGTCACCAGATATATCGGCAGGGACTTCTTTCTGCTGATCGCCGGTGTCTATATCGGATCATTGTTCAGAAAGAATATAAATGCTTCGAAGGGATAGTAAATGTCTGACAGAATGAGAAAACGCCTGTTTTTTGTGGCGGTGATCATCAATTACATAATGGCTGCGATCTATGAGTTCATGACTCCCAGAATGTCCGACGACATTGTTTATGCCGACAAGGTGGCTGAAGCCGGCAGCTTTTTTGAGCTGTTTGCCCAGGAGTATGAGCACTACATGAACCATATCGGCAGGTCAGTGGCGCACATCCTGCTGCGGATCTTTTTGTACATCGGGAACAAGGCAGTTTTCAACCTGGTGGCAGCGGCTGTATTCGTGGGCATTTCGCTTCTTATTTACATCAATGTCAGCAGAAGAAAGGAATATGATATCAGGCTGTATCTTGGTATCGTGGTTCTTTTATGGCTCTTTGATCCCTGCATCAGCAACAGCGTGTTCTGGGAGACAGGAGCCTGCAACTATATGTTCACAGGAGCCATCATGCTCTCCTTCATAACAGTTTTCAGGAGAGCATTTGAGAGGGGCGACCGGCGGGGATCGGGCTTTGCTGCTTTGATGTTCTTCTTCGGGCTTCTGGCAGGATGGTGCAATGAGAATACTTCAGGCGGAGTCATACTCTTTGTACTGATCCTGATATTTATTTCATGGCACAGGGAAAAGAGCTTTAAGCAGGTATCGCCATGGATGCTGACTTCCCTGGTGGGAAACCTTGTGGGCTTTGTGATCATGATCATGTCCCCGGGGAACTTTTCGAGAGCTGAGGCTTCGGATGAGGAGCATACAGGAGTTCTTGCGCTGGCAGCAAGGTTTTTAAAGATAACACTCAATATTAAAAACGGATATCTTTTGCTTGTATTCGTGTTCGTGGTGTTGGCTATCGCCATCGCCTACAGATCAGGAGCATTTGATGAATTCAGGAAAAAGACATTCTGGATGATGCTTTTTGGACTGCTGTTTTTGGCTACATGCTATGCCCTTATCGCTGTGCCCTCTTCAGAGCTTAGGACCTACTATGGTGCGGGACTGTTCCTTACCATGGCAGTGGCAGAGGGATTTGGAATAGTTGTCAGTGATAACAGATCGGAGACACTGGTGCAGATCGCAGCCACAAGTATTGTCGCGCTGTACAGCATTTTCCTGCTCCTTACATATGTGGAGGAGGGGGCAAATCTTGCACGCATTAAGAGAGAGTTCGACGAGAGAGATGCGTATTTTGCCGAAATGACACATTCGGGGGATAAGGTGATCGAGGCTCCGATGCTGCGGCCTGATTGGAAGACCAGATTCTCCATGGCTTACGAGTCCGATATTACAGAGGACAAGTTCAACTGGCTGAATCTCTTTTACAGTGAACACTATAACTTCTACTATGTCATAGGTGTCGACAGGGAGACCTGGACAGAGTATTGAGAAAGGCGCTGTATGACCATGGAAGCATGGCCTGCCTTGGAAAAAATAAATTTTATGTGGGGCGTGTATGGAAGAAAGAGGGGAGATTCTTGTAAGCATCATTGTTCCTGTGTATCAGGTAAAAGACAGGCTGAGGGAATGTGTCAGGAGCTGTCTTGATCAGAGGGGCGTTAAGGCATCGGAACTGGAGGTTATCCTGGTGGATGACGGTTCTACAGATGGTTCCGGTAAGATATGCGATGAACTCGCAGCATCTGACCCTGAGGGCAGGATTTCGGTAATTCACACGGACAACCAGGGGGTGTCCCATGCCAGGAATACCGGCCTTGAAGTGGCAAAGGGGCGTTTTTTGACCTTTGTGGACTCGGATGACAGGATACAGGAGGGATTTATAGAGAATCTCCTGAAATATGCCGACGAGGACACCAGCGTTGTGGATGAGACCGACAGCTTCTCATCCGACCGGAAGATCAGCGGATTTACGTACATCGAGAACTCGATCTTAAAACGCAACTCCCACGTATGGGGCAAACTCTTTGAAAGAAGGGCAGTTGTGGAGGAGCACATAGAATTCAGGGAGGACCTTACCATAGGGGAAGATCTGATATTTATGCTGGATTTTGCTCTGGCTCAGGGCGAGAGGCAGAGCATCAGGTGCATTCCTGCGGGGAATTACCTGTACACTGACAACGAGCAGGGAGCCATGAAGAGGAAGTTCCGTGCCAGCTACCTGGACGAGATCAGATGCTGGAGATGGGCTGAGGCCAAGCTCAACACTTGCAGAAGCAGGTTTTCGGCCGACACTTTTATAAGCGTGGCCGACAGTCAGATAATGACGGCGCTGCTGGTGGCGGGCAAAATTGCGGTCCTGGATGATAAAAAGCGCAACAGCCAGCTGACTGAGCTGGCAGTTTCTGAGGTGACCAAGCAGATAAAGCATGCCCTGAAGACTCCGGGGGCTTTTGCTGAGCTGGAGCCCGGTTACAAGATAAAGGTGGTGCTGTACTCGATAAGTCCGTCGCTTTATCTTAAGCTCTATGGAAGACACAAGAACGGTTGATGCGTAACTGTGAAGATACCTGGTGACAGTAACACCGTGAGTATTGTTTGCAACATATCTGTATCGATACTTCGGAAACAGATCATATGATATATACACGTACGTGATTGCAGCTTTCTATAGCCTATGATTTAAGAATGTATCAGTAGCTTTGGTTAAGATGTACTTATAAAAGGAGATAGTGACAGTATGGATCTGGGAAGACCGATAATCTTATATCTGCATGCCGGCTCCGGGAATCACGGCTGCGAGGCTATTGCTGACAGCACCATAAAACTGATAAGGAAAATAAGGCAGGAGAGTGGGCAGGATATTACTCTTCCGGTGATCCTTGCCACCAACAGTGCTGAAGAAGACAGAAAATATATCCTTGGCGATCTGGAGAAGCAGGGTCTGTGCACCATAGTAGAGGACAGGCATATTGACAGGGATTTTTTCAATCATGTGTTATATTATGCCTACAGAAAAGTAACCGGTGACCGGGAATCTTTTCTGCGATACAGATTCAAGGATGTCTTCAAAACATATGAGGAAGAGTGCAAGGCCAAAGGCTTAAATCCCTATGATGAGAATAATGGCTTAAGGCCTCTGGCAGTATCCATCGGTGGAGATAACTACTGCTATCCGGAGATGGTGGATGACATCATCCTTGCCCACAACGTCTTTATGGATGCCGGTTTTGATACCGTGCTCTGGGGATGCTCCATCGAGCCTGATTCCCTGGAGGACAGAGATCTGTTTGAGGACCTTGCCTGCTATGACAGGATATATGCAAGGGAGTCCATTACATATAATGCCCTTTTAAGCGCAGGAATATCGCCGGATGTCCTTGAGCTGAGCAGGGATCCGGCCTTTGAACTTGAGACAAAGGAAGTGTCTTTGCCCGGAGGACTTGTGAAGGGCAGCGTAGTGGGAATAAATCTAAGCCCCATGGTGCTTGACAGAGCGTCAGATCCCATCCTTGTAAGGGAGAGCTACAGGAAATTTATAAAATACATCCTGGACAACACCGGCAACGGAGTACTGCTGGTGCCGCATGTCGTGTGGGGAAGCAACGACGACAGAAAGCCATTGGGAGAGCTGTATAACGAATTTAAGGATACGGGAAGGGTCTGCCTTCTGGAGGATGCACCTGCTGAGGAGCTAAAGGGCTATATTGCAGCCTGCAGCTTTTTTGTCGGAGCCAGGACCCACAGCACCATCGCTGCATACAGCAGCGGCGTTCCGACTCTTGTCATAGGATACTCTGTTAAGAGCCGCGGTATAGCCAAGGATCTCTTTGGCACCTTTGATAAATATGTACTTCCGGTTCAGATCATGGAGGACCCGGAGGCACTGATAAAGAGCTATAGATATATCATGAACGGCAGCAAGCAGTGAGAAGCAGGCATTAAACTGGTGGCTGTTGTTATGCTATGCGCCGGCCACATGTGACCGGCAGCTTGGGGGATAATAATGCTTATAATCAAGATTTCAGGCGGTCTGGGAAACCAGATGCAGCAATATTCTGTTTATACCAAATTAAAACTCATGGGAAAGGATGTGAAGCTGGATCTCTCCTGGTTTGATCCGGAGATCCAGAAGAACATGCTGGCGCCCAGGGAGTTCGAACTGTCTTTGTTCAAAGGGGTCACCTTCGAGGAGTGCACAGATGCAGAGCGCGATGATTTCCTGAAGATGGGGGCTCTTAGCAAGGCAACGGGGAAGATTGCGCAGAAGCTGGGACTTAGGGACAGCGCCAATACCAGGGTCTTCGAGGAGAAAGAGATGTACCATCCGGAGATCTTCGAGATGGATGATAAATATATCATGGGTTATTTTGCCTGCCAGAAGTATTATGGCGACATAACACAAACCCTGTGGGAGAAGTTCTCGTTCCCGGATCATCCTGACGAAATGCTCCATTCAAGAAATATGGCCCTTGCCAAAAAGATGGACAATGAAACTTCTGTCAGCGTCCATATCAGAAGGGGAGACTATCTGGATCCTCCGAATTTCCAGATCCTTGGCAATATAGCCACAGAGGAATACTACGAGAGCGCCATGAACTACTTTGGCATCAAATATCCTGATACGCACTTCTATATCTTTACCAGCGATCACGAATACGCCAGGCAGCACTACAGCGATGAGAACAAATACACCATCGTTGACTGGAACACCGGCAAGAACAGTGTCCAGGACCTGATGCTCATGAGTCACTGTAAGGGCAATATCTGCGCCAACTCCACTTTCAGCTTCTGGGGAGCAAGGCTCAACAGAAGGCCTGACCATGAGGTCATACGAACCTACAGAATGAGGAACAATCAGCCTGTGACACCGCAGATCATGCACGACTACTGGAAGGGCTGGATCCTCATGGATGAGAAAGGAAGCATTATTTGATGTTACAGGGATGCAAAGTTGCAGGAATTCATAATCGAGCTGGAATTATATCTGGGTACAGCACGAAAATATGAAGGAATGCGAGAGTGTATTTATCGGGTTCTAAATGTAGGTATGGCTGGGATAGCGCACTTGGCGGATCAATGTGTACATCATAATAATCGAGAGCCATTTATTTTATGGGAAGAGTTAAGTCTGCGAAAAGGAATATTGCTTTTGGATATGTAGGGCAGCTCGCAACAGCGCTTATGTCGTTTATCTTGCGAACTGTCTTTATCATGCACCTCTCTGAGCAGCTTCTTGGTGTCAACAGCCTTTATAGCAACATCCTCTCCCTTCTGAACATGGCTGAGCTTGGGATAGGTACTGCCCTGAACTTCAGCCTATATGGACCTGTTGCAAGAGGTGAGACTGAGAAGATCAAGTCCTATATGCGTATGTACAGAAAGGCCTACCTGGCTATTGCGGGCGTAGTGGCTGGACTGGGTCTTTTGCTGGCACCTTTTCTTAAATATCTGATAAAGAATCCCGGTGATAATTCCATCAGGGATCTGACCATCTATTACTTCATCTTTCTTTTCAATACAGTCAGCAGTTATTTTGTTGCGTACAAGTACAGCCTTATAAATGCTGAACAGAAGAATTACATCCAGACCAATATCAATACAATAACAAAAGTTATCACAGTCTTTTTTCAGATCCTCATAATCGTATTTACAGAAAACTTTTATCTCTTTCTGCTGACAGATGCAGCAGTACAGCTGATTCAGAAGATCTTCGTATCCAGATACCTGGATAAGATGTATCCATATCTCAGAGACAGGAATGTGGAGAAACTCAGTAAGGAGGAGTCCGATACTGTCTGGACCAAGACAAAGGCCCTTGTCTTCCATAAGGTGGGAGACGTGGCAAGACTCCAGACTGACGCCATCATAATCTCATCCTTCATTGAAGTGGCTATGGCCGGCGTCGTTGACAACTACAATCTGGTAATCAATTCTGTCTCCAACTTCGTCAATATAATCTTCAACTCAGTTATTTCAAGCTTTGGTAACCTCATTGCGACAGAATCCAAGGAAAAGCAGTTTTCCATGTTCAGGGTCTACAGGTTTTTTGCCTCATGGATATACGGATTTTCCTGCGTGGGATTTATGGTACTTCTTACCCCGCTCATCAGGCTCCTCTGGGGCGACGCCTGGATCCTGACCCAGGCTGCAGTGTACTGCATCCTCATCGATTATTACTTCAAGGGTGACAGGATTGTTCTGAGCAACTACAAGACCGCTGCCGGTGTCTTCGAACCCGACAAATATCTGGCGCTGATCCAGGGGGCAGTAAACCTGGTCATCTCAATCTGGCTTGTCCAGACGCCCCTGGGAATAACCGGCGTCTATGTCGGAACCATCGTTTCCGGCCTTATCGCCAACATCACCAAGCCTATCATCATCTACCACACCTGCTTCGACAGAAAAGCCTACGGCTATTTCGCAGATACCCTCAAGTACCTGTGCAGCATGGTGGCAGTCCTCCTCACCTGCCAGTTTATCAGTACAAGACTTCTTACCGAACTGAACTTCGTGAGGTTCTTCCTGATGGCAGTCATAATAACTGTTATCTTTAACGGCGTATACCTGCTGCTCTACGGCAGGAGCGAAGAGTTCAGGTATCTGCTTGGGAAGGTCAGGGAGAAGATTGGGAAATGAGACGCCACCGGGCTGTGATTTATGGCATGAATTATGTTTGAGCTGAAATTGACATAAGAGAAGTCTATATCTGTAATGTGAACTCTGTGTCAGGACACGTTTATTTCTGACTGCATTTGATTCCGGTGCCTACGCCGTAAAGAATTACGTCTTAACTATGATTTTTTAATATTTGACTATGTTCAAAATTTAACGATGCGTCCTTTTTTTGATAATTATCCAAAGAGCTGTAACACAATGCTCAATTTCGGTAAAAGAGTGATTATGACTCCTTGGTTTTACATCTGATTATAGAAGAAATAAAAATAAGACGTATTATTTGAAGCGATTAGTCTAAAAACTCTGATTTTGACAGTTACTATTACATCCATTTGGGGAAAATAAAAAATATGGACGCATTGTCAAAAAAGTAACATAGCCAAAACGGTAAAAAACGATAAATAGATGTAAAAGTTCATGGTGTGTTAGCGGATATGAAGAAAAGAGTCATAAGTAGGTAGGCGCTCATGATAAAGCCTCAACCGCAAATCCTTTCACTGAGGGGGATAAATGTTCTATGCAAATAGATAGCCGCAGAATTGAACTAAATGAATATCGGGAGTTAGTAGTTGAAAGCATAAAAGATCTTGATGGAATCATGAAGGTTTCCCTGAAGGAACAGATGAAGGATCTGGCAAAGAGCGCTCTTGGAAGATCAGTGAGATCTAAAGATCCCATGTTCTGGCCTGCAGGGATGCTTATGCTGGGGCTTGTGGAAGCCAGAGAGAAGCTTGCTTCTAAATTGTATGATGAGGTTGGCTACAGTACAGATATTTGTGACGCTGATATTGGTGATTCGGATATCCGAGATACAGATACCGCACGCCTGATAAATGAAATAGATGCTGCAATAATGAGGCATGTATCACTTTGGAAAGATGGATACAAATCCAGGATAGACTATATCGATGATGCTCTTGCCGGATCAGCATTACTGAAGCTATATATGCAAAAGAATCACCGGCAATTTTCATCTGCCGTAGAAACAGGCACGAGTGATGATTCAGTGAAAAAACAGATTTCTGTAGACTATTCCCTGCTTCCGTCTCCTGAATTATCAGATCTTTGCAAGTACACTGCTAATATGATTTATGAATATCTTTTGAATGCACCGCGGGATCCTGAAGGGACTATAGTCTATAACCCCGGGCGCAATGCTGCGAATGTATTTGCAGATGGAGTGGGACAAACATCAATGTTTCTGTCACTCTATGGAAAAATATTTGATAAGAAAGAGGCACTTGACCTGGCCGGGACACAGCTTCTGAATTACATGAGATATGGCTGCGATGAGAGGAGCGGGCTCATATATCATGGGTATTCACTGGAAAAGGATAACAGAGTCACAAAGAAAGGTCTGTTATCCTGGGGAAGAGCCGCCGGATGGCTTATTATGGGACTGTCTGAGTATGTTATTGTCACATGTAGCGGGGATGCTTATGAAGAAGACTGTGAACTCAGAGATTGGTACATGAAACTCTCCGACACGCTATGGTCTTATCAGCGGGAAGATGGCTGTTTTAGCTGGCAGGTCCAGGCAGTTAATGGCCCGGTGGACACATCGGCTACAGGTATGATTATATATGGACTTGCAAATGGTGAAGCTTCAGAGAGGATAAGTGAAGAGAAAGTCAACAGTGCTGTATCCGGAATGTTGGGAAACATATCTTCCGGAAGAGTCATCAATGCCCTCAGCTCCTGTGACGACTTCGGTGTTCACTATCAGACCTATGGCCATTATCCCTGGGGACAGGGAGCTATACTGGCTGCGCTGTCTTTGAATTAAGTGCAGATGTTTTTACAGACTCGGCTATATATTTGATAAACCTGAATCTGATGCGTTGTCATAGTCGTCGATGTTGATGGACATATAATTTTAATAGATTGAAACAATTTATATGCCTTTTGGGGTTTCAATCAACGGTAAGAAGCGTATAGATTTCAGAAAAAAGTCACATTAATACGCTTTTTCTACGCTAAGCTGACCTCAAAAGGCATATAAAAGTGTGACTTTTAATTCTTATATACGTCATAAGCTCCAGCATAGTTTCGGAAATCCGGAAATCTTAAGAAAATTCTTAATGATTTCCGGGTGTTTTTGTTATCATATTTCCTTTATCTGTTCCGGATCAGCCCATCATATTCCATGGCAGGCACAACACAATCGCTGTGCCATTAGTCTGACCGGGATGGCCATAAAATTAGACTTGCTCCCGATGTAGTAATGTGTTATATTGTATGTAGTAATCAATACTACATGAAATCAAAAACAAAACCATTACAAATTTTGCGCATTATACAATGATTGGAGGAGCCTATGAATACCAGAGAGTTAAGCAAATATTTAAAAGACCATTTGGTACCATCTAAACTCTATAAGATCGGGGGATCACACAAGAACAGGATCTGTCTTGATAAGACAGAGAACGGCTGGGTCGTATATTTCCAGGATAAGAAAGAGAAAATCGGTCTCATGAATTTTGTCGATGAGGCTTCAGCCTGCAACAGGATGAAGGATGAGCTTCGTAAGCTTATGGAGCTTATGTACGGTCTCACATGGGCATCAGTCCGTTAATAATCAATGTAGAATACAAAGAGCCTTCTATGTCAGCAAGTTTATATGGTGACATAGAAGGTTTTTTTAATCTTAAGAATAACGACGCTGAATGAGTTGGCTAAGGGCCTTGGGAAGAGATTAAAAATAGAATTAGAATAAAACAGGTATCACTCCGGAAGTTTATACTTTTTTTAGAATTATGGGTGTTGACATTATGTTCTAGTTGTTCTATAACATACTTGTAAAGAAAATTAGCAGCCAAAGCAAGAGAGTGCTAATAAACACAAAACCACTACAAAAAATATAAATAGAAAAGGAGTGATAGTTATGTTGATGCCTATGATTTGGAGTAACAATGATATTTTTGATGAGATGGATAATCTCTTTAACGATGGATTCTTTGGAACAGGATACACAGCACCCAGAACTGACAAGCATCTGGATTCGACAATGAGTGCTATGAGAACTGACGTCATTGAAAAAGAAGACTCATACCAGCTTGAGGCAGAGCTCCCCGGATTCAACAAGGAAGACATCAAGGTTGATCTCAAGAATGACACCCTGACCATCAGCGCTTCCCACAATGAGAACAAGGATGAGAAGGACGAGAATGGCAAGTACATCCGCCGCGAGAGAAGGAGCTCATCCTATCAGAGATCCTTCCATGTTGAGGGACTTAAGCCTGAGGACATCTCCGCTCAGTACAAGAACGGCGTGCTGACAGTTCATCTTCCTAAGAAGGAAGCACTTCCGAAAAAGGATGAGGCTGTCCGGATCGAGGTCAAGGATTGAAAAAAGTCTGAAAAAAGACTGATACACTAATCTAAAAGGGGTGTCGCCCGGATGATTGATCATCTGGTGCGACACCCCTTTTTGCCGGTATTGGCGTGCTTGCGCATTGACTGATAGCTATTTTCTTTTGATTGTCTTAACCTTTGACCACTTAGATACGTGAACCGTTTTTGCTTTTTTCGTATAGGCCCTGATCCTTACGTAGTAGGTTTTTCCAGCTTTGAGCTTATTTATCGTCTTGGAACTGGCAGTATTTTTTGCTGTAACGGTTTTTACATTTTTCCTGAATTTCTTGTCTGTACTGTACTCAATCTGGATCTTTGATATTTTCTTCCGGTTCTTTTTGCTCAGTTTCTTCCAGCTCACTGTGCATTTGGTTTTGCTTCTGGCAGTTTTTGAAATTGAGATGGCAGGAAGATCTTTAACGGTTTTAGTTTTTGTATTTCCTGTGACAGTCTGACCTGAAGGGGATGCCGTATTGTTTTTACCTGTGCTGCTGTTATTTGTTTCCTTCCCGGCGGATGACGCGTCTTTACTGCTATTTCCGCTGGAGGAGTTGCCGGTATTAGAGGGGGGATTGGTTTTGGTGTCTCCCTTAGTATCTTCGCTTATAATAACGTTTATTGTTTTGCTGCCGGAGCATTCACCATCGTTTACGCTGGCGGACACAACTGTTGTTCCTGCATCAAGCATTAGCAGCCTGGTAGTAAAGGGCTGGCCGTCTATTTCCATAAGTGTTGACATCGATGTGTTTGAGTTTTGCCAATGAATAGAGCTGACATCCGCATTTGCAGGGTAGACAGATGCAGTGATCAATAATGATACCTGTGATTCCTGCTTAATACTAAAGTCAATCCTTGTTGGAGCAATTCTTTCTACTGGGACTTCAACGCTTTTGCCCTCGCGGAGAGTATATATGGCAGAATAAATGGTCTGGGTATTTGTTACCGCCCATAACTGATAGGTATAACCTGCATCAGGTTTTAAGGCCGCGATATCTTTTTTCACTTCATACCACATCTGGAAAGGATTTTTGCTGTGGTTGATATCGTCGTAAGCATTTCCTACATAGTTTCCATTTTCCCACAAGCTGATTCCAACTCGTAGTAAAGTACAATTGCTATAACTTACATCTGCATCTATTCTTGCATCATCATCAGTGACGTTAGACGCTCTTATGTTAGTAATTCTGACATCTTCAATCTGAGGTTCAGCTGCACCAATGTTAACATAATGATAGCCGTATAGATAGGAGACCTTTGAACGGCCTCCTGCACCATTATTATAAACCTGGTATAGGCATCCGCCGTCGATCTGATAGCCGATACTCTGGATTCTTACTTTACCGCCATAATTTCCTTCGGCAGTATACAGGTTATTCCCATTACGCTCTAATACAACGAATGCGTGATTGGGAATATAAACAATATCCCCACTTCGAATGTCATTTAAGCTTGTATACTTTTGACCATAGCTCCAAGGAGTATTTGTTCCATACATGTAGCGGGCATAATCAGCTACGTATGCAACACATGATTCGCTTCCCCAGGTTGATAACTCCGGTTTTTTGCCATTTCCCCAGGCTCTTCCATTGCACCATCTTGGATCGCTGATAAAGGAATTATACTTGCCGGAGTATTCAGATGCAGACATGTTTGTAACTGCTGCAAATGATTTCACCGGGAAAAGAGTTACTATTGCGAGTAAAAGAACCAGAGTCGTGGCGACAGATAGAAATGCTTTGCTGACATTCCTGTTAGTATAATTCATTGATTACCTCCCCATAACTAAAGCGAAAACATGAAAAAAATATAAATTTTCTAAATAAAGTTTAAAACTGAGTGGGGATTGCGTCAAGAATGATCAGGCACAGATTTATGGTGGTTTTTCCTGAAAGAAAAATGTATCATGCTAATATAGGATATTTCAATTAGGGAGGATGAAAATGGACAGAACAAAACAGTTATTTGGCAGTATGGTTATAGCATTTCAGGTGCTGACAATGACGACTGCAGGCGCAGTTTCATATGCAGCTCCTGCCGCAAATGAGACGCTGGAAAAGAGCTTTGACGGGTATGAAGGCTGGTGGCTGTTTGACGGAAAGATTCCTGATGAGATAGCAAGCAAATACACGCCTGACAAGAAGACAAAGTCCATGCTTGATGAGGCTGAAAGAAAGGGCGTTGACGAGAACTTCGTCAGATTTAAAGCAGATGAGGAACGTAATGGCACTTATTATGAGCAGATAGCGCAGACAAAGAGCTTTAAGCTGTTCTATATCGGACCTGATAACAAGATGATCCTGAAGACTGAAAATGGAGATTACCTGAATATTGATTCACCTGCATATTCAGTTCATGAGGTTGCCCCGATATGTACCGAGTATGATCTGGATGAGGACGGAGAGAATGAGCTTTCAATGAGCATGCATCTCCTTCACGGAACAGGCTACTCGGAAGATCTGATGTACATTGCTGATACAGATGATAAGGGCGAGTGGCACGTGTATGTTGTAAATCCGCAGATATATATGCCTGAGATAGCAAAACATGCCGAGGCGAAGGTATCAGGCGGAGAGGCAACGCTCTATGTTGATGGCAAAAAAGCTGGTGATCCGGTCAAACTTGAGAGCTATGAAGCCGATGTTGAGGATTATATGAAAGACCGGCTCTATTTTGAGAGTTTTGTGGACATCGACATCTACGATGGCATGATCTGGGTTGGAAGCCGCCCCGTATTTAACCAGATGTACTGCTACGGACCGGAGATGACGGTGTGGCAGTCATTTGCCTATGATGGCGCAGGGAAAATGACCCCAAAGAATGTGGTTACAAGACCGGCATCATATTATTATTTCCATGAAGTACTGGAGGGAATGACACCTGATTCGTTGTATTATCACTGGGATAACCCGAATTTTGAGGAGCCTCTTTTGATCACGGCCGAAAAGAATGACATCCTAAGGGAAGATGCGGACAAAAATTACAACAGAAATGTTACTGCATGCAAAATATCAAAGCTGAATAACGGAAAGCTTGAAGTTATTGGGGAACTTAAAGGAACCTCAGACAAATATCCGATAACCATCTCTCCTGATGGAATATATCTTGCAGATGAGCATTCCATGTACCTTTATGAGCCGGACCCATATCTCAAAAAACTTGTGATAAAAGACGGCGTTGAAGATAATACCGTCAGCAAATTCTCAAGTCACAAGGGATATATAAGGATCCGGAATGACAAGGCAGAAACCATTTCAAAGAGTGAGTTTGAAGCTATTTATGGCGCATATGCCGACACGGAACCGATATCATTCTGATAAGCAAGGCCGGGGAAAAGAACTAACGGCGCAATTCTTTTTTAGACTCTTACAATTCTAAGTATTACATAAGAAAAAATTAAGGGATATGCTACCATGGCCGATAGCATATCCCTTTTGCAGTTCATCCGATAGAAACAGTTCTTTAATAGTTCTGTGCCTTCTTCATGAAGTAAGCCTGAGGGTGGTTGCAGACAGGGCATACCTCAGGAGCCTTGGGACCAACCACAACGTGTCCGCAGTTGGAGCACTCCCAGATGGTATCGCCGTCGGCTGAGAATACGATTCCGTCCTCGACGTTCTTAAGGAGCTTCCTGTATCTCTCCTCATGCTCTTTCTCAATGGCAGCAACCTGCTCAAAGAGCTCGGCGATATCGTCAAATCCCTCTTCTCTTGCCTTCTTGGCAAATGAAGGATACATCTCTTTCCACTCGTATGCCTCGCCGTCGGCTGCAGTATTCAGATTATCTACTGTTGATCCTATTCCTGAGAGGATCTTGTACCAGAGCTTAGCGTGCTCTTTCTCATTGGCAGCGGTCTCTTCAAAAATTTTGCCTATCTGTACATAGCCGTCTTTTTTGGCCTTTGAGGCAAAATAGGTGTATTTGTTTCTTGCTTCCGATTCTCCGGCAAAAGCGGCCAGAAGATTCTTCTCGGTTTCAGTTCCCTTAAGTTCTGCGGTTCTTGGATCAAGATTAGCCATTTTGAAATCCCCTTTCATTGAATAAAGCTGCGCAAATGCGCATGGTGACTGATTTTTCGCGTTGAAATTATTTTACCATATCGAGGAAACTAATACTATAGTTTTGGACTTTATAAAAAATTTATAAACTTGTGAAGGAGTGTTAAATATCCTGTCACTCAACGCTGCGGATATAGGATATAATATTTCGTAGATATTTTCAGAAAACCATTTTTGATATGCGCTGGAGGGCGAAATAATGGCAAAGACATTGATTTTTCTTGCAGATGGATTCGAAGAGATTGAGGCGCTGACTGTAGTTGATCTGCTAAGGCGCGCCGGAATAGAGATAACAATGACATCGATTATGGGGAGAAAGAGTGTCACGGGTTCCCATGGCATTGCTGTTGAGGCGGATGCGCTTTTTGAAGAAGTGGATTTTGACAGCGCAGACATGCTGATACTGCCCGGTGGTCAGCCGGGAACCACCAATCTCTTTGGCTGCGAGCCGCTGAAGGATAAGATAAAAGAGTTTAACGAAAAAGGTAGGCTCCTTGCTGCAATCTGCGCCGCACCAACAGTTTACGGCAAGATGGGGCTGCTCGAGGGTAAAAAAGCCACCTGCTATCCGGGGTGCGAGGTAGACCTTAAGGGCGCTGACACAAAGACTGCAGAAGTTGTCAAAGACGGCAATTTCATCACCAGCCGCGGAATGGGCACAGCAATCCCCTTCGGCCTTGCAATAATTGAGGAGTTCCAGGGAAAAGAAGCAGCTGATGCCATGGCTGCAAAGGTCGTTTACCGGCAATAAAAACGGATATAAAAGACAAAATGACGCAACGAATAATGGAGGTCTTTTACCAAAATGGGAATCGAAATAGAAAGAAAGTTCACAGTCAGCAGCCTGCCTGAGAATTTTGAGCAGTATCCATGCCACATAATAGAGCAGGGATACCTGAATGTCAGCCCCGCCATCAGGGTCAGGCGCCAGGACGATGGCTACTACATGACCTACAAGGGACTGCGGAAAGAGATAACGGGCGATATCGATGCGCCAATAGGGCAGACGGAGTACAACTTGCCCCTGGATGAAAACTCCTACAACCATCTTCTCGCCAAGGCTGACGGAAATGTCATAAGGAAAAAAAGATACATTATCCCCCTCAATGAAAATGCATTTGAGGAACAAGCTCTTTTGCATGATAATGAACTCTCAAAGGCGCTTGCAGCCGGTGATATAAAGATAGAGCTTGATATTTTTGAGGAGCCGTTTGACGGGCGGATCCTGGCAGAGGTTGAGTTCCCTTCAGAAGAGGCAGCCAGAGCCTACAGACCGGCGTTCTGGTTTGAAAAAGAAGTGACAGGAGATCCCAAGTACAGCAACGCACATATGAGCGCCGAAGTGCTGGGGATAAGTAACTCCGCGAAATCTTAAAAATTTCTAAATTTTACTATAAAGTTTTTACGTGACGGGTCGATATATATTACGACGGAGCGGACCGGGATACCTGTTTAGGCCCGGAAATGTACGGAAACATGGGAATCTATCAACCTATCACATACACCCTGTGAGCATTATCTGACCGTTACAGCTGCCGGGAAATATTGGGGAATATTTTTGGAAAAAGGCTAAAGTAATGGAAACTTCTACCGATAAATGTAGTAGAAGTCAACAAATACTCCAGGGAAGGAGGAAACAGTTATGCGAATAGAAGCATACAGTCAGGTTCAGCAGATTTACACAAATAACAAAGTAAGTAGACCTCAGGCAGCCAAGAAGACAGGCGATATAAGGGATACAGTATCCTTCTCGTCAATAGGTAAAGACATTCAGGTTGCTAAACAGGCTGTAAATGCAGCACCGGATGTCAGGGAAGATGTCGTTGCCAAGCTGAAAGCTGCTATTAAAAATGGTACTTATGATGTGAGTGGAGAGGCTTTTGCTGATAAGCTACTGGCAAAATACGAAGAGTTTGCTTAATACTATAGTTGAATAATACGGAGGATGATTCCAGTGGCAAGCCTCATGGAAAACCTTGTGGACGTTCTTGATAAAGAAGGTACACTTTACGAACAATTACTGGGATTATCTAGCCGGAAGACCTCCATAATTGTAAAGGGAGATCTCGAGGCACTTGCAAAGATCACGGATGAGGAGCAGTGCGTTGTAGGAGGTATCCAGAACCTGGAGAAAAAGCGGGTTGAAGCGATGAAGGATATCGCAAACGTACTTAACATGGATGTTAATTCATTAAAACTGACCGATTTGATCCAGGTCCTGGAAAAGAGACCGGAGGATCAGAAGAAGCTGACACTGCAGCGCGACAGGCTGACACAGGTTGCTGCTAATGTCAGACGTGTAAACGGACAAAACCAGGAGCTCTTAAAGAGTTCCCTCGAAATGGTTCAGTTCGAAATGAACATCATCCAGGCGTCTAAATCAGCTCCACAGACGGCAAATTACTCTAGAGCTGCAGGCACTACAGGCGATCGTTTAGGTTACACATCGGGCGGGTTTGATGCAAAGCAGTGACCTACCATACGAATATGGCAGGTCTTGCATGTAGATAATCCACCCTGATGGATACCGGAGATTACGGTAGTGTCTTTTTTGTGCGATAAATTGAGCGAGTGTACAAAATCATGTGCTCGCACAAATGATTTTGTACATGAAGCGAGATAACGGACATGAGGAAGCAGCACGGTAGTGCGGATTCCGAATGGACGTAGGATGCGTAAGCAGGCCGTATCGCACAAAAGCGATAAATTGAGCGGGTGGAAATAATTATGTGCCAGCACAGATGATTATTTTCATGAAGCGAGATAACGGACATGAGGAAGAGGCACGTCAGTGCAGATTCCGAATGGACGTAGGATTACGGAGGGAACTCACATGTCACTCATGGGCAACCTTTATGTAGGCAATTCGGGCCTGCAAACCTCACAAATGGCGCTGAACACCACAGCGCACAATATGGCAAACATGGATACCGAAGGGTTTACAAGGCAGCAGGTCTCATTGGGAACAAGGAGCTACCTGACCCTTGACAGAAAGCTGGAGCCCATTGCCTGGACACAGGTAGGTAACGGTGTTTATTACAACAACTGTAAGCAGGTAAGGAGTGTCTTTCTGGACGCCGCATACAGACAGGAGTCCGGAAGATATTCCTTTTATGATACTTCCCTGAAGGCCCTGGAGGAGATCGAGGATCAGCTCCAGGAGATGAACGGCTCTGAATTTGCCACATCCCTGAACAACCTGTGGGTGTCTGTTCAGGAGCTGGCTAAAGACCCGTGCTCAGCTGTCACACAGAGCTCCTTCGTGACAAGAGCAAATGAGTTTCTGACAAGAGCAAAGAGCGTTTACGACGGACTGGTTTCCTATCAGGAGAACCTTGATTCAACAATTGAGGGCATGTGCAACACCATAAACTCCATCGGTGACCGCATCCGCCAGCTCAATGAAGATATAGTAGATATAGAATCCGGCAACCAGGAACATGCCAATGACTTAAGGGATGAGCGCAACGCCCTTCTCGACAAGCTGGGTGAGTATGGAAAGCTCGATTATCAGGAAGACCATCTCGGCAATGTGATGGTGTCTTTTGAGGGATCTCCCTTTGTTACAACAGATCATGTAAACCACCTGGGTGTTTACAGAGGAATAGAGGAGAGCAGCGCAGGTTATGGTATCCCTTATTGGGAATATGCTGCTAAGACAGAACGTGATCCTGCAACGGGAAAAGACGTTGTTACTTCGATCAAGGGTGCTTATGTATATGACCTTACACAGAGCATTTCCTCCAGTATCAATACCGATATCGGAAAGCTCAAGGCAGTAGTCCTTGCAAGGGGCGACCACAACGGCAACTACCATGATATTCAGGAGAACGACCAGTACTACACAGACAACATTGCGCAGTCAGTACTTATGAATGTTGAAGCTGAGTTTGATCAGATGGTCAACATCATCATGACGACGATAAATGATATTCTCGAAAACTCGGAGAGCAATCCTGCTTTTCTGGACAGCTCTGTAGGCTCAGCCAGCGACTTTGTCCTGTTCGTTGAAGCCAACGAGGAGGATGCGGTGAGGTATGACATCGGGGATGAAAAGGCAGGCACGATCCGCACCGGATTCACCATAAAGAACACGCAGATCAATCCACTGCTGGTG
>JAEEGL011576007.1_pt1 | contig 21843 bp, 12 predicted proteins | sample 9134231 | NCBI WGS metagenome assembly JAEEGL01 (sample SAMN16246548, study PRJNA631951) | gut metagenome | biome: gut microbiome; feature: rumen; material: fiber-attached | host: Bos | place: Iran: Karaj | collected 2018-10 | reverse complement strand
GACCACTATTCAAATCGGCATCCTGGGGAGCGATGTTGCTCAAATAGCTGCACTCTTGTTCCGATTCAACGCTCCATCGCATATCTCTTGAAGGCACCAAATGTCCGCGGCTATAGGGCTGGATTCCTCTAAAATCACTATTTTCAGCACTATGGCCTTTAACCGCTGGATCTGGAATATAGTTGTCATGACGATCCACAATCGATTCCAATCTTTGTGCATTCATCTTATATGCCACCCAATTACTAATCAACCAATCTTCATTATAGGAAACGGTATATCCTGTGTGAGCAATCAACTGCTCAGTCACAGCTTTTGAGGTCTTGGCCATCTCCTTTGCTTTGCGGTCAACTTGCCGTTTCACCGGCCCGTCATTCTTCGGGTATGGATTGCCATCTCGTCTCTCACAAATCTGGCACAGCGTTCTTCCTTCACGATAAGCGTCTCTTAAACTTATCGTTGTTTTTCCTCTTGCATTGGCTAATCCGCTACAATCGGGCCTCGAATGGAATCTTCGTCTTGTTCGCCCTGTCGTGACAAAAACAATAATCGACTCTAAAGGGTCTCGTCGTACTCTGCTGACCTTAGGGACTTCGTCAACAAGTCTGGCAATCGCTTCGTCCGAAAGGCATTCAAGGCGTTTAGGCCCTTCAATCCTAAGGGCAGGCGACTGCAGTTCAGGTCTCATCTTAGCTGCCAGATCATTAGGCACATTCATCTCTATCTTGACTATCGGCTTCAGCTTCTTTTGCTTCTTGGCCGATAGGGTAGGAAGAGATAATATCCCCGTAAGAAATATCAGTAGAATGAACAACCTTTTCATAGTCTTGTCCTTTATTGATGGATTATCGAATGCTTGTGGATTTAATTAAGATGTACAAAAAATGTCGGGAAAAGTTAACTTTAACCCGACAATTTCTGTTCGACAAAAACGACTACGTTCGAAAAATCCTCAGTTTCATTTTATCTTATTACTCATTTACCTAAGACTTATGAGGTTTCGTGATATAAAGTAGGTCTGAGATTATTTAATTATAGGGAATCACGAATTTCTATAAACTTAGCTTTTTTAAAATTGGTGTCATTCTTGAAGAGATCTCGAATTTGTTCAATTCTAAAATCTAAGTAGAAAATATGTCTATATGAGCCATATTGACCCTTGCCTCTCACACTATAATATTTTGAATTTTGCAAACGATCCTCAAATCTCCCCCTTTCAAATTCTCTATCAATTGCCCCTATAGAAAACTGTTCGATTATCTTGTTGATATTATCAATCAACTCCTGATTATAAAGCTGGTAATTCTCCAACAAATCGTAAAAAGCGTTGTAAATAAAAAATAGTTTGTGAGACTTTTCATTGAATCCCAGCGCTTCTGATAATGCTTTGCTCATTTTTATATGATTACTTTCATATTTATAATACAAAGGTGACTCCATTACAGCTCTGCAAAAGAATGGAGGAGCGTCTTTCAGTTGTTGCCCAAAAGAAGCAACAATTTGAGAAGATATAATTAAGTCTCGTTTAGTAATTTCATCTGTTAGGCTATCATTTAATTGTTTGAATCTAGTTAATTGTTTTTTATAGTCGGCTATTGAATCTTGCCGTTTTTGGTTTATTACACCAAGGTCTTCTGCTTGGCTTCTATAAATTGGCAAACTATCTTCTTTATTATCAGATGAATTGGAAAAAATACCCAAAGAAAATTTTGATTTACTTTTGTTATGATTATTTTTTGTGTCGTTTTCCTTTGAGATATTGTCCTTAGTAGGAATATTGTCATCAGCAGACATTTCGAAAATGGGAGATAATAATAACAACAGTAATAAGATAAATCTGTATTTCATCATAATAATTGCTTTTACTATAATTATTGTGGTTTAATTATTTTGATCATAGCTCTCAAACAGTAACGCTTGTAGCACAAGAAACAGTACCGCTTTCGAGCCGCGCTGAGCACCATGAAAACACTGCGGTGGTTTGCCAAGCGGCAGGAGGCGCAAAGCCTCCTGAGAGCGTTTTAGATAGCATTTTTCCAAAAATGACCGGTGTCATTTGGAGTGCTACGAACGGTATCATTTGAGTGATATTATCAATTATTTTGATAAAACTGTTTAACCACAGTATCCTTATTATTTAGCTTTGCCCTTAAATCGCTACCCCATGAAGAATTAAAAGTATTATTATAATCTGTTATTTTGCTGAATACTGATTGAAGTTCTGTGTAGAAATTAGAATACGTTCCAAAATCATAATTTGGCTTGTTAATCAGATTATTAACCGCATCGTTAATTGCTTGTTGCCAACCACTAATAGCTTCATTAGACACAGTTGATACTATATTAACTAATGATGAATTGTTATTATATGGATAACACTTATAAGATCTTGCTCTTTTACAATAATCTTCATAAGTACTTTTGTCTGAACAATTTTTTGCATTTCTAATGAGCCTTCTTGCAGAGTAATAACCATTAACGTATTTAGTATAATTGTTAAGGCTATCTTTTGCGAACGTTGTTCCCTGCTTCGCTAGAAGTCTTTGACATTCAGTTTTAATTTTGTTCAGTTCACTGTCTTTCCATTCTGAATTAGAGAAAAAACGATTAACTTCACTGCCAAAAATGTAGAAATAAGCCTTGAAAGATTTAGTGAAAAGCTCTTCTGCTTCTTGAGAGGTAATCAAAGGATGGTTGCCCATACTGTCTGTAAGTTCGATAGAAGACTCTGTGTTTATAATGTCGTATAGGTGATCATATCCTGATTGTGCAACAATCAATGGCTTACCTTTAATGCTATCAGAAATATAAGTTTCTACATAATTGTTAAAGTTGAATGAGTTTATTCTCAGGTCAGAACTTAATTCCTCGATTGGTTTTTGAGTAGAAATAATAACGGCGAATATCACCGCTAATACTATAAAGGGTAATCCTATTTTAATTAATGTTTTTTTCATAACTTATATGTTTTAGTTAGGCATATCATTTATATTAGTATTATCATTGCTTTTTAGCTCTACGGCTTCATCCAAATTCAGTTTTTTGTCTTTTATTTTACTTCTTAACTGGTGATATTTTATGCTTTGAAATGGTACCCATTCGTCTAAGTCAAGCCCTTTTCGAATACGATCATAAATTTCTAGCCATCCGTCGTTGGTTATATTTTTATAATCATCCCAGTCAACTCTACCATAATTTATTTCATTTGTTAGTACTTTGTTGAAAAAGAATTTATATTTATCAGATTGTAATTTACTGTATTCCCATACATAATTATGATTGAGATAATCTTCATCTAACTTTTCCTTAATTAATGTAGAATCAACTATGGAAGTTCCTTGCTGGTTTTCTTGTTTGGCCTCTTGCTGGTTTTCTTGTTCGGCCCCTTGTTTGGTCCCTTGTTCAGTTCCATTGTTTTTTTGTTCGTCTTCTCCGGAACCTTGAGAAACCATTGTACCCTCTTTTAGCTGTATAAATTGATTAATTCTATCCTTTACAAAAGGGCCCATGCAAGCTCCAATTAACATAGCTGCTATACAAGAAACTACCCAAATATACAACGGATTCTTGTGCGTCACATAAAATGTGGGTGTTTTTTCATTATCAAGTAATTTGGGATATTTTTCAAATAAAAAAGAATTAGATGAATATTTTATTGTTACGGGCTCAGTGGTATACTTTTTCCCCTTTTTCCAGAACTTGCACTTTTTTGACCACATAGGTTTAAAGATTACTTCTTTACTTAATCCTTTGGGTGATAAAGTAATTGGGTAACGTTGTCTGTCTTTTGTATTAATATCAAAGCGTTGATCCTCATAACCATCAGCTTGAATGGAAACAGAATGCGTGCCATCTTTTAAGATAAAATCTTCATTTGCCTTTGTGACATTATATATATTGCCATCAATAATACATACCCAGTTGTTTATAAGATTATTTTGATTGTCTAAAACAACAAATGAAATGGGGCGCTTAAACTGAATGTTACATTCATCAGCTCTTTTCACATATATCTGATTATCTATAATGGAGAAATAACGTTGATTATAGTCATTAATATAGAGAGGACCTGATTCATAATCTTTATACCCGGTGCGTTTATAGATTAAAGAAAAAGATTCTTTTTCGCCAATATAGTTCTTCTGATCTTTTACTTCGACGTCTTGTGGCAAATTGAAAAAATAAGTCTTCTCCAATGGATGTGAAATAAACTGTATCTCTTTAACCATTGAAGGATCTCTGCTGGCATTGAACGGAATAATATGTTTACATATGTATTTTTGGTCATCTGTTGGTTGATAAGGATTTTCTAAAATCTTGAAAAGCTCATCATCTGTTTTATACACACGGAATGATTCTTCAATTGGATTCGATTCTTCATGAACTTTCTTTGAATGGAATGGTTTAAGCACACGAAATGAATCTTTTATCGAATTCGATTCTTCTGAAACTTTCTTTAAAGAAATATTAGGCTTATGACGAGGGTCAAACAAGTCGTCACAGTTAGATAACTTTTCCTTTAGGAATGTAGTGTTAATTTGGTCTGTAGATTCAAAAGATAATGCATAATCTAAAAGGTCATTTAGTACATCAAATAGCCGTTTCCCATTTCGGGCAGGACCATCGGCCAAAAGCATAACCATGGCACAATCGCTTCCTGCACGATTCGTAAGTAGTTTTCTAAAAGCATAAATGATGCCATATTTTGTTAGTTTTATAGTATAACATGAAGATTCATCATTTATTTTCAATTTTTCAAGTGTTTCGCGTGGATCTACTTCCAACTCCTGTGCCCAATCTTGATTCTCTGGAGGATAAACAAACTTTGTGGAAGTAGCCTCGTTCTTGTAAAATTGGCCCTTGAATGCTACAGATATTGTCATATTTTTCATATTTTAGAAGTCTCTGATAATATTTAATAGTTGCCCTAACCTTGTATTGCTGAAGGGGTAAGTTCGTTCTTCAATTTCATTTACTATTTTTTGTGCATCATTAGGATTATAAATGCACAAATCTTGTGCAAATACGTTGCCAATGGAAAAACTAACAACCGTGATGCCGCCACATCGTGCGTTCACCGATATGTCATTGATGCCATTCACTACGGCAGCCCAAGCAGATTTATCAATATAGTCCTTTACTTTTTCTATGCGATCTCCATCTTTTATTCTATCACATTTTGTAACCAAAAAGTTCATAGATACCGAAGAAGCATTGAAAAGATTCTCGGTGGAAAAATATACAACAAGACTTTGCATAATCTGAGATTTAGAAACGTCGCCATAGCCTTGGATATGTAGCATATCATCATTGCCATATTCTAATATAAAATAATGGATCTTATTGTTGTATTTATCAAGGAGACAAGCTTTCAAATGATTAATGGCATCTTCTTCGCTTTTTTCGACTGTTAAATTATGTACTTTCTTGAATATCCCGGCAAAAACCTCACCAGCTACATCAATCAACATCGTGCGATGAAAAGCTTCTTTCTCATCTTTAAAGGAAAAAGCCATGGCGGGTAAATTACTTGTGAGTGTTCCAGGCGGCAAAGAACAAACCGATCCATCATTAAGGAAAAGACGTTCGAGTTGATGTAGATATTTTTCACCAGGACATGTTATAGGATTAATGCTCTTACGAACATTTTTCAAATAACCAATGGTTGCACCAATTGCACAGGTTTTACCTGTACCTTTAGTTCCCCAGAAATATACTTCTGTATACCCATGAGGTAAAGTATTTTTATCGTTGACTATAGGCAATTGATCGGGAGATTGATAATCACGAATGGCATCTACCTGTTTGTCATCAAATATTCCTTTCAGATCATCCCAAGTGGCAACATTGTTTGCAATTTTTACCTGTATTTCTTTTGCTGAATATTTATTGATGTCCTTTCTTAATTCGTCAAGAAATATGTCACGTCCAGTTCGATTGTTAATTCGATTAATTGCCTCATCCTTATGTAATCCATTGGGATGTTTTTTCAAGTATTCTTGATAGGCTGCACTAGTGCTGTTTGTACATGCTGTTTCCCAATCTTGATTGTCTTTAATTATGTCAATGAGTTTCTCGATATCAACATCATGCTTTCCGGGATTGTTTTGGCGATATTGCTCATAAGCTTGGATTGTATTTGTGGCTTTTGCTTGATACCATGGTAAATCTTCAGCCATTTCTTTACTCTCTTTGATGAAAAGCCCATCAGGGAAAAGGGCTTGATAATCCTTTATTCCTTCTATGGTTGGTTGTTTTTTTAATTCTTGCCATAATTTGGTATCTTTTTCATTCAAAATTGCTTTGATTTCTGGGGCATGTTCATCATCTTCTCCAAAGCATTTGAGGTAATCTCGATAAGTCTTTATAGAATCTTCCCTTTGAGCTTTTTCCCACATTTCTTTTCGTTTGGTTTTCAACCCCTTTTTGAGATTCTCTATTCTTTCACGACTTTTAGAATCCTTATCTGGGGCGATACTATTTTCTAAATCACTGATTGTAATCTTTCCATCTAAAATGAAATTCAAAAGAGTGTTATGAGGAAGAGATCTCCAACTTTCCAGTATCTTATTCTTGTCCAAATTGTTTTCCATAAAATAGATTGCTTGAAGTGTTAGATATATTTGATTTCTTTAGTCTTACGAGTTCGTATTGGAATAGCTAACCAATATGGAGTCATCATTGCTAAAGCTGAAATAAAAGCAACGATTAAAGCCCAAATAGAATACCCCGCATTCTTAAAACTATTCATTAGGTTGTCAATTGATGTATCTAAATCCTTGTATTCAAATGGTGCAAGTACCTGATTATCATATGAAAAATATGATAGTTGATTATAGTTGTTGGTCCAATCAGCTATACACTGCCTCATATATTCCAGATTCTGAGGCAACTTTATGTTCCAGATACTCATACCCTCGATGCCTTTAATCCAGTCTTGACGTTGTTTTTGAACAACAGAAATGGAATCTGGCTTTAAACGTCTTAGCATACTCTGGACCTTCAAATCATTACCAATAGGCAAACTATTTTGATAATTCTCCACACGTTCATCTACATAATTGTTATATTCATTATCAAATTTAAAGGCTATATTTTTGACATTAACTATTTCTTTTTCTATCTCTTGTTTGCTACCGACCACTTTAAGAAAACTTGTAAATGGACCACCAGCAACCAAAAAGACAGATAATATAATAACTCCGAAGATAATTTGACCGATTATACCTATCTCCTTGTTTTTAGTCATCTTGGAATTAACCATTATATAAACACATGCAGCTACCAATACAAATACACCCCCTGCTGCCAATGCTGCAGTCTTTATTTCGCCGTTATATTTATAGAGCATGCCTAAGAAGGTAATATAGGTAAATACCAGCAACACAACTATTGCTATAGTTACCCCCAAATTAAAATTTAATTTTCTCATACTTAATTAAGTTTAGTAATTTATATTTTCAGCCATAAAGACCTCATCACACATCTCGTTGCAAAAGAAACTGTAATCGACCCAGACACTTCCATTATCACCCCATTTGGGTCCCCAGGAATTACGTAAACGAAATGCTTGACGGCTGTTATCATAACCAACAAGAACCATAGCATGATATGCATGCATCCCAGTATAATTGTAAGTGTCACTCTTTATAACTTTGTCATTACTCCATTTCATAAAATTGTCACCAAGGTGTGCGCTTATTACTAATGGAATAGTATCTGCTAAATAAGCCTTTAATTCGCCAATTTTGGGTAATTTACCATCGCTCGTGACATGGTAGAAATTTGAGATACGATTAATACTATCCCCGACGGCAATACCATCACATCCATGTAATACCCGATATGGTACCAGTTCCATCGATGCTGCGCCTACAGTTAAAAGAGAATTGAAGGCAGCTTCAAAAAAAGTTCCGGAACATCCAGCACCTTTTTTATGTTTTGGTATACTCAACCACAAGTCTTGTGGGGAGGTTTGATACGATGGCAACGACAACATAGATGAATCCCAATGATGATCTATTGCATTAAGTGCAGTTTTCAGATTGTAACCCACTGCCCAAGCGACACATGTCCCTTTTTTCCCTTGGTCACCAATTGGAGGAAAAAACTGTTCCAACGATACAATTTCTGGCAAATTTAAGGTGTCATCGTCGTTGTATGGAGGAACTACATCCGGGATATTATTCCAATCTTCTTTTTCAGGCAAATAGCCGGTTTTGTCCACTATTGTTGTTCGATAGTTACACTGATAACACGATTTTATTATGAAAATGATCAACAATAGAAGAATTAAAATCCATAGAATTTTTAGAATAATACTAAAAATATAGGAATTGCCCCAGCAAATTACTTTTTTAGAATTCATAGAGGTAATAAATTAATTATTAGGACAATTAACAGTAAAATGCCAGGCTGTTCCTGGGTCAAAGCCTTTAACTATAACAGTGACTATCTGATTGTGAAATTCAATTTCAGCAGAATCCCAATTAGATGTTCCACCTTCATAAGTGAATAATACTTGACCAGAAGTTCCTTTTCCATCATAAATGACGATACGATCAGGAACAGTTAGAGTATTGTATTCAAAAGTAAATTTGCCTGTCTGTTGTCCCATGTCGAAATAGCCCATATATCCTTCTTCACCTCCAGAAGCTTGTTGTGTGTTGCATGGATTTTGAATTGGAGGATTTGGCCCGGGTTGTGGACCTATCTGCCTTTGATCATCACAATCACATCCGCACAAGTTAAAATTGCATTTGCCCAAAAAGCACCACAAAAGAAGAAGCAGGAGCAATAATCCCAATAGGAGCAAAAGCCAATTGAGTAATGCTTGAAGGCATCCATTGTTGCCAGCCCCAATTAAGCCTCCAAAACTACTATTGGCTATTTCTTCTTTTTTCTTAAATAGAGCCTTAAAAACGACATTAGAATGGACTTCGTATCCTTCTGGAAGTTGATCCCAGCCAATGAACTCATAACCTTCATCAGCGACAACAATGGGAACTTCGTTTTGTTTCACGACATCGCCATCATTTTTCAAAAAATCAACAGAACCTTGTAATGCCCCACCTTTTTCATGAGTGAAATATACATGGAATTTTTTCTCATTTGGAAGAGGATCTGGACCAACTGATTCATTAACTTTTTTGCATACTGCAATAAAGGTGACATCATTTTTTACAGTTGATCCTTGAGGAATATTAGGCTTCCATTCTGTGAATTCCCAACCATCAACTGGAACTACTTGTGGCACGTCTGAAGAAGTTAACTTATAACCATACTTCCGTTTAATTGTACAAAAGGATAAATTTGCTTCCCCGTTCACCTCATAATTAATTGAGAAAATCCGATGATCCAAAACATCGGCGTGTATAATTTCCTCAATTTTACGCCCTGGTTTTGCTCTCATACCCCAAATGCCGAACAAGATTCTGCCATCATGAACATATGTCGTATTGTCAGACTCTTCAGATCCAATACCTGATAAAGCACAGTTAAGGTAATTTCGTTCATTCTCATTCGCAGTTTTCATCGCCATTTGGATAGCATTGATAATGAAATCGCGTTTATTGATTGAATCGGAATATAGTTCATTATTGATTTTAGATAGATCCGAAAAGCTTGTAAGTGCTTCGTCTCCTGGTGTGTAAAACCACTCAATAACATGTTTTGTCTTATTCTCATGTGGTTGAGCAAAACTACCTTGAAAATCTATAGACGGGACAAGTTTTTGGAATAACCTCTCCAATTCAAAATAGCGACTATAGAATGGAACTCCAGATATTTGTTCTATACTGAAATCAGACAAACTTGTCTCACATAGTTTTATTTTATTAATTACCGTAGGCATAATAATACTAATTTATTGAGTCTATGATTTGTTTTAGTTTATTGTTCGCTTCAATATCGTATTCCCGCAATCCACTTACAATAGCGAATGCAGCTCTCATTCTATTCTGCCATTGCCAACGACTATGGTACTTCGGCAAAAGTTTTTGCTGATCGCGAACTCCAGCAGTAAACCCTTCTTGTTCCAACCGATGTTGGACTAAGTCCATTTGTTTCAAAAGATCTATGCCATTTCCAAGATTATTTGATTCCAACAAATCAAAGTCAATATTAAGTTTGAATTCTTCATTCTTTTGAATTAGGTTATTATGGGTATTTTCGTTAATGTAGCTGTACCCGAACTCGCCGACGAACTTATTGAAAGACATTGTTAACCAACTGGATACGATGCCAACCTGTTTGTTTTGAACAATCGTGTCCATTAGATGATTTACTTCAACCAGCAATTTATCATGCACATTTAGAATTTTATATAAAGAGACCAGCTTCGTCACTATTGTATTTATTTCGGGGATACCACTTCCACCAGCTACTTTTATGCTAAGGAAGTCTGTTTCCCATATTCTTTCAATAGAAGTTAGTAATTGATCGGCTGTACCTTGAACCATCCTATTCTGATCAAGAAGTTTGTCTATATCTATATCAGGGTCAATGTCATACAGTGTTTCTTCGCATTCTTTTTTGTCATCTGCCCCTAGATAATCGCATAATTTCTGCAAATTTTCTTCTACAGAAGATTCCGTGTCTAACCCAGCAGCCATAAATATTTCACTTTCAGGCTTAGAAAGCGGTTGGGTTACAACATTCCCCGATATTTGACTGAAAACCACTTCTCTTATAACTCTTTCTGGCATCATCATTGATTCCATCATTCTACTCCAGAAATAGGGATCATTACCACATTGGCGATCTATGCTAGCAATTAATCTTCCAACCTCTTTTTTTGCTTTACGAGTTTGTTCGGCTGGGTCATCATCATGATATTCTCCATGCAGCAACATCCGCAAATCGTCTACAAGATGATTGTAGTCATTTTTGAATTTCTGCAAACGAGCCCCATTTACCTTAGGTGCAAGATTATTGAGATGTTCGATAATAGTTAGAGTGCCATCACAAGCTGGAGTCGCAGCAGCATCCCAATGTTTTCCAGGATTGTCAAAATGATCTCGAACAAATTCGTTTGAAGTAAAAGAATCCTTCAGTTTTTCTAAATAATCAGGGAATTTATCAATTTTTGCAGGTTCTGTCTCCTTCTGTTTTAATTCTGGATCATAACCTTTAAAAATACCTTTAGAAAATCTGAAATCCCTTAACATAAATATGCTTTTGAAAGGCATGCTATTAGCCGACCAACTATTGAACCAATGCTCTGTTTTGTCGACAGACTGCAGCACTTCTTTCGAAAGAACTGTCTTGAAACGACGATTCCAACGTTCCCCTAGGTCAGCATCACGTGACTCGTCATTATAATCCAAATCCTTATTAAACCAAGTGCTGACAACCAATAAAGGTGAAACGAGGGTATTATCAAGATATTTTTTCCTATCATTTACACCTCGCCCAATATTTGTCCATACCCAATCCGTAAGTACAGGCCCCATTGTACATTCGTTACTTTGATTATTGTTATGGCAGAATAACAATGAACTGATACGTTTGGTGCGGGAATACTTATTGAAGAGATAAGTTACTTTGCCTCGACGAAATATTGTTGCAATATTTTTACCTCTTGACAATTCATTTTCGCTTTTCCTTTGCTGTGGGCGCAAACCAGGAAAATCAAGAATGTCGAGACTATCCATAAACGTTCGACTGTTTGTATTCTCCGTTTTATCCACAATAAAACATAATTCTGCTGTCAATGCACTAAGAAAAGACTTGGGCAGAGAAAGGACGTTACCATTTGTATGGAGTTTGACGGAGGCTTGAGGATCAAAATAAGAGCTCACAGCTTCAGGTGTACTATACATCTCGTCAAGTCTGGCTACATCAAGAAGACTGCCATGCTTGCGTAGAACAGACTTAAAGTTCACGTAGTTAACAGATTGGAATCCAAGAACTCTATAAGTATTCATTAAATCGTCGAATAGACGATTTATATCACTATTGTTGTTCCATATCAATTTCAATAATGCAATTATATCATCATTGCTGATTTTACATACATTACGTAAAAGGAATTGAAACAAATTTGTAGAAAAAATATGATCGCAGTTTACACCTATAGTGGTCGTAGTTCGCAAATAGTCCTCTATGTTGGCGATATCCACTTCAGTTAACAAGGGGTTCGAATTTGTTATGATTTGGCATTGTTTGATTCTATTTTCAATTTCGTCCATCAAATCTGTAATATTTCTGCTATTCCTAATCACTTGGTTATAATATGCTTCTGCTAAAACAAGAACTATGTCTGAAATTGTAAGCATTCTTACTTTTAACCAGCCTTTAGGAGTATTTGAAGCCTGAGAACTCGTTGTAAATCGAGTTACTACCCCAGTAGCTTCAACGGAACTATTTGGAGCGCTAGGGTTTATATCACTTATGAAATTGTAAGAAGTGTCATCACCTTGTACACTGAAAGGAACTCCTGGTCCTGATAGTAAAGCACTGACAAGATAAGATTTACCCATTTGACTTTCACCAAAGGCTGCCACTGAACAGTTTTCCTCCAAAGCAAATTTTATATCTTTTAACTGCCTTTGGATGTCTATTAGTTTTCTGTGCCAAGAATACTGTTTGCTTTCAGCAACATGACTTTCCCAATCTCTTGCTTTATCAATGGCTGATAGAGTATTATTAATTGTTATTTCCATTGCCTAAAAAATTTTATTATTTTGCACGATTAATATCAAATACACCAGAATCCAACCAATAACAGTCTGGGTCATTAAGACTTTGTATACTAAGAATGAAAGATTCTGTTGACAAATCTTCTTTCATCGCGTTTTTTATGGAATTCAACTCCAAAAATTCGAGATCTTCCTTTTCATCCCTTTCGAATGTGACCGTCAAGGGAACACCATTTAGTAAATCAGCAATCTCTTTCTCGGCCATTCTCTGTATTTGATGTTCATTTAAATTAGAATCACCATTTTTAATTCTTGTAGCAATAGCATCTCTGTCAATATCTAGTACATAGAAAGGTCTAACAGGATATATTCCCAAGTCAAATTGCCGACTTCCAATGTAGATCGGGAATGATGTTGCTTCCATCACACCTTGCCGCTTGCCAGGTACCATAAAAGAAGAGTTCACTTTTACTTTAGCATCATTTTTAAGGAAAAACTTTGTCGTTGGTTTCAATAAACGAGACAACTCGCTCAAATCTAAAGAGAAACCATTCATTCCCCCGGCTTTTGAGGCGAGATAACCAATCATGGCACCAATAGGAACTACACTTTTTGAATTATTAATACGACGATGTGCCTTGTCGATGAAAGGATACCAATCACCAATATCGTATTTATTGAGACAAATAAGCCTATCGGGAGTTCGAACTGGGCAATGACTTAAGAAAGCTTCGCGAATCGGATCAAGTGAAGTAGGACGTCCTGACAATAATACTAAGTCACAATCAAAACCAGACATTAAAGCGGCTACTTTTTGTAAAAGTTGTTCATCCAAACTAGCGGCAATATGACGAGATAGAATTTCTCTATCGTAATGCCATATCATATCCTTCAAATTAAATTCAAATACATTCTCGAACTTTTCTAATACATCATTACTAGGTTCAGATGTGCTGAACACATCATTGTAAGATATATCTCTTGTCCCTTCTCCATCGGTATGGAGTCTCAGATATTCATACATAATAGGTACCAATACCTGAAGATTGAAGTCACGACGAAGATTCTTGTCAATAAAACTATGAGTTATTTGGTCTTTACCGAAAAAATCAAATAATTTAGCCCTTGCTATTTCTTCCTCTTCTCCTCTATTAATAAGTTCTTTTTCTAATTCCCCGTCTTTCCCTTGAAGTAAAACATTGGATATTAAAACTTGGAGCATGTCATCACCAGCAATGTCGAAACTGTCCCAAAATAAAGGAATAGGTTTCATCCGTGATGGATTTGAGGTATTAGTATAGTCATAGCGACAAATCATAATATCACTTGTGCCAGCTCCAATATCAAGAGATCCAATAACGATACTCTTATTCCCTTCTCTTTCGCTGCCATAAATCTTGAAGAACTCTCCAGTGCAATTTTGATATGTTTCTGTCAACAAGCCGTAAAGAAATACAAACTGTGAACATGTAGCTTCATCATAAATCCATTGACCATCATCGAGATGCGGTTCAATATCTACTTCATTGGGTTCATATGATTCATCATAGTTATGATAGAATTTTCCAAGGACATACAATGCATTCTGTAAACAGTCATGAAGTGCTTTTTGCTCTGCTTTTGACATACCCGTAGGGCAAGTCAAAATAACCTTATCCAAAAAGCGCCCTGTGCTAGGTTTGCCCCTATGTTTCCTATATCTGTAACTATTTATCTGCACGTTAGTTTGCGCGAGTATTTCAATAAAAGCGAGGGTCATTAGGGTTTTTCTAGAATAGTGAAATCCATACCCCAACTCATCTGTATCCAATTGACCATCGTCTGAAAAGAAATTACTTATACCTGGTATTTCAGGCCGCTCATTTTCTCCAATTTCGTCTCTTACACATCTCCATTCCTCCTTGCGTTTTTTATTGTCCCATAAATATCTTTTAGGACTTGAGTATGTAGAATACATTTCATCACCCTCTGAGATGTTTGAAGTGCGGTATGTAAGTTGACGAGCCTCTGTCCCTAGTCGTACCATACTTGGCCAAACAAATTGTTGACTACCAATTAGATTGTATCCGAAGTCTACTTTTTTAAATGCAACTCGCATATCAAATGACTCGTCTACTTTGTTTAATTGTCCTTTGTCATCAATAGGACGGTCAAAATTTTGAAGAGAGAGAGGTTCTACCTTTGTGAAATTCCCTTCGTATAAAATTGCTGCTGTTCGTGAATTGCCAATGTCAATTATCATTTCTACAGGTATGTTGCTGACTCCTCTATCACGGATAAGGCGAATGACTGGCACATCAGCATGCTTTGAAATGTAATCAATTAGCCAAATGTATGTAGCTAAAAAGTCAAATTTGTGTTCTCCTTTAGCAATGTTTGAATGTATTTTGTCCAGTTCACTAACTCCATGAACCATTTCCATCAACCCATCTTTCACCCAAGGTTGTCTGTTTTCATCTTCTTTATCTTTAATTCCACAATAATCAAGAATTAAAGTAGGTTGATTACAAAAACAAAAATCTTTATTCGATTCGGAATCACTTTCGAAAACAGGGCATTCTGAATATGGAGCGGCACTACCATAAGTAGCATGGGTGTCGAAGGCCAAAAGAAGAGTGCCGTCCAAACATTTTTCGTTTATTTCTTTAGGAATAATCTTAAAACGGCACCAGTTATATGGCCCTAGCTTTAGGTCTCCCATCAAATCAAGCTCATAGTATGGCACCGGAATCCATTTATTCAGCATTTTCGAAAGCGTGCAATGCTGATTATTTCCGTTCATATAGAATAGTTCGTCGCAACTTTTAACTTCACCATTGTGAAGAATTTTCAAATTTGGGACTGACATTACCTCTCCTTCGCTCACCTTTAGTTCTCCAGTTATGGGATCAACGAAATCAATGGTTTCTAGTTGATGGCGCTCAATAGTTACTTTGTTCGATTTTAAATAACAAGCCAATTCAAGCTTGAATTGTATTTGTTTTTCATCAAACCATTCGTGAAAGAGGAGATTCTGATCGCCGTCCTCAAGGTCTATGCGCAAGGGAACAGTGAGGAGCTGAATGCCAGAATTAGCAATCAATGAAATTATTTCCATATTCTATTTATTTATATTGAAGTGATTTAAATCGATAAATACCATTGTCTCAAGAAGAGAAAAATATATAACTTCCTTAGAACTAGATGGTAAGTTTTGCTGCCTAAGTTAGAGTTATATTTCGAAAAAGGCTTAGCTAATATAATTGGAATATAGATGGGATATGTTTTGAATTTCTGTTTGTCGTTCTCAACTAGGTTATTTACAATTATGTCAGCTCGAATTTATGATAATAACTCATAAAATAATACGCTACGCTTAGGCTAGCCACAACTAGCCTTATAATAAACTAGGAAAAGATAAAAAATCATGTTGAACAACTATTTTTAAAATTCAACATAAATATAATTTGACACAAAAAAACGTGAGATAATGGTTCTCGTTCAGATTGGCATATCTTACAATTCTAGTTCAAAAGAACTAGCATCAATATACGTTTTTCATGTCTGTGCCTACAATCCTTTTCCTGAAATCAGAAGAACGATGTATTGCAACGCTGCAAATATATTCATTTTTTTTAGATTCACAAACATTTTTAATAAAAAAAATGAAAATTTGAATCGATTTTTGTTCGTTCGTGCTAAAATTTTGGGTAGTTAGATGGCAAAAAATACAATAATGTGTAATATATTATCAAGTTTGAGCCTGAGGTTTCCTCAAAAAAGACAGAACAAGCGGTGACTGAGAAATGAAAAGATATAGTGTCAGCTTGTTTCCTTTGTAACAATAGAAGGTGTGGGTAGGAAATGATAAAGGAATTAATGTTATAAGAGATAAAAGTGGGAAATGTTTGGAGATGTTGTAGAATTATTTTATCCTTGCGACGTTAAACAATCTAAGAACCTGAAATAGAGATACTATGGAACAAACCGATTGCTAGAGTCCTAACATTTAGGACACTAGTGGTACACATTATTTTAATAACAATCATTTATTGTAAAAAATGTAGTAATTGATTTTTTTGGAGCAGTTTTGGGTTCAAAAAGAGGGGGATAGATAGCAAAAACTGAAAAATTAACCACTCTTTTACTATTTCAGATTAACAGAACTTAAGATTCCGGGTTGACATAGCAGAAGTTTCACGTAAAATTTTGTTCTTTGCTATTCTTATTTAACATTTTTGAAATTTAGGAAATTACTTTTTTTTTCGCCTTCGCATGCTACTGGAGATCCTATGAAATCTTGATAAGTTGATATTAGTTTTACCGACATACCATAATCCTCTTTCTTCGCATTGGATACCACCCTAAATAAATTATCTTCTTTAGTCCCGTATTCTTCTAAGTTGAATCCAGAATCGCAATCAAAACGATAGTAATTAGTTAATATTCTCCTAGCATGTGCTTTTCTTGTAGAGATAATCGTCACATAGGCCTCCTTACAAAAATTATTCTTTAAAATTCTTTGTTTTATAGTTTCAGCTTCTTCCTTTATTTGTATTTTTGCATCTATCTTATCAGCTAGAGCAAGAATTACCACATTAACCTTTTGAGTTTTGGAAGATTTAATTATCTGCAACAATAAATCGTTGCCTCCAGCATCATACTCTGACTTATCTTTGAAATAGTAATTATCACAAATTATAATATCTGTGACAGGAGTATTTGGGCAATGCTTATCCCATGATTTAATATCTGTTATCTTATCAGACATACCTTTACCTATTTCCTTAAGGCACTTCAACACTGCTAACTCCTCACCTATATGACCAACAATTAGCTTGTTAATTTGTTTCAAGGAATTACAAAGGGATTCATCTTTCAAAAGATAAGAAGCCATCAAATCTTTTTTCCTTAGATTATGTACTTCCTTATATTTACGTTTATTTACTAATACATTATCAGAACATTCACAGAAATCATAACCGCCTTCATTGTCCTGAGAATCTCCACCTATTAGATATCTAGAGACAAAACGACTTGTATCCGCATCAAAACCATCCAATTCTTCCTTTTTAAAGTTAAAATTAAGATAGAGTTCATGCTTCATAAATGATAAGCATTCCCAGAAGACCATCTCATCTTCTTGCCTTTTTTCAAAAAAAGATTCGAGATTCTTCTTATCGATGTATAGTATCATAGCAATTATATTATTTTAAAGATTTGACCATCAGCTTCATCATAGAAACCTGGACCGAACTTATTGCCAAATCGACCACTTGGACGATAAAGCATCTCATAACACGGTTGATCTTCATTTTCTTGAAAATAATATACTCTGAAAGGGTTCTTTGAATCAAGTTCTGCTTGATCCTTGCTTTTCATTTCATGCACGATGACTTGGCTCTGACGAATCAAATATTCAGAATGGGTTTCTACCACAAACCTGAATTCTTTACACAAATGCTCAAACAATTTGGCCAACAGAGATTGGTATTTTGGATGAAGATTTTGTTCTGGTTCCTCTAACACAATTGTGGGTCTATAGCCAGAAATGTTGTTAATTCTATTTCGATGCATTAAGGTGGCAAGTCGCAGTAATAGGATTACAAGTTGATTGCTACCCATGCCGAGGTCTGACAAACTCTTCATGTTGCCATCACTTTTCTTTATTAAAAGTTGATACGCTTCTCCGCTTATCGATATCAAATCATAATCGACACCTATGTCGAAATGATCTTTATTCATCCACTCAATGATGAATTCATACTCTTTAGATTCTCTTTGAATTCTCTCATTATAGAATTCATGGAGAGTTTGCGCCATATAATCATTCTTATCGTTATAATTATATAAGACCTTTTGTGTGGCTGCATGAGCATAGATGTATTCGATGCAACTTACACTTATTAGAGCATCCAATTCATCAGCAATTTCTTTAATGAAACCTTCCTTACCTTTAAGGAAAATCTTATTTTTCAGTTCGATCTTCGAATCTGTTTGGCTATCCAATGAATCTGGGTAATTTGCAAAGCTTCTAACGAGACTTGCTATCAAAGAACGATTAGAATCAATTTTTAATTCAGGCAAAGATGTATTAATATCAAGTACCTCTTCGCCTAGTTCAAATATAGCCTTTGATGAATCATTCTTAAAATCAAAATCAAAACCGACACGCCTTTTATGGTCATTAATAGATATCAATATAACAGGTGCATTGGTTACATCAGCAGCTTCCATGCTTTCAATAGTAATCTTCATGTCGAAATGTGCAATTCTAATAGAGAAGTCAATAGTTCTATCCTCACCAGAACCATCACTCAATGCCCTATTAAATGTGCCTATGTGAAGATCATGATACATGTTAGCGTCTAGTCTGAACTTTGGTTGTAATTCGGTTGAATAACCAGAGAACTTGTCATATTGTAATGATTTGATATTGTCAAGAATTAGTAATAACCCCTTCACAAGTGTGGACTTACCAGAATTATTAGCACCAACTAACATTGTAATCTCAGACAAACCTATCGGATTAAGATTTTTGAGTTTACGGAAATTACGAAATCCGATTTCCCCAATCTTTGCTGTTGAATAATTAAGACTTTGTATTTTTTCAGCTTCTATTTCATCTACAATATATTCGTATTGTTTCTGATTCTCATTTCTTTTATTAATGTAATATGTATGTTGCTCTTCCTTGGTCGGTGCTACTAACATATATTCAGGTCTAAAAAATGAATGTGTATCTGGACAATAGTTTGTCATTATTTGGTAGATAATGAATTGTTCATCATAAGCTTCGTTGATACGAACAGTCCTCATTTCCCGTACCAATCTGAAATCAATATCATCTAGATAGTATTGATATTTTTGAATACACAAAGGAGATTCTGGAGAAGCTGTAATTTTAGCAAAACATCTCCGAGAATTTTGCAACAGAACTGTATTTCTTTCCAATACAAGACACTGTTTTTTAAAAAACGCAGACATTTCATCGTATTGGCTACCTTTTGTATTAAGAATTTTTTTCCCCTCTTCGTGCCCCTTTTTTTCTCCTATTGCTCGAATTATTTGGTCATCAGAAAGAAAATTAACACCACCAGAAGCTTCATTGCTGAACCCTTTAAGATAAAAACGTTTGTCAATCGTCAAGACAAAAGGGTTTGAAGGGAAGTCTTCAGTCTTAAATATTCTGTTAGGTTCTAAATCTAAATTGTTGAGGCGTTCTTCTGGATTATCTACCTCAATAACAATGTCAGAAATCTTGCGCCATACAAAGTGTTTCTGATCTTCAGGTCTCTTAATTTCGTGAAAACATGTCGATTTGCGATAGAAAAAATCTTCTTTAGGGACCTCTATATAGTAGTTTGATTCGCCACGAGTCTTGATTGCTGTCTCGGTCACTTTAAAAATTTCGTCGAAGCCCAATCCTGTAATATCAACATTAGTAAAATATCTTACCAAATTTTCTTTCACAGGTACCTTATGATAAAAAGCACAACGTTCAGCCCCAAAATCAAACATCAATGGAGTTTCATATTCGACGAAGCATTTTACATTCAATAATGGATTATGCGAAAGATTAAAAATCAAGCAAGTTCCACCATCATCGACAAAAGACAAGACCTTATCCTCATTCACCCTAAAAGAGTCTTCCTTACAATAGAAAATTATATGATTAAATCTAGCACTCTCAAAATTAAAAATATTATCTGATTCATCTTTAGAGGAATGTTCCACATATTCATAATGCTTAAATTCTTCGAAGAAACATAATAGTATTTTTAGCTGATGAGCGAATTCCTCATCATTGTAAAAAGTTATCTTTCGGTTATAATATGAAATATTCGTAAAGAAATGGCTGATAAGATACCATTCACCACCCGACACTAAATAATTACCTTCCTTCACATTGACATGAAGATAATCTTGGCATTTCTCAATAAGATCAAATAATTCGAAACAACATCTATCTCTGGTTTTAGAAGGCGAGCTACCCAAAACATTTTGAAGCAAGTGATCACATACCCATATAATAAGTTCCCTGTTATTTCGAACGTCTTGGTATTCATTTAAGGAATATTTTGTTAGGGTCTTGCATACCTTCCTTATCAAAGTACAGGCTTCTGCCTTCTGCAAGTCTTGCCATAACTTGATAATTTTATTTTTGTTTGCAAAGAGATTATTATTCAACTGTATTATTACATCATTTCCGTCTTCCACATCCGATGGTTTAATAATGCCAAAATAAGAAGATAGGACTAAAAAGCATATCGTCCTATCATTTGAATCGACGTGAAATATGTTTTTCGAGCTGCTAACCGAATTAATAGATTTTAATTCTTTCAATAAGGCTGAAAGCACCATAACAAAATTTGTTTTCATAGAAAGAAGAAGTTTAATTTGAAAAAATATAATTATGCATTCGAAATTGTTTTAATAGAAATGCTGATTCAGAACGGCGGCAACCAGGCCATTGGGAAATTATACCTTGCTTTTCGGCATACTCCATCAGCAGGAGAACACGCTTGCTATTGTTTGCGTAATCCTTTTCATTTTATTTGAAGCATCACTTGATTCCAAATAATAAAAACTTCGTTTTAGCCTGTCACGAGAAAGGCTATACGATGATAAATAAATAGCATATATAGTACATCAATAAATGATATTATTGAGTATTCGGGGTGCAAGTTACGCATTTTATTTGAAAACTGATAACTTTAATAAGAAAAAAAAAGAAAAAAATATCTATAATTGCAATTCAAACGATTGCACAAAGTCAAAAAAGAACCCTAAAATATAAAAAGGTTCATGCTTCTACACTTATAATACGAAAGGTAATCATACTTTCTTCCAAAATTTCTGCATGTCCTCCAACGAATGTTAGAGGATATCATTCCGCAAAACTATATCCTTTTTTGAACATGCCTCCATGACATATGACTTCAGGAAAGAAGCCCCCGACCTGTACACCCAGTGCATTCGGCTGCGGATTCCGATACTCTGAAATCGTAGCAGGGCGTAGGGCTCCTGCCTTATCCTGGGTAGCGAAAAAACAGATTATCGAATATCATACAGTTCCATGATGTCGAGCATCTTGAAGAGGATGGAATCGATGTGGGAGTGCCAACTCTGGTGGAAATGACCATAGCACCAATGGGTGACGGGAGAGGACTTCACCTTGGAATAGATGTCATCCATGATGGAACGCTCCTGATCCAAATCG
>JAEEGL016357584.1_pt1 | contig 21844 bp, 20 predicted proteins | sample 9134231 | NCBI WGS metagenome assembly JAEEGL01 (sample SAMN16246548, study PRJNA631951) | gut metagenome | biome: gut microbiome; feature: rumen; material: fiber-attached | host: Bos | place: Iran: Karaj | collected 2018-10 | reverse complement strand
TGCCCACCTACCTCCGAAGCTCTCAAGGCAGAGGGAAGACCGTTCATGGGTGTTATCTACTTTTGCCTCATGCTTACACCTGACGGTCCGAAGGTTGTAGAGTACAATGCACGTTTCGGTGATCCTGAGGCGCAGGCAGTATTGCCTCTCCTCGAGAACAGTCTCCTCGATATCGTTGATGCCTGCATCGACGGGACGCTCGATAAGGTTGATTTCAAGTGGAAGAATAAGTGTTCCTGCGTAGTCGTTATGGCTTCAGGCGGATATCCGCAGAGCTATGCAAAGGGTTACGAGATCACCGGTATCGATACCTGTGGCAAGATCGTTTTCCAGGCAGGTACCGCACTCAAGGACGGTAAGCTCGTTACGAGCGGCGGCCGTGTTCTCTGCGTATACGATGAGGCAGATACCCTTGACGAGGCAATCGACGGCGCTTATGAAGGCGTTGCCAAGATCTCCTTCAAGGACATGCATTTCCGTCACGACATAGGAAGGACACTCGGCTGATAAATGAAGATCGGCATCTACGGAGGTTCGTTCGATCCCGTTCATAACGGTCACATTGCAATGATAAGATCCGCCCTTAAGAGCGGATTCATCGATTGCATGATCGTTATTCCTTCCGTGCGCAATAATTTTAAGCTCTATGCGAACAAGCTCCCGGCGCCTTACCGTCTCTATATGATTAAGGAGACCGTAGAAGGCCTGGACCTTAAGAACTGCTATGTTAGTGACATAGAATTCGGTATCGACGGTGTCAGTTACACGGCAGTCGTTCTTGCAAAGCTCACTTCAGACGAGTACATAAGGGATTTCCTTATGGCTAATGACGTTAAGCGCAAGAAGGCTGAAGAGCATCACGAGTTCTTCTGGATAATGGGTTCTGACACGCTCGGCACATTTGAGACTTGGTACAAACCCGAAGAGATCCTGAAGTATGCGACGCTCCTTGCGGCTGTGCGTCCCGGTGACGATACGGATGTCGATAAGGCAGCAGCTTCGATCAGGAAGAATCTCGGAGGCAAGGTCGAGTTCTTCAGGCTGGACGGTGTTGAATGCTCGTCATCTGCGATCACCACCAGCGGTGATTTCTCACAGGTTCCTGATCCTGCCGTTGAGTTTATTAAGCGTCACGCACTCTATACTGAGAACACAATGCTCGAAGGAGTTTCTGATGACGCCCGAAAACAGTTCTTCGACGCAGCCACATGGATGTACAATTATCTGGGTGCCAAGAGATTATTGCACACGCTTAATGTCGGTTATCTGTCCGCGCATCTGGCAGGACTCTACGGCTGCAGCAGGGATAAAGCCCTGATCGCAGGCGCTCTGCATGACTGCGCCAAGGAGCTTCCCATTGAGAAGCAGTCAGAACTGGCCAAGAAATATTCCGGTGATCTGTTTACCGAGAAAAAGATACTTCATTCTCCTGCGGGTGCAACCTTTGCAAGGGAAGAATTCGGTATAGAGGATAAGGAGATCCTTGATGCGATCTGCTATCACACGACGGGCAGAGGAGACATGACGGTACTCGAGAAGATCGTTTATCTGGCGGATAAGATTGAACCTTCAAGAACCTATATGGATCTGGCACCTATCAGGGAAGCCGCTGAACATGATCTCGATGAGGCTGTGCGCATGACCGCAGCCGCCGTAAGAGATAAGTTCATCTCACAGGGCAGGGAACTGCATCCGGTCACGGCTGCGATGATGAGAGATCTGCATATGTAACATACGCAATGCAGCATCCCGCTCGCTTAGGTCCTCCGCGCTTCGCTTGTGCGGAAAACGCTCGCGGAATGCTGATTGCAGATTGGATTACAGTAACACTTCAGGTAAATTCAGACCGAATTTGATATAATCAGACTAATTAAAAACACAAGGAGATAAATAATGGACAGCAAAGAGTTAGCCGCTAAGATTTCAGATATACTTGATTCCAAGAAGGGTATCGATATCGAGACGATCGATCTGACAGGCAAGACTGTTCTGGCAGATTATTTTGTTCTTGCCAGCGGTAATTCCACAACACAGATCAAGTCTCTTGCAGATGAGGTCGAGTATGTTCTTAAGAAGGATTGTGATATTGTTCCTGACCATATCGAAGGCCGTTCAGGTGATAAGTGGATCCTTCTGGATTATAAGGATGTCGTTGTTCATGTAATGGGCAGAGAAGAGCGCCACAACTACAACATTGAGAAATTCTGGGAGACAAAGCGCAGAGAAGGCGAAGAGTAATTCTCTTAAAAGTTAAATTACTATCAGGACCGGCAGGCATCATGCTTGCCGGTTTTGTCGTATTTTGTCGGTTTTTGTTGTGAAAAACCGACAAAGGATGGTGTTATGCTTTGCCTATGAAGAAGAGTACTGCAGGCAAACTTAAAAATCTCATATATCCGCTGGCATTCATCCTGATCGTTATCCTGAGTGTCCTCTATAAGTTCGTTCTCAAAGGGAGCGGGGATTTCACGATAGAAGCATTTAAGACCGGGAGGACCGCACAGCTCAGTGATCAGACGGCAGTTTCGGAGGGCGTACAGGAGACACTTGTCGCTGAGACCGCCGGTATGGCCTCCACGATGCCCTCAGAGAGCGTTCAGACTGTGCAGATGATCAGTATCTATATTTGCGGTGAAGTGCGTAATCCGGGCATTTATGAGGCGCCTAAGGGGGTGCTCCTGAACGAGATAATCGAAGATGCCGGAGGACTGACCGCGGAAGCATCGGTCAACAACATTAATCTCGTGTATCCGGTCGAGTGTAACATGTCGATCTACATTCCTTCGGAGGAGGAGATCTCGAAGGGCTTTACCGGCGGTGACGTCATAAGGCAGGACGGTGTCTATGTCTGGGGTGCAGCTGGCGGCAGTTCATCAGGCACAGGCAGCAGCGTATCACAGTTGGTAAATATCAATACAGCAACCGTGGAAGAACTGATGACACTGCCCGGAATAGGCGAGGTGACGGCAAGATCGATCGTCGATTACAGAAAGGAGACACCGTTCACTTCGATCGAGGACATAAAGAACGTGTCCGGCATAGGGGATTCAAAATTCAACAGGATCAAGGATTATATCTGTGTCTGACCGGGTGTGACACGGTGCGGGAAACTACTGACAGGAATCTTATGTATAACCGTACAGTCCTCTTACACTGACTTCACCGCTCCTTAAGTCCTCAACGGATCCGTCATCGAACCCGACCTTCAGCGTATAGTCGTCGTTGATTGCCAGGGCCGTGCCTGAGCGTCCGTTGCCGCTCTCTATCATCTGGGAATATGCCGTAACTTTGCTGCCGACAGTGATGCTGAGTTCACGGTAACGCTCAAGATAGTAGGATGAGTTGTCCGGCCATTTGTCCTTGAGAATGTCCATCGACTTGATGATCTCTGCTGCGAGTTTTGCACGGAAGAACTTTTTTCCGCCGTTCTCGATAGACAGGGAGCTGGCAATTTCCGAGATCTCAGACGGAAATTCGCTCTCGTTGACGTTGACTCCGATGCCGATGATGCAGGTATCGATATAACCGCTCTCGCCCTCGACGGATGCTTCGGTGAGGATACCGCATATCTTTTTCCTGTTCATCAGGAGGTCGTTTACCCATTTGATCTGTGTATCAAGTCCGTAAGCATTCTTTATGGCATCTGCAACGGCGACAGCTGTCCAGCTCGTGAGGTCTGATATCTTGTCGAAACCTGATTCGGGCTTTAAGAGGTATGAGAGGTAGATGCCGACTCCTGAAGGGGATTCAAAACTTCTGCCCCGTCTTCCTTTGCCGCCTGTCTGGTGATCTGCGATAACGACAGTGCCTGATGGCGCACCGCCTGATGCCAGTCCCTTAAGTACTGTATTTGTTGAGTCAACGGACTCGAAAACATTTACTTCACCGTCTCTCGTATCCGGTAACAGTGCGGTTATTGAACCTTTCGAGAGGATATCCGGGCAGTTTACGAGAAGATAGCCCTTGTTCGTGGAGGAGGTGATCTCATAACCGTCTTCACGGAGTGATTTGACGGCGGAGTTTACCGCTGCACGGGTAACACCGAGTTCTTTGCTGATGGTTTCGCCTGATATATAACCGTTCTCACGGGCTATAAGCTTCAGAACATCGTCTTTGAGCATTTAAAAGTCATTCCTCTCTGAATTTGTCTAAAATATTTTAGCAAATTATCCAATAAGATAATAAAAATAGTATCACTTTGTTGGCGATTTAAGGTAAAATATCTTAAGGTAAGTGCTTCTTATAATACTACGTCGCAGGGTGACCATGGGTATTTATTCGATAGTTTTAGCTGTAGTTATGGTGCTCAGCCTTATATCTACTTTTGCACTCGTACTCTTCTCGAGACGAGGCGCTAAAACGCTTGAGATGCTTTTATCCACATGTGCCATGATCAGTAACGTCGGTTATTTCATACTGTCATGCTCGAGAACCCTTGAAGAAGCCGTACTCGCCAATGCTTTAAGTTATATCGGCGGATTGTTCCTGCCGCTTCTCATAGTTTATATCCTGATCGATTATTCCGGTTCTAAAGTCCCTGTCTGGTTTACGTCCAGCATGATATTCTTCAATGTCATCGTTTTCCTTGCGACACTGATGGCTGACAGGATCCCTTTATTCTATACGAGCCTTCAGTTTATTCCCGGAGATCCTTCACTCCTCATAAAGACACACGGTCCGATCTACTATATCAGGTTCATAATCCTGGCAGTTGAAGTGGCACTCGTTGCTTTCTTTACGATCCTTACTTACCTTGGCAAGAGAAATGCATCGTTCAGGACCATGATGGTCTATGCCGGATCACTGTTCGTTGCGATCGTAATCTATGCACTGAGATTCTTTGTTGACATGAAGTATGATCTCATGCCTTTCTTCTATCTGGTTGCTTCGCTGATGCTTGATTATTTCGTTACCAGAACGACGATCTATAATGTTAACCTGAGTGTACAGGAGAAGATAGACGAACTCAGCCAATACGGATATCTTGCTTTCGACAGGAAGTTCAGATATGTAGGCAGCAATCCCGTGTCAGAGAAATTCTTCCCGGAAGTCAAGACTGCCAGGATCGACTCGAAGATCAATCCTAATGACTATGCGCTCAAGGACCTTCTTAAGTGGGTAAAGGAAAATGCAGCCCAGGCAGCCAGGGACAGGCAGACGACCGGTAAGTTCAAGAAGTCGATCGTTATAAACGACAGAAATCCGAGTGAGAGAAGACATCTTGAGTGCGAGATGAGCTTCATCCATTTCGGTCTTGATAATCACGTTACAGGATATCTCGTTGAGCTCTTCGATAATACCGAGCAGCATAACATGATCGAGTCCATGAGCTTCAAGAGAGAGTCTTTGCAGCAGCAGGCCGAATCGATGCAGCAGGAGGCAGAACGTCAGGCAAAGCGCGCCAAGTCGATGCAGATGTCCACCATCCTCGGAATGGCTGCCATGATCGAATCCCGAGACAACTCCACAGGCGGTCACATCAACAGGACATCTGCTTGTGTTGCGCTTTTCGTAGAACATTTAAGGAAGATACCTGATTACAGCCTGTCCGACAATTACTGGGATGCTGTAATCAACGCTGCTCCTCTCCATGACCTTGGTAAGATCGCGGTCGATGATAAGATCTTAAAGAAGCCTACAGGCCTTACCGATGAGGAATATGCCGAGATGAAGAAGCATGCTGAAGCCGGTGCCGAGATCATGCTTAAGGTCCTTGAAGACGTAGACGACAAGGAGTTCGTCATCGTTGCTTCCAATATCGCGCATTACCATCACGAGAAGTATAACGGTACCGGTTACCCTGATCATTTAAGAGGCGAGACCATCCCGTTCGAGGCGAGGATAATGGCTCTGGCGGATGTTTTCGATGCGCTCGCGAGCAGACGTTACTACAAGGAGCCTATGTCATATGACGAGGCATTCAGAATTATCAAGTCTGAACTGGGGCATCACTTCGATCCTGATCTGGGAGCGATCTTCATATCGCTCAAGTCTGAGATCATTGATCTCTACGAGTCATTTAATGATACGGATTACGCTAGGTAATAACTGATCAGGAGACCGCATTAAGCGGTCTTTTTATTCGATCTCTTCGTTAATGATGTTCCTTACCCACTTGTATTTCCTGTAGTGGGCGATAACGACAGGGAGCTTGACGATCTCATCAAGGTTGAGGATGAAATATACGACCATTATGGGCCACTTGAAAACGAAGGCAGACAGGAACCCTGCAGGCACGATGAAAGCCCACATTGTAAGTGTGTCGCATATGAACCCGAATTTTGTATCTCCGCCCGCACCGAATATTCCTCCGATAAGCGTCGAGTTGATCGATCTGCCGAGGATGTAGTAGCTGCACATCATGAGCATGATGAACAGGTAATGCTCGGCTGTCTCGGAAAGGTTCAGGAAGTAGAGAAGGAGAGGCGCGGATGCTGCAGCGACAAGACCGAGGATTATTCCTGAGATGATCGTTATCTTGTAGAGTTTCTGTCCGTATTCCTTCGCAAGTTCGAGATTACCCGCACCGAGTTCATTGCCGATTACGATAACGCTGCCGCCTGCAATAGCAAAGCAGAGGCATGATACGAGGTCTTTAACAATGTCGGCGATAGAATTGGCAGATGCAGCGTCAATTCCCAGATTTCCCATGATGATAGTGATCATGGAGAATCCGAATCCCCAGCTGATCTGGTTCATGAGATAGGGAAGTGTGTATTTCGAGAATCTCTTCCGGAGATCCATGTCAACGCGGAAGACATTCGAGATCCTGAGCCTGAACTTAGTCAGTCTGAGCAGGAAGATGAGGCACATAACGAATCCTACAAAATTGGATATGGATGTTGCGAGTGCCGCGCCTTCTATGCCCATCTCAGGTGCGCCGAAGAGTCCGAAGATGAATACTGCGTTGAGGATGATGTTAAGGAAAACGATGACTATGCTGACGAGCGTGCACTGTTTTACAAAGCCTACATTTTTAAGCAGCGTCTCGAAGATCAGTGCCAGTGTCATGAATATATATGAGAAAGACGCAATCCTTAAATACGGGACCGCGTTCGTAATAAGTTCAAAAGCATTGGTAAAGATTGCAATTACGGCATGGGGCACGAACATCGAGCAGCAGAAGAAGACAGCCATAACGGGAAGGCTTAAGGCGAACATGTAACCAAAGATCTTCTCAACGGATTCCTTATCGCCCTTGCCCCAATACTGGGCGGCAAGAATCGAACCTCCTGAAGTTATGGAGAGCGTGAACAGTGTCAGTACAAAAGGCACCTTAGATGCCAGTGATACCGCGGTCATTGCTTCCTGCGAGAGGTCTAACAGCATAAGAGCATCTGATACCGGAACGAGCGCCCAGACAAAATTCTGCAGCGTCATAGGAAGTATCAGAGTGATAAGCTTCTTTCTGAATGTCGTGTCTTTCTTCAAAGTCATGTGCTAAATATACCAAAGTAAAATCTTAAATACAGTGCGGGAACGTATTTTAGTCCTATTAAGTAAGAAAATCAAACGAAAAGAAAAGCACCTTACCACAAAGGATAAGGTGCTCTCGGGATCTATATAGAGATTTTATTTAGTCGTCGATTGACTTATCGGTAGCTCTGCTGTAGATTGCTTCGACTTCCTTGCCCGGAGCCTTAGTAGCGAGAGTTACGATGATGGAAACGATGAGACCGAAGATGAATCCCGGAACGATCTCGTAGATGCCTGTATCGGATATGACAGGTGTGCCGATCGTGCTGGTGAACATGAGGAGCCATGCGATATCGGCAACAGCACCTGCGATGATCCCGGCAACGGCACCTGCATAGTTAAATCTCTTCCAGAACAGTGAGAGGATAACGACAGGACCGAATGATGCACCGAACAGACCCCACGCGTTCTCAACCATGTTCATGATATCCGCAGCCCAGCTCTTCTCGTTATCAAGGCCCTGGCGTGCGATGAAGAAGGCAACGACAGCTACGATAACTACGACGAGACGGCCGATCCAGAGCATCTCCTTGTCATTAGCTTTGTCCTTGCGGAGAAGTGGCTTATAGATGTCGCTCGTAAATGCTGATGAAGCAACGAGGAGCTGTGAGTCAGCCGTAGACATAGCCGCAGCAATGATAGCCGACAGCAGGATGCCTGCAAGGAAGCCGGGGAAGATGTCGCATACGACCTCGATGAAGATCCTCTTACGTCCGTCAGGAAGGAGGAGTTCAGCAAGAGATGTGCCGTCTGAGAGGATATAAGTTCTGCCGAGGTAAGCGATGATGATCGCTGCGCCGAGCGTGAGGATAACCCAGACAATGGCAACAGCGGCAGACTTCTTGATCTGTGAAGGTTTGTTGATCGACATGAATCTTACGAGGATGTGAGGCATACCGAAGTAACCGAGGCCCCAACCTAATCCTGTGACGATCTCCTGCCATGAAGCCTCAAAAGGATTCGTGCTGAACGCCGTAACGTCTTCAGCAAATGCGCCGTAATTAGCAGGATTGAAGTGTCCTACAGCATCCATTACGATCGGAACCGCAAGGAGGGCAACCAGCATCATAAGACCCTGGAAGAAGTCAGTCCAGCATACAGCCTTGTAACCGCCCATGAATGTGTACATGAGGATGAGGACTGCAAATAAGATCATTGCGAGATGTTCGTGTCCGTTGAACATCGGCATAACAGATGTGAAAACCGTTGTGCCTGCAACGAACGCGGATGCAACATAAACCGTGAAGCTGATGAGGAAGATGATCGCGCATACAACCTTCAGCGCGGGATTCTTGCTGGCAAATCTGTTTGTGAGGTACTGCGGCAATGTGATGGAGTCACCGGCAGCCTTTGAGAAACGGCGGAGCCTTGTGGCAACGAATATCCAGTTGGCTGCTGTTCCCAGTGCCAGACCGATACCGATCCATACCTGTCCCATGCCGAACGCAAAGATCGAACCCGGGAAACCCATCAGGAGCCATCCGCTCATGTCCGATGCCTGCGCACTCATCGCAGTAACAAAAGGACCCATGTGACGGCCGCCTAAGAAATACTCTTTCTCGTCACCGCCCTTACTCTTGAAGAAGAAGAAAATACCAATGGCAAGGACAACCACGAAATAGAGTATGAACGCAATGATTTTGTCCATAACAATCTCCTTTGGAAATACTCAACACCCGAATTATAACAAAAAACACAAATTCTTAATTAAGAGTATAATCACCAAACGGCTCTGCTGATTTTGGACAATATGTCATTTGCCGGGGAGTTTTCGGGCAGGCTCGAAAACCCGACCCCTCAAGCGGATTACAGTTCGTGATAATAGGGACAGATATTCTCGTAATGGCCGTCCTTCATCCTGAAACCGCCGGGTATCGTGCCCAACCGGACAAAGCCCAGACGTTCGTACAGGTGACGGGCATGGATATTTGATTCAACGACAGCGTTGAACTGGAGTACCTTGAATCCGTGAAGAGCGCCCTGTTCAAGACAGTCGAGAACGAGCTTTTCTCCTATGTGCTGACCGCGGACGCCGGAACTTACCGCATAGCTGGCGTTGCATATGTGACCGCATCTTCCGACATTGTTGGGGTGGAGAATATAAAGGCCGGCAATAGTGCCGTCGATCTCTGCCACCGCGGTATACGTCTGCGACTCGAAAAATGCTTTGCCTGTATTGATATCAAGCAGCTCTTCCTGTGGGAAAGCGATACCTTCATCAACTATCTCATTCCAGATGCCGATCATGGCGGGCAGGTCTTTATCTTCAAATTTGCGTATTATCATAATTCCAGATTTAAGTCGTCATCAGCGGCTGTTGTTTTGTTGTCTTTGCCGGCTTCAGATTCCTTGTAGAACTTCATGTCGTCTTCAAGGATCTTTTTTGTCATCTCATCATATTCTTTTCTGAGATCCTTGCCGTGCTGTTTCTTCTCGGCAATATCCTGGTCCATCTTATCAACCTTTTCCTTAACGGGGGCGATGGCACCGTCCAGGGTGTTGCTCGTAATCGCCTTGGTTATGTTATAAATGGCAATTACAACTGCAATTATTCCGAATATAACGAGGAATGCCCACCAGCCGATATATAAGAATATACCTGCGATCAGCACGATAAGAGCTACGATGGCAAATATAACAAAACCGGCCATGTCGATATCATTAAAGGTTGCGAAGACACTGCGTGCCGAACTGGTGAACTTTTCTTCGTTTTTGGCCTTGGCCTCATAAAGGGCACTCAGACGTTTCTGATCGACATCCCTCAGTTTTTCAGCTCTGTGGATCTCTGTTTTGTTCCATCTGAATTCATCAAGGATCGAGAGTGCATTTTTTATGTTCTCAAAGTACTGTTTGTTCTCCGGTTCGCAATTCTCAATTGCCTTTAACAGGGAAGGGTCATCCTTCTTGAGATATACCTTCTCAACATAAATGAGCGGTGCCATGTTTTTCCATTGGTTGTTGCACAGGATGATGCCGCGCAGCGCCCGGGTGCTGTGCGGATCTTTTTTGAGAGCAAACTCAAATGCTTCCTTGGCAGAGCCGAACTCGCAACGGTTCAATGCTCTGGTGGCTAAGTCGAGAACGTTATCCTCTCTGAAATATTCGTAATCGTAAGTGATGCCGCAGAACGGGCATATGTATAACTGACGGTCGATGTCGATATCCAACATACCGCCGCAGCTGTTACAGCGATGAGGCTTGATGATCGTCACTTTTCGGCCCTCTTCTTTCTTGCAAATGGTCTTCTGCCTTTAGCCACTATATAAATGGCGGCTATGAATTCGATGATAAGCGGGAGATCGGCAATGGCCAGTTCGATCAGATCATAATAACCGTTTGTTATATCAGCAAGATTATTGTCCTTGATCATGATGAATGTGTAAGCGTTAAGGCCGATCGTTCCTATCGAGAACAGAACGAGGAAGAAGGGGAAGATCCACATCTTACGGATATCTGTCTCTGTTTTGCTGTGTTTTACATATGCACTGAAGATTATGATAAGAACGATAAGTGTGACAGCTTCTCTTATGATGTTGGTACCAAATGCGAACTGGTCATTTGTAAGATCGTATTTTGCGGCAATCAGTTGCCAGATGTAGTTAAAAAGCATGACAAGAGGTGACTCTGCCAGTTTGAGAATTATGATGGCTATAAGGCCTTTGGCTCTGTAGCGGATCTTGGCATAAAGGAACAGACCGAGCAGTCCGACGGCACCGAGAATGCTGCGAGCCACTGACGATATGGATAAATAATTTGCTACTTTATCCATATTGAGCACCATGCCGACTGTTCCTGACGCGTAATTGAGCAGGTTGGCAATTGACCAGGTGACTAACCAGACACCTAAAAGTTTGGTGGGTACATCTTTACGGAAGATCGTTATGACTCCGAAGATGATCGTAAAGAACACAATAGCCGGTGTTCCATAGATATAGAGCATTGTAACCAAAAAATCGATATTCATCTTAATCCCTCTTTTATTCCGTAAAATCGTTAGATTTACAGGATATATTACCATATCTAAAAAACTCTTGAAAATAATTTTAAATCCATTTACGCTCTTGATTGGACGTCCAAATCCATACAAAACGAGGCATTTTATGAACAAAGAAGAATTGCACAGACTGATCGAAAACAGTACGGCAAATGAGAGCAATATCTGCCAGATTTACGCCATAAAGGACGGGAAGACCGTCTGTGACGATTGCTGGCGGGGGTTTACGACAGGTGATGCTGTTAATGTAATGTCTGTTACCAAGGGCGTCATGTCGCTACTGACCGGTATAGCATTGGACAGAGGCTTTATAAAGAACGTGGATCAGAAGGTCCTGGATTTCTTCCCAGATTATCAGGTTAAGCGCGGAGAGAAGACGATCTATGATGTGACAATAAGACACCTTCTTACCATGACGGCACCTTATAAGTATCGTTCTGAGCCCTGGAAGAAGGTGTGTACGTCAGACGACTGGACGAAGGCTGCATTGGACCTTCTGGGCGGCCGCTCAGGCATTACGGAGGAGTTTAAGTACGCTACGCTGGGCATACAGATAATCGCAGGCATAATAGAGAATGCCACAGGCTCGAAGTGCATAGACTTTGCCAACAAGAATCTGTTTCTGCCGCTGGGTATCCCTGAACACAGAATTCACGGTGACAGCAGTAAGGAGGACCAGCTGGATTATGTCATGAATAAGGAACCGAGAAGTCCTGAATGGTACTCAGATCCTAAGGGTACGGTTACGGCAGGATGGGGACTGTGCATGTCGGCCAGAGATATGGCCCGTATAGGCACGATGGTATTGGACGGCGGAATGTTTGACGGCAAGAGGGTGGTATCGGAGGCTTATCTTAACGATATGCTTACGCCGCACCTTAAACTGGGTGACAGGTTCGGATTCATGGAATACGGCTACCTGTGGTATAAGCCTTATGAGGACAGGGAAGTCTACGCTGCGATAGGTGACGGAGGCAACGTTATCTATGTGAATAAGGAAGAAAATGTTGCGGTCGGTGTCACCGGAACGTTTAAGCCGCTGATCTTCGACAGGGTGGAGTTCATCGAGAAGAAAGTGCTTCCGGTTATCTGACGGAAAAGATTCAGTCAGATAATCGATATTTATTCGGGTATCTTACCAATTGCAGTTTGGCTAAATGCCGATTGCTTGGTAAGATATCTTTATTGAAGTTTCGGGATATTCCGGTTAAGAGAGGGAGTTTTTATGGGAAAAGGTCTTAAGTTGTTCCAGAAGATGCTCGTTGCATTGCTGTCAGTTGTCTTTATCGCTTCATCTGTTCCGGTGATCGTAAATGCTGACGGCGGTAATTCTTTTTCAGATGCGACGTCAGTTACAATGAATAAACAGTATACCGGCACGTTTACTGATAAGAACAGATTAGATACTTATAAACTTGATCTGCAGAAATCCGGAACGGTAACGATTAAGTATTATTCAAAAGTTCTGGCGATCCGCCTATTTATTTATGAGGGAAATAATACAAATTCTCCTGTTATTATTCCGACTCTCGGCTGGGATTCGAGTCTTAAGCAGTGTGATACGACTTTAGTATATGCTCTTAATGCAGGTACGTATTATCTGCAATATGACTGCTATAACCCTGATTATACCGGCTCATATAACTTTACTGTCAGTTTCAAGGAATCAGGAGAGACGTTCAAGGAATATTTTACAGTCCCGAATAATGATATCAAAAGCGCAGCCGCTATCAATCTCAATACTAATTACACAGGCTTCATAGCATATAACGATAGTATTGATTACTTTAAATTTACTCTGAATTCTGATTCTGAAGTATCTATCTCAGTTACTACGTATGTAACCACTGCATCTTTTGGAGTTTGCAATTCATCAGGTACAAAGATTAAAAATACCAAGAATAATGACACTGAATATATTATGTGGAACACCACCTCGAAGGTCGGTAACGGCACGTTTACGTATAAGCTTACAAAAGGTACATACTATTTCTTTGCTCAGAGAACTTCCGTTTTGACTGATTATCTCGGCGATTACAGTTTCAAGGTATCAATCCCCGGATGGCAGAAGGATTCAATCGGCTGGTGGTATCAGAATTCAGACGGTTCGTACCCCAAGAACCAGTTCAAGTCCATCGGAAACCGCTGGTACTATTTTGAGCAGAACGGATATATGGTAACAGGCTGGAGGCGTGTCGGAGGCATATGGTATTACTTCAATTCTGACGGAGTAATGCAGACAGGCTGGGTGCTCGATGGAGGTCACTGGTACTACTTCAATAAAGACGGAGCCCTGCAGTACGGATGGCAGAATATAGGCGGCAAATACTACTATTTTAAGTCTGACGGTACAATGGCAGAGAACGAGTATTGCGGCGGTTACTGGCTCGGTTCCGGCGGAGCTTGGACATATAAATACAAGGCTTCCTGGAAGAAAGATTCCACAGGCTGGTGGTATGGAGATGATTCAGGCTGGTATGCTAAAAATGAGACCATTAAGATCGACGGCAAGAACTATAACTTCAACGCAAGAGGTTACTGCACTAATCCCTGAGTAATTGCTCAGGACCTGCGCGATCTTAAGAACTCAACGACATAGCAGGGAATGATGCCTGCAGCATAACAAATTAGATCTATGTACGAGAAACCTGTTCCGATAATTATCCGGAGCAGGTTATTCGTTATTCCGAATCTGTCACAGAATCCCCACAGCTGAAGGAATTCAACGATGAATGAGAAGATGAGGATCGCAGTTGGTAATACGAACCACCCGGATGGTTTATTGACACTGATCGTGCGGAAGAGCGTGTAGAGCAAAACAACCACGAGCACGTCGCCCAGATAACTTCTGACCCATCCGCCCGCGTAAAGACCGATAAGTATCTCAATACCTAACAGGATCAAAGTTGCAAAACCATATATAAGCCGTTTATTCATGGCGCTATCTTATCAGATAAAGGAAAAATCTGAAAATGATATAATATACGGATACGGAAATGGTATAGGGAGATAGATCATGGATTGGATGGACGATTTTGACAGATATTCCGGCACAGGTTCTGCCAAGTGTCCTAACTGCGGAGCGAATATATTCTTCAACGAGAAGATCGGCATGCTGGTCTGCTCCATGTGCGGCGGTCTCTATGAGCCTAAGAGTCTTAAATCAACAGGACGAATTGAGAAGAGAGACATTGAGGATGCCGGTGTGGAAGAGGATAACAAGAACGAGTTTATCTGCGATTCGTGCGGTGCGACAGTCGTAACGGATTACAATACGGCGGCAACTTTCTGCGCATTCTGCGGATCTCCCACGCTGATCAAAAGGCGTCTGTCAAAAAGCTTCAGACCAGACCTGATAATTCCTTTCAAGGTCAGCAAGGATGAGGCTATAGCAAATTTCCGTGCCTGGGCGAAAACCAACAAAGGTGTGCCGAAGGAGTTCACTTCGGATGCAACCCTTACGAAGATCACGGGATACTATGTCCCGTTCTGGCTCATTGACGCGGATTGCAATGCGGTAGTGGGCGGATCAGGCAAGGTTAATGAAGGTGAGACTGTTGCGGTATTCAGCATAGACAGAAATATCAAGTTCAGAGTAAAAAGAGTTCCTTTCGACGGGTGTAAGAAGATAGCAAATACTCTCATGGAAGCCATCGAACCGTTCAATTACGATGACCTCGTTGAGTATAACGATATGTATCTTCCTGGTTTTTATGCCCAGCGTTATGACATATCGGCGATCGACATGTTGGACATCATCAAGATACGTATTGATAACTATGCGGCTGGACTGGTAAAGCATTTTACAACAGGTGAATATGACACGGTCAGTGTAGGCTCCACGGGCTCTTATGCCGAGAATTTCAGTCAGAATTATGCGCTGCTCCCGGTGTGGTTCTTAAACGTAAAATACCAGGGACTGAATTACGGTATCGCCGTTAACGGCCAGACAGGTGAAGCATCGGGTGATCTTCCGGTAAGCAGTAAGACTGTGTTGACGCACTCTTCGATGGAAGTTATGAAGTGGGCTGCCAAGTACCTTGGCATTACGGCTGCATTTGCTCTTCTTTTCCAGATTCCTGCCGGCATCGGATTCATGGACTCGAAACTCGCAGATATGCCCGGGACGTTGTTTGGATGGATGTTCGGTATGTTTTTGATAACCTGGTTAATGTTCTCTTTGTTCGGACTGACAGTGTTCATTCCGTTTGCAAAGAAGACATTCCGGTATAAGAAGTTCCAGGAATCAGTCACGATAGACAAGGCGCCTGATGTTGAACATTACATCGACTACCAGGCTAAGTTTGATATGCAGAAGAATGATACTTTCGCGTTTATGACATCTAAGGAAACGCAGGATAATGACCAGGTTTACTTCAAAGATAATCTGATGATGAAAGTGCTGAGAAGAGTCTTTAAATGACGGGGAGATAAGAATATGAAGATAGAACAGAAACACGGAGTGAATAAACCTTTATACGCTGCAGGTGCGGCAGTTGTTGCGGCATCAACACTGCTTTGCGGATGCAATCCGTTTGTTGTGGATTATGCAGGTGATGAGGTTATGCCTACTACTGATGAGGTTGAACTCGACGGAGACGTTATTGAATATACTGATGGGTCATCCGTTAATGTCAGCTGCAGCGGCGACTGCGATTTCGATATGGATCAGGCCGTTAAGGAACTGCAGGAGTATTGTGGGAAATTCCCTGCAGGGGGTATTCCGGTTACTACTGATTTTGATGATCGGTATAAGCTCCTTGATGTTACGGGTGACGGTAAGGATGACATCGTAACCTCTTTCACATATGGCAGCGGGCTCGTCAGAGACACTATAGTTGTATATGATGCGACCAATAAGGTTTTCTATCAGTTCAATAATCAGTTCGACAGTTATCATCTGCAAAGTATTGAAGACGGTAAGATGATCGTTGAAGAAACCGTTTATCCTGATAAGAAGACTATGGGAACGGTAGTGATCGAAGACGGTTATCTGGTCTTTGTTGCGGATGAGGCTGCTGATGAAACAGGTGAGAGTACTGCGGAAACTTCAGATGAAACATCTGCTGAAGTCACAGACGAAGAATAAAACGGGGAAAGCATAAGGAAACAAATTATGAAGAGAAAAGAGTTTAAATCAGGCGCATGTGTTGTGACAGCATCAGTGCTGGCATCAACGATTCTGCTTACATCATGTTCAGACATGGGAGACATTCTGTCGGCGTTTACCTATACAGAAGGAACAACGACAGTCAGCGAAGAGACAACAACTGCTGCAACTTCGAGTGAGACAACGACGGAAATGACAATTTCGGAAACTACCGTTGCAACGACTTCCGAGTCATCTGCTGAAACATCCGAAGAAACGAAATATACGATACCTGATCAGGTCCTCGATGCAGAGGAAGAGATCAGTTCGCTCACTAATGTCGAAGGTAACGTATGGGTCAACGAAGCTGAGCAGTATGCTGATATCGTTAAGGGTTTCCGTAAGAACATCAAGGACCTTCAGTTCGAAGGATCCATTGTTGTTGCTACTGATGATAAGGTCATTTTTGCATCTGGAAACGGCCTTCTGGATATTAATGGAGATGTTGTAACACCTTATACGAGATATGAGATCTCTTCGGTAACAAGGTCATGCACGGCTGTGTGCATCATGAAGCTCGCTGAAGACGGCAAGCTCTCTATGGATGCAACACTGGGTGACTTTTTCCCTGAATATTCAAATTGTGCCAACTACTCGAAAACATCCAAGATCACGGTAAGAAATCTCCTTCAGATGCGTTCGGGCATTCCGGATTATCTGAATGAACCCATCAAGTTCTTCGATGCCGAGACCGGTCTTAATCTTACAGGCGAAGGCAAGGCAATGGACGAGCGTTACCGCGAAGTATATACATCCATTCAGGGAAGGCCGTTTTTGGAGAACATGTTCAACTGCAGTCTGAATTTTGATCCTGATACCAAATACGAAGACAGCAACACGAATTACTATGTTCTGGCTCTGATAATCGAGAAGGTGACTGGTAAGAAATACGAGCAGTATATTGATGAGACCATCTTTAAGCCCTGCGGAATGACTAATTCAACATCAATGGCAGAAGGTGACGTAACTGCAGCGCTTCCCAAAGATACATGGCTCTATCTGCCTGTCTACACAAGAGGCACGGCTGACATTCATTCAAACGTTACGGATATCCTTAAGTTCGACCGTGCACTCTTCGGCGGATATATCCTGAACGAAGCATCTCTTGCCGAACTGCTGACTCCTGCGGATAAATGTGCCTGCGGATTCATGTTCGATAACAACGTGGCATATCAGGGCGGCGACACCAGCGCTTTCCATGCGAGCCACTATGTCCTCGAGAGAGACGGCAAGCGTTATTACATAATCATTTTCACCACACAGGGAACAGGCACCAAGGCCGAACAAAAATTGTATTCAAAGGTTTTACCTCTATTTGGCGCAGAAGAATAGTCTGCGAAAATACCGGCAGAAATCACGGCTATAGCCGCTATAATCGCCTGTGTTTTTTAGTTGTTTTTAAAAATATAGGTAAAAATGGCGGTTATAGCCGTTGCTTTTGCCTCTATTATTTTACGCCGATTAAACATACGGCGGAATGAACGGCATTGCCGTATGTTTTGCCGCGCGTTGGGGCGTTTTTGGGCCGAACATACGGCGGAATGAACGGCATTGCCGTATGTTTTACCGTGCGTTGGGGCGTTTTTGGGCCGAACATACGGCAGAATGAATGGCGCTGCCGTATGTTTTACCGTGCATTAGGGCGTGCATGGGGAAGCGTAGTGATACTACATTTGAAAAGGGGCCGTTCCTTAGAACGACCCCAAATCATTTTATGGCATATGTGGAAGGCGTGATTAGTTTTTCCGGCTGTGACATTTTCCGGCCATTGCACAGTGGGAGCAGTTGCATCCGCATGAGCTCTTGCCGGCCTTCTTGTCCTTTATCAGACTGCGTGCGGCAAAGAATACTGCAACACCTACGAGAGCAATAACAATAATGTTTACCAGATTTGCAGACAGCCAGTCGATCATAAATCAGTCCTTTACTTTGTTGCCTTCTTGGCGGGCCTTACAAGGAGGAAAATAAGACCTGCAAGAACTAAGAGTGCGAATACCAATCCGATTACGTTAACGCTGCCTGTGAACAGGAGACCGAACTGATATACGATGAGTGCGATTGCATAAGCGAATACACACTGATATACGATGGCAAACCATGTCCACTTCGCACTGTTCATCTCTCTCTTGATGGCACCGATAGCAGCAAAGCACGGAGCACAGAGGAGGTTGAAGATGAGGAATGCAAATCCTGAGAGCTGTGTTAATCCTTCGAAATCAAGAACACCGAATACACCGACAACTTCTTCCTTAGCAACAAGACCCATGATCGTAGCGATAGTTGCCTTGATGTTGGCGAAACCGAGAGGAGCAAAGATCCACTTGATCGCGTTACCGATAATTCCGAGAACTGATAATTCGAGCTCCATATCCGGATCGAATCCGAATCCGTCACCTGTATTACCGAAAACGGATCCGAGCCAGATTGCGATGGAGGAAATGAGGATAACGGTTCCGGCCTTCTTAATGAAAGACCATCCGCGTTCCCACATGGATCTTAAGAGGTTTCCGAGTGTCGGCCAGTGGTATGCCGGGAGCTCCATGACGAACGGAGCAGGATCGCCTGCAAAAGGCTTTGTTTTCTTAAGGATGATACCTGATATAACAACTGCGGCTACACCGATAAAATAAGCAGAAGGTGCTACCCATGAACCGCTGAATGCTGTATGGCGGAACAGAGCTGCCGTGATCAAAGCGATGATGGGGAGCTTAGCGCCGCAGGGAATGAATGTTGTGGTCATAATGGTCATTCTGCGGTCACGCTGATTCTCGATCGTACGTGATGCCATGATACCCGGAACGCCGCATCCGGAAGATACGAGCATAGGGATGAATGACTTACCTGAAAGACCGAATCTTCTGAAGATACGGTCGAGTACGAATGCAACTCTTGCCATATATCCGCATGACTCGAGGAATGCGAGGAGGAAGAAGAGTACGAGCATCTGGGGAACGAAGCCCAGGACTGCACCGACACCGCCTACGATACCGTCAACTACAAGTCCTGTAACGAATTCGTTTGCGCCGGCTTTTTCGAGCAAACCGGAAACCATATCAGGGATGGAGGGAACGAAGACCGCGCCCTCTGTCTCATCCATGCCGGGAGCGGTGAATTCACCTTCTTCATCAAGTGCACCGGATTCGATGAGTGGTGTCTCAATGTCGTAGCCCTTGTCCATGAATTCGTCAGCAAAGAAACCATAGTCTTCTTCGAAAGCTCCGAAATCAGCATCTTCGAAGTCGCCCTGAAGGTTCTCCGCACCTGTTACATCGTTTTCTGCCGCTTCGTCAATAACTGCCTTAACGCCGTCAACGAATACTGCTTCGCCGGCCCAGCTATCGACATCTTCGTCATACTGCTTCTGGCCGATGCCGAAGAGGAAGAAGCCGTCGCCAAAGAGGTTGTCATTTGTCCAGTCGGTAAGATTTGCACCGAATGTGGTCATTGCGATGAAATATACGAGCCACATGATCGCAGCGAAGATGGGGAGACCCAGGATCCTGTTTGTTACGATCTTGTCGATCTTGTCGGAAGTTGAGAGCTTGCTCTTTGACTGCTTTTTGTAGCAGCTCTTGATAATGGAAGCGATATAAACGTAGCGCTCGTTTGTGATAATGGATTCAGCATCGTCATCGAGTTCTGTTTCAGCTGCTTTGATGTCGTTTTCAATATGCTCTAATTTATCTTTGGAGATTCCGAGCTTCTCGATTACTTTCTCATCACGCTCGAAAACCTTGATTGCATACCATCTCTGCTTATCAGCTTCCATGTCGTGCAGGCATGCTTCCTCGATGTGAGCGAGAGCATGTTCGACCGGACCTGAGAAAGAGTGGGGAGGTACAGTCTTGGTTGCTTTAGCAGCGTTGATGGCTTCTTTTGCTGCTTCCTGAATGCCTGTTCCTTTGAGAGCGGAGATTGCAACAGCCTTGCATCCCATCTGCTTGCCGAGCATATCAAGATTGATCTTGTCACCGTTCTTTTCAACGACGTCCATCATGTTGACAGCCATTACGACAGGAATGCCTAACTCAGTGAGCTGTGTTGTAAGATACAGGTTGCGCTCAAGGTTAGTACCGTCAACGATATTGAGGATCGCATCAGGCTTCTCATCAACGAGATAGTTACGTGCAACAACTTCCTCTAATGTGTAAGGTGAGAGGGAGTAGATACCCGGAAGGTCCGTGATGGTTACTCCGTCGTGCTTTTTAAGTTTACCTTCTTTTTTCTCTACAGTTACGCCCGGCCAGTTTCCGACGAACTGATTGGAACCCGTAAGAGCGTTAAAAAGTGTAGTCTTACCGCTGTTAGGGTTACCAGCTAATGCGATCTTAATGTTTGAATCAGCCATGTTATTATTGCCCCTCCTTAATTACTCAACTTCAACCATTTCGGCATCGTTCTTTCGAAGTGACAATTCATAACCTCTGACTGTGATCTCTACCGGATCACCCAGAGGTGCAACTTTGCGGACATAGATCTCAACACCCTTGGTAATGCCCATGTCCATGATTCTTCGCTTGACTGCGCCTTCACCGTGGAGCTTTATGACCTTAACGGTCTGTCCAACCTTAACCTGTTTTAATGTTTTCATATAACCCTCCTCATAATTTATAACGACCTGATCAGACCATGATCTTCATGGCCATGTCTTTGTTTAAAGCGATACGGGATTCCTTAACCTTGAGGATGACGTTACCGTCATTAACTGTTACCAGGGTAACAAGTCCGCCGGGAACAATACCGAGATTCTCAAGATGAAGTTTAACTTCAGGGTTTCCGCCGACTCTCCTTACGATCATTTCTTCGCCTGTGTCGGCAACTGTAATAGGCATCATGTCTACCTCTCAATCTGTGCGGAAAATAACATGACGTAAAATATAAATTACTTATGTTAGCTGCACCTAATTAGTTTCGGCTAACATTATATCCTTCCGTTGTGATTCTGCAAGGGAAAATGCGAAAAATGTCAATCTGCACAAGGGCTTCGGGAAAAACGGATGACTTTTGTATTGACAGATTAGCCAAAATTAACTATTATGTTTTGCGAATGTTAGCTTTATCTAACGTTATGCCAAATTTATTATTTTTTCCATTTTGAGGGGGTGTCATAGTGAAGAAGAGGAGTACTCTTTCCTGGATATTGGAATTCGCAGGAAGGAAGATGAAATATTTCGGATGGAGCGTGTTACTTGCCATATTCGGAGTGGCACTGGCGTTTGCGCCTT